>JAEEGI010011559.1_pt1 | contig 19037 bp, 15 predicted proteins | sample 8958751 | NCBI WGS metagenome assembly JAEEGI01 (sample SAMN16246545, study PRJNA631951) | gut metagenome | biome: gut microbiome; feature: rumen; material: KS-attached | host: Bos | place: Iran: Karaj | collected 2018-10 | reverse complement strand
TACGCACCCTTGCGCCGGTCGCCGGCATGTATTGCTACACCCGCTGCCCCTCGACTTGCATGTGTTAAGCCTGCCGCTAGCGTTCATCCTGAGCCAGGATCAAACTCTTCTTTGTATATACACTATATAAATCTTAGCTTGACCCGGCAACGCTTCCTTATAAGGAATTAACGCTCTCGATTAATTTTAAATCTCGGTACTTGCTTGTACTAATCTTTCAACCTTGTCAATGAACTCGTCAAAAAATCCCATTCGACTTGCGAACGGGATTGCAAAGGTATAAAGAATTTTTAAACTGGCAAAATATTTTAATGAATTTTTAAGATTTTTTCAGCTTTCTTTCATTCATGGAAATCCTCGCCAGAAGCTCAATTGTTCGTAAACTATCTTTATACAAGTTGTTAGCGTTAACCTTAGCTATGTCAAGCGAGGCGTCTGAATTATCATCCCACCGCCTGCAATTGTAAACGACATCATATATTCTGCCGATCTGATACTCCCTGGATACTCTCAAACCGACCGCATAATCCTCACCATATTTAGTCACAGGAAAGTTGATCTTTCTCAGCATCGGCACAAAGAACCCTCTGGGAGCACCCAGCCCATTAATCCTAAGGGCATTGTTGCGGCCGTTCTCAGGAGTCCATTCCTTGTGGTCTATAATTCCCGGAGGGATGGTGTTCAAATCAAAATCTGTTATTCTATACGTTCCCACCACCATAGCACATTTCTGCGCATAAAAAGCATCCACGAACTTCTGGACAGTGTTTTCGTCATAATAAACATCGTCCGAGTCGAGCTGGATCGCGAACTTACCACACTGGGGATGGTGAAGGGCTGCGTTCCAATTTCCTCCAATGGCATGATATGTCTTATCTTGGGCTATATATATCAGTTTCGGATCATTCAGGAAACTCTTGATCACTTCGACTGTCCCGTCAGTGGAATTATCGTCGACAACTATCACATTATATTTAAAAGACGTCTTTTGTCCAAGGGCGGACGCCAAGGCGTCTCCAATGGTCCTTACCCTATTTTTACAAGGGATCACGACAGATGCCTCATATTCAAAACCCTGGACATTGAGGTCCACCGGCTCAAACTCGGGCTCAAGATATCCCCCGATGTCCTTGAGATGATTGGTGCAGGCCTTCTCCATCTCAATCTGAACCGCCCGGTTCTTCGGGTCAACGTAATCGAACAACTTATCACCAGATTTACGGGTGTCAGTCTCTATCTCATAATAAAGGTATTCACTGATATGGACCAGACACCCCTTTTGAGAGACCTTGAGACGAAGGTCGTACAATCCGGCGTACAGGAAATCATCGTTCATCCTCTCCACGGCTTCCCGGAAAGCAGACGTCCTGAATATCATCACGGAACCGAAGTCGAAGTCATCCCGCAAAGCTCCTTTTTGGCAATCAATCACAGGAGCGAAAGTTCTCTCCCCGGCTATCTCCTTGATATGATCAGAATATACCATTGAGGCGGAAGTGTCCTCCGCGACCGAGAGGAAACGCTCCAGGGAGTATTTCCCTAAACTCAAAACGGTTGTCTTCGTGTAAAGCATGACAAAAGGAGCCTCAACCTTCGATGCCATGAGCCGCAAGGCCTCGGTGCTCTTGAAAGACGCGGCGTCAATGGGGATCACCCTCGACACCTCATTCTCCACTTTGAGATTATTCATGGTCTGGGCAATCTGCACTTCGCTGACATATGGGATAAAGCAGTCGATTCTTCGCATGATAAAACTTATGTTGGTATAGACAAAAATAAGAAAATATCGCCAAAGATTAATATATTTGTGGAACGATGAAAACCAGATAAGCCGTATGGACAAGAAAGTTGTAATCATCCCGACCTATAATGAGAAAGAGAACATCGAGGCTATCATCAAGAAAGTGTTCACCCTCGATGGCGAGTATCATATCCTGGTCATCGATGACGGATCCCCCGACGGGACAGCCTCCATTGTCAAGTCCTTGATGAACGAGTTTCCCGAAAGGCTTCACATGATCGAGCGTTCAGGGAAACAAGGCCTCGGAACAGCATATATCACAGGTTTCAAGTGGTCTCTTGAGCACGGATATGACTTCGTTTTCGAGATGGACGCTGATTTTTCCCACAATCCCGATGACCTCCCCAGACTCCATGCGGCTTGCGCTGAATGCGGAGGTGTCGCTGTCGGTTCCCGCTACTGCGACGGGATCAGCGTGGTAAACTGGCCGATAGGCAGGATCCTGATGTCCTTTTACGCCTCAAAATATGTCAGGTTCATCCTTGGCATGAAAGTCCATGACTGCACAGCCGGATTCAAGTGCTATAGCCGTCAGTGCTTGGAGGCTATCGACTTGGATAATATCCGGATGAAAGGTTACGGTTTCCAGATCGAGATGAAATACACAGCCTACAGGCTCGGATTCAAGGTCACTGAGGTTCCGATAATCTTCGTGAACCGCAAGCTGGGAACCTCAAAAATGAGCAGCGGCATTTTCGGAGAGGCCTTCTGGGGAGTTATAAAATTGAGATTTAGGAAGTTCCATCGTAAAGGATAGTGATGCCGATCACCCTCCTCAAAAACGCCACGATCGTGACGGGGGCCTCCGTTGTCAAGGGGACTCTCGGTATAGAGGGTGAGTTGATTTCCGGAATATGGAAGGAAACTCCCAATATTCCTGAAGCTGAGGTTATCGACGTGGATGGCTGTCTGGTCATGGCCGGAGGAATAGATGCTCACGTGCATTTCCGCGAGCCCGGGATGACCCATAAAGCCGACATCGGGAGCGAATCTCTCGCCGCGGTCCTCGGAGGAATCACCTCCTTCATTGACATGCCCAACAACGCTCCTCCCGCCACATCGATGGAAGCGATTGAGTGGAAGCTCAATAGGGCAAGTGAGACTTCTTACGCCAATTACGGGTTCCACATCGGAGCGACAAACTCCAACGCCGCCATGATCCGGGAATATGTTGACAGCGGAAAAGGTGGCATGTTCGGTGGAATCAAGGTGTTCATGGGCTCTTCCACGGGCAACATGCTGGTGGACAGGGACAGTGTGCTGGAAGATCTGTTCCGGATTAAGGGTAAGACGATTCTCATCCACAGCGAGGACGAGAGCATAATTAAAAGGAATCTGGCTAAAGCCAAGGAAGAATACGGAGATGCTATCCCCTTTGAGGCCCATCCTCTCATCAGAAGCCGGGAGGCTTGCGTAAAGTCCACCGGCAAAGCCCTTGAGCTGGCGGTCAAGTACGGAACTCGTCTGCACATCCTTCATGTATCGACGAAAGAAGAAACCGCCATGATCAGGGATGCCAAAAAGACCAACCCTGAAATCACCGCGGAGACATCAGCCAACTATCTGTGGTTCAGCGATAAAGATTATACCCGAATGGCAGGGGCGCTGAAATGCAATCCGGCGGTCAAATCACTAGATGACAGGAACGCCCTGATTGAGGCGTTGGCGGATAGCACTATCGACACCATCGGATCCGACCATGCCCCTCACTTAAGAGAAGAGAAACTCAAACCATATCTGGAATGTCCTTCCGGATTACCTACGATACAACAATCCCTCCCCGCGGTCTTGACCATAGCGATGGAAAACGGGATTCCGCTGCAAAGGATAGCTTCAGCATTCTCCGAGAAAGCGGCGGACATATTCGGGATAGCCGGACGAGGTTACTTGCAGCCCGGATCATTCGCTGACATAGTCGTCGTTGATCCCGAGAAAGAATTCATCGTTGGGAAACCAGCATATAAATGCGGATGGTCCCCTTATGAGGGATGCCGTATGAAGGGGGCCGTAAAGATGGTTTGGCTCAACGGATCACTTGTCGTGAACAACGGTAATCCCACCAAAGATTATTGCAATAGCCGTAAGGAAATCCTGTTCCGGTCGAGATCCACTGACAGTACGCTCACCTGCACTTTCTGATGAAGCTTAAGCTTCTCTCCCCGCATCTGGGAGACATGGATGAGACCATTCTCGTGGATACCTATATCAACGAAGGCACCAAAGGCGGTCACATTTGTCACTATTCCAGGTAGTTCCATCCCCGCTTTAAGGTCTTCTATCTCATGTATGTCGTCGGCGAAACTGAACTCTTGAGCCTCCTGCCTGGGATCAAGCCCGGGCTTGGAGAGCTCCTTCAAGATGTCATTAATAGTGGGCAGCCCAAACTCCCCTTCCACATACTTCGAAGGATCTATCTTCTTTATCAGTGCCTCATTACCAACTAGTTCCTTAGAGGAAACCCCTAAATCAGCCGCCATTTTCGCGACTATATGATAGCACTCTGGATGGACAGCTGAATTGTCCAAGGGATTCGCCGCACCATGTATCCTGAGGAAGCCGGCACATTGCTCAAAGGCCTTAGGGCCAAGCTTCGGGACATCATGCAGCTGATCTCTCGACGAGAAGCCACCCTCAGAGTTCCTGTATGCGACTATGTTTGAAGCGAGTGCGGGACCGATTCCGGATACATAGCTCAAAAGATATGGGCTGGCGGTATTGAGGTTCACACCCACACTATTCACACATATCGCCACCGTGTTGTCCAGTTTCTCCCTCAAGAGATTCTGATCCACATCATGTTGATACTGACCTATCCCCAAGGACTTGGGATCGATTTTCACCAGCTCTGCCAAAGGATCCATAAGCCGTCTTCCGATTGAGACAGCTCCTCTGACGGTAACATCCTCATCAGGGAATTCCTTACGGGCTACCTCAGAGGCGGAGTATATGGACGCGCCATCCTCGCTGACCGTATAGACTTTCACATTATCTGGGATCCCGACCTTTTTCACAAAGTCTTCCGTTTCCCTGGAAGCAGTTCCGTTGCCGATGGCGATGACCTCGATGCCATATCGCTCAATCATGTCCGAGACCGCCATTATAGACTTGATCTTCTCGCTCTGCGGCGGATGAGGATATATGATAGTGTGATACAGCAGGTTACCATGCTCGTCAAGGCATGCGATCTTGCAACCGTTACGGAAACCAGGATCTATTGCCATCGTCCTTTTCTGTCCCACAGGAGGAGAGAGAAGCAATTGGGTCAAGTTCTCCCCGAAAACCGCGATAGACTCTATGTCCGCCTTCTCTTTAGCCTCCTTGAGAACCTCGTTGGAGATAGATGGCTCAAGCAGGCGCTTGAATGAGTCATCCACAGCTTCCCGGATCTGCTCCGCCAACTTCGGACCAGGATATCTCTTCTCCTGACAGAAATCATAATAGATCTTGTTGCCGCACTTCTCTGGATCAGCGTCTAATCCAACCGAGAGGAATCCTTCTTTCTCCGCTCTCAGAATCGCCAGAAGGTTATGGGACGGGATTCTCTGAAGAGGCATCGAGAAATTGAAATACGCTCTATATTTGGAGGCCTCAGGATCCGTTGACGCGGATTTTGTGGCCTTGGACTCCACACGGCGAGTCCGGAATATCTGACGCAACGATTCTCGTATCTTAGCGGACTCGGAGAACCGCTCAGCAAGGATATCCCTTGCCCCGGAGAGAGCGTCCTGGACATCCACCACATTATCATTCAAGTATTTCCGTGCCTCAGACTCGGGATCTGAAACCTGAAGGTTCCACATCTTATCCGCGAGAGGCTCCAATCCTTTTTCCTTAGCGACAGTCGCCCTGGTGCGGCGTTTAGGGCGATATGGAAGATAAAGATCCTCCAATTCACTGGAGACCAAACAATTCTCAATCTGAGACTTAAGCTCTGGAGTCAGTTTACCTTGTTCCTCGATAGTGGAGAGTATCCCGGCCTTGCGTTTTTCCATCTCGGAGAAAACATCACTCCAATGCTTGATCTCCGCCACAGCCATATCGTCCAAGCCACCGGTCTTCTCTTTGCGGTAGCGGCTGATGAAAGGAATAGTCGCCCCCTCTTCGAAAAGGCTGATACAATTCTCAACCTGCCAATCCTTGACAGAGAGTTTGCTGGCTATCTCTTTAATATAAAGCGATTTCATATCTAATCCTGAGAGAACATCCTTAATTCATCCCTGTACGCCGAGAATATCTTCGACTTGGAGACAAAACCGATATAAGCCCTATCCGAGCGCCTGACAACGGGCAGATTCCAAGCGGAAGTGGTCTCAAACTTCCTCATCACCGAATCCATACTCTCATCATCGTAGACATACTCAACGGCACTGCGCATGAAATTGAAGACATGCAGGGTGTCATATTCCCCGGTCCTGAACATGTCCTTCCTGATGTCCTCAAGCGAGACATATCCTTGGAAACGGCCTTTTGAGTCCACCACAGGAAAGACATTCCTTGAAGACTCCGAGACCACTTCCACTAGTTTTCCGAGTGTGTCATCAATCTTGATCGGAGAGAAGTCGTTCTCTATCACATCATTGACCTTAAGGAGGGTAAGGACAGCCTGATCACTGTCATGAGTGAGCAACTCCCCTCTCTGGGCTATACGCTTGGTGTAAATGGAATACTTCTCAACAAGCCTGGTCGTTCCGAAAGCGATTGTGGCCGTCAGGATCAAGGGCAGGAACAAGTCGTAGCCTCCTGAGATCTCTGCGATCAGGAAGATGGCTGTCATCGGTGCCTGCATCACCCCTGCCATAAGTCCAGCCATGCCGACCAACACGAAATTCTGCTCAGGAACGGACAACGAGGTGCCTGACAGAAGAAGGTTCAGTGTCCTGGCCACGACGAAACCTGCTATGGCCCCTACGAAAAGAGTCGGACCGAAGGTACCTCCAACTCCCCCACCGGCGTTGGTCAATGTCATTGAGAATACCTTCAGGAGCAGAATCAGCAAGAAGAACACCGGGACCGACCATGGGCTCCCGGAAAGGAAAGCCAGTGGTGTTTGCCCCTCCAGGGATAGCTCCTTTCCATTCAGAAGCACTCCTAGTGAGTCATAACCCTCGCCATACAGTTGCGGGAATAGGAAAATCAAAAGGCCAAGACCGAGAGCGCAAAGTCCCCATCGCAGGTAAGTGTCGCTAATCTTCCTGACCTTGTCCTCTAACCATAGCGTGGTCCTGATGAAGTAGATCGAGCATCCCCCGCAGAAAACTCCAAGTATAAGGTAGAAAGGAATATTCGCCAGATTGAAAGGGATCAGGGTACACTCGAAAGGAGTGCTCTTCCCGAGGAACACATAAGATACGACTGTAGCCGAGACCGTGGAGAGCAACAATGGCATCATCGAGTTCATGGAGATATTGAAAAGGAGTATCTCCAACACGAACAGGACTCCGGCCAACGGGGCCTTGAATATTCCCGCCACAGCCGCGGCGGCTCCACTACCCAGGAGTATGGTCATGCTCCTGTACGACATTCCGGCCTTGCGGGCGAAATTGGATCCGATCGCCGCTCCGGTATACACGATTGGAGCCTCAGCACCCACTGAGCCTCCAAACCCGATCGTGACCGAGCTGGCGACAATTGAGGACCAAGTGTTGTGAGGTTTTATCCTCGATTCATGCCTGGAAACCGCTTGAAGAGCCTTCGTGACCCCATGACCGATGTTGTCCTTCAGCAGGTAACGGCAAAAAAGCATTGCCAGAAGCATTCCCACTCCCGGCAACACGATGTAGTACAACGCACCGTTCCAGAAACCCCCGAAAACGATTCCCAAGCCCCTCTGGATAAGACTGATCAGAGTCTTCAGAATGACAGCGGCCAGACCCACAACGAGTCCGGTGACCACGCTGAGCACCAGAAGCTGATTCCTCTCGGAGAGACGTGAGATGGGATTCATCAGGAAGTCACTTTACATTCCAAGTCCGGTGATGATTCCGAAGGTGACGGATTTGAACTGAGGGCCATAACCTTCCTCGAACTGAGTCACAGGACAATACTTGACATAGACACCGATCCCTCCGTATGAGAGTGCACCGAATACGTTATAAGTGAATGTCCTGGTCTTGATCTGGTCGGAGAAATGTTCCCCACCCTTCCATTCCTTGACCATTGAGTCATCACGGCTCTGCCCCTTGAACCTGCACACCGCCGGGAGGTTATATTCTCCAGCGACACCGACGCGGAAAGTGAATTTGTCGAAGTCCTGCTCAAAAGCGATAGGAACAGAGAGAGTCCTGACTGACAGACGTGATTTCTTAATTCTCTTGAAACCAGAGTTTTCCATCGATGAGATGGTAACCCTCTCCTTTGAAGAGTCAGGCGTCCAGAAATAAGTGTCCCTGAGGCGATAATAATCCCAATCGAAATCAACGCCAAGTGTGAACATACCCGAATCGTAGGGACGTATCCTCATCTCTATCAAATTAATGAAGAACTCCGTGAGGGCCTTGCCCTTATTGTTCTCGAAAACAGCGTCAGCCTGAATTATGTTGTGGTCGCCGAAAGCGACATAGCTGATAGGCTCCGCCGAGAAAACGCCCTTCCCTATCGAGAAATCAGCATCCTCATTGAAGTTAATCTTAGTTTGCGCGAAAAGGCCTGAACAAAACACTGTCGCGAGAGCGACGATTGAGAGTATCTTTTTCATAAAATCCGTTTTTAATTCGCTAATTTAAGAAATATTCGACAAAAAGACTTATTTTTGATTCCATGAAAAGGGTAATTATCTCATTAGCATCGCTTATTCTCCTGGCCATCTTGGGTTTGGTGGGCTTTAACCAAATGAAGAGCAACGGCCCGAGAGGAAGGGTCATATCTCCCACAGGCTCAAAGATCATCGTCGAGGAGATGAGCTATTATGTCGGCGGAGAGAAAGTGTTCGGAAAAGTATTCAAGCCCGCTGACGGGAACGGGAATTATCCCGATTCGCTCGGAGCTTTGCCACTGGTGGTTTTCTTCCATGAGCCCCTGAAGACCGAATGGCCGGAGAGTTTGATCAAATCCCTTGTCCCTAAAGGTGTCATAGGCTACACATGTGGCTTCCGTGGCAGCGATAAAGATGCCGAGTCTCTTGTGAAACGACTTCGCAAAGAGAAGATGGTCATGGACGACATGGTTTTCATAATCAGCGACTCCGCATGCGGAAACGAGGTTGTCAAGGCCGTGACGAAACTTGGACACAAGATCCAAGGCCTTGTTTTAATCGAGCCATCTCTGACCGGGAAAGCGAGGGAAACTTACGTGAGATACGCCAGGGAGTTCCTGACTGTCAATGAAGCATCGAAGCCAAATGCAGCCTCGATGATTGAGGACTATCTTGAGGAGAGAGGGGCGCTGAAATGAGAAAGACAAGATTCGGGATAGTAGGCACCGGGCGCATAAGCGACTGGGTGCTCAAGGGGGCCGTTATGGAGCCCCGCTTCGAGGCCGCCGCTGTCTGCTCGCGCTCGATGGAGAAGGCGGAATCCTTCGCTGCCAGTCACAGTATTCCAAAGACATTCACTGACATAGACGAGATGGCCTCGGATCCATCGATTGACGCGATCTACATCGGCACCCCCAACCATACCCACCACGACATAGCTATCCGTTGCATGAATATGGGTAAGCATGTCATCTGCGAGAAACCGTTGGCTTCCAATGCGAAAGAAGTGGAGGAGATGATCCTGGCCGCCAAAAAGAACGGCGTCGCGCTCATGGAGGCGATGATCTCAACCCTCAGTCCAAACTTCAGGATGGTCCAGGAGAGACTGGGGCAGATGGGACATGTCAGGAACTACTCCGGGGTGTTTTGCCAATACTCATCCAAATACGACCTTTTGAAACGTATCCTCTCAGGAGAGGAAGACTCCCCTGTCCCGAGCTCGTTCAATCCGGACCGTTCCGGAGGAGCGTTGACAGACATAGGGATCTATCCCATCTATCCAATGGTCACATTGTTCGGAATGCCTAACGGAATCAAAGCCAATGTATTGACTGTCAACGTCCCCACAATGAGAGGGACGTGTCCTGTTGATCTCCAGGGTTCCGTGCTTTTCGAATATGAGGGGATGACAGCCGGCGCTGTCTATTCCAAGATCGCCGATTCCCGGCTACGCACCGAGTTCTCCTGTGACAAAGGAATCATATCCCTGGACCAAATCCACATTACCCGCCAGGTTGAGCTCATCCCGAGAGGCGCGCCGACCTCAGGCCGCTCAAGCGGCCCGGCAAAAGAGGACATCACTGTCCCCTGCGACCCGGACGAGTATCTCTGCGAGTTCAAGGAGTTTATCGACATCATCGAGAACGGGAGCCTTGAGTCAAGAAATAACTCCCTCGCCAATTCTCTCGCTGTGGCAAAGGTCATGGATGAGATCCGCCGCCAGGCTGGGGTCACTTTCCCCGCCGACTGATCACTGGCCACCTAGACGGGAAAAGAAAACCAATACGTCTTCCCAAGTCTTGAAGTCATCGGAGCCGAAGTGGACGAGTGTGCCCATAAAGTCTTGTCCGCCATTTAGTTCCGGCTCAGCATCAATTAGATAATCGGATAGTGTCAAGTTTTTGTGGTTACAAATCTCTACCCGATTCCAAACGGGGACTCCGAGATTTGACTCGCACCAATGGAACACTTCCTCGCACTTCCCTGGAGTGTTGTAATCGATAGAGGCTAGAATATGGACATCATACTTCCGGCACAGGGTCTCCACGGCCCCTCGCATCCCGCTGGAATGATTTACCAGTTTGTCGCTGAGGGATATGAATATCACCGGCCTTGACACCCCATTCTGGCGGTCGTCTATCCACCTGATCACCGGAAGGACGGAATGGACTATAACAGAATCATTTAAGTGATGCTCACCGTCGAAATTGACCGCTTGGGGATAATGGGCGTGGAAAAGGTCGAAAGTGTGGACCATGTTGTCCCTCGTGCCGAACAACCCGAAAACTCTCTCCCGATCCTCCTCAGCTTTCCCAAAGCAATGGGAAGATACCTCACGGAAATGCTCCAGGAGTGTCTTCGTCACGAGAAATGAAGTCTCACCATCTGCTCGTTTATTGTGGAACTCCTTGCGTCCCAGACCGTTATTCTTAAGTATGGTGTCAGCTAGCTGAAATGCCGGATTGACAATGATCCTGTCAACCCCGTACAACATCTCGGCATACATTCCTCCCATCGAGGTGCCGATGATGAGGTCCGGGTTCTCGTCGCTGACTACATCCCTGAGAAGGTCCATGGCCTCGACAGGCTCAACTGGCAGGTCCGGGGCTATAACGGCCGCGTCGGGCAGGAGCAGCCTAAGCGTGTGAACGCTACCGGTCTGTCCGCTCGACGCGAATCCATGTACATATAATACCTTCTTGCCGGCCATCAGGCCCGGCATGGCATATTCATAAAGTTCCATCTCTATTCCTCGACAGCACGGAAAGCGGGAAGGCTCTCCTTGTCGAAGTTAAGAATGTATGAACTCTTGCCAGCCACAGTCTCGCATGCCATCTGGCAATAAACCTTGGCGGACCCCAGGAACATGTCGGGAGACACGGTGGCGTCACGCATAAGGAGGAGTGACATCACAATCTCGCCGGTCATGTCATAGAGCCTGCGGGCAAGGAAATCCTGAAGCTCAGGGTCTCCAGCCTCACGAACCTTGGTGATGCAATCAGACAGGATCCCGGCGCATCCGGCAATCTTCTCTTTAAACGGAACCAATTCAGGCAGAACATCTTCGCCCAACATCTCATTGATAATGTTGAGATAAGTTCCATTGGTGATGTAGCGGATGGCGGCCACAACCTGAAGCTGAGTTGTACCCTCATAAATAGAGAATATGCGGGCGTCGCGGTAAAGCCTCTGGCTCTTGTACTCCATGATGAAACCGGAACCACCGTGAACTGAGATGGCGTCGTAGGCGTTCTGGTTGGCATATTCGGAAGCCATACCCTTGCAGAGAGGAGTGAAGGCATCAGCCAGACGGCTGTAGGTCTTCATCTCGGTCCTCTCGTCAGCCTCGAGCTTGCGCTCACGCTGGATATCCTCAAGAGCCTTGTAGATGTCGACGTACATCGAGGTCTGATAGAGCAAGGAGCGACTGGCATCGAGTTTCGCCCTCATGCGGGAAAGCATGTCATAAACACCAGGGAACTTGTTGATCTTCTGACCGAACTGGGCACGCTCGGCAGCGTAAGCCACGGCCTCGTTGTAAGCCTCCTGACTGAGGCCGACGCTCTGAGCGCCGATACCAAGACGGGCACCGTTCATGAGAGCCATGACGTACTTGATAAGACCAAGCCTTCTCTCGCCACAAAGCTCAGCGCGGGCATCCTTGTAGGTAAGCTCGCAAGTCGGGGATCCGTGGATACCAAGCTTGTGCTCAATGTGACGGACATTGACCCCACCCTGACGCTTGTCGTAAATGAACATTGACAGTCCGCGGCCATCCTTAGTCCCCTCCTCGCTACGGGCAAGGACAAGGTGAATATTGGAATCACCATTGGTGATGAACCTCTTGACACCGTTCAGAAGCCAGCAGCCCTGCTCCTCGCTCCATGTAGCCTTGAGCATGACGCTCTGAAGGTCAGAACCAGCGTCGGGCTCAGTAAGGTCCATGGACATGGTCTCACCGGCGCAAACACGAGGGATGAACTTCTGCCTCTGCTCCTCACTGCCGAACTCGTAAAGGGTCTCAGCGCAGCTCTGAAGGCTCCAGATGTTCTGGAAGCTTGAGTCAGCGGCGGAGATTATCTCACTCGCCATGCTGAATATGGTCTCGGGAGCGTTCAGGCCGCCATAGCGACGGGGCATGGTCACACCCCAAAGTCCGGCGAGGCGGACAGCCTCCATATTCTCAACAGTCTTGGAAGCATAAATCATCCTGCCGTTCTCAAGATGCGGGCCCTCAAGGTCAACATCCTCTGAATTAGGGGCTATGGTGTTGGCCGCTATGTCTCCGGCGATCTCCAGGAGACGGCGGTAATTCTCGATGCAGTCCTCGTAATCGACCGGTGCTTCCTCATATTTCTCTTTCTCCGAATACCAGCGCTCCTTGAGCTCGGCGACTCGGCGCATCAAGGGATGATTAAGATGGAATCCGATCTCGGGATGGTCTGTATAGTAATTAGCCATTGCTTTTCCTCCTTATTTGCTGTTCTGCTTGTAGTACTTGATGAGTTTCGGCACAACCTCCTCGACCGGGCCGGTGATGACATAGTCAGCGATCTTGTTAATCGGGGCGTCCGGATCGGTGTTGATGCTGATGATGATGCCGCTGTCCTGCATACCGGCAATGTGCTGGATCTGTCCGCTTATACCGCAGGCGATATATACCTTCGGATGGACGGTCACACCAGTCTGGCCGATCTGACGGTCATGGTCGCAGAATCCGGCATCCACGGCGGCGCGGCTGGCGCCAACCTCAGCGTGAAGCACCTTTGCGAGCTCGAAGAGCATATCAAAGCCTTCCTTGCTGCCCATTCCGTAACCTCCAGAGACCACGATTGAAGCACCCTTGAGGTTATGCTTGGCCTGCTCCACATGGTGATCGAGAACCTCCACCACATAAGCCTCCGGGGAGACATATTCATTGACATCAGGATAGACGACCTCACCAGCGGCCTTGCCCTCATAAACAGCCTTCTTCATGACGCCAGAGCGGACAGTCGCCATCTGCGGACGGTGATCCGGATTGACGATGGTGGCGACGATGTTGCCACCGAAAGCAGGACGGATCTGGTAAAGAAGATTCTCGTAGGTCTTGCCGGACTTCGCGTCGGTGTAGGGACCGATCTCAAGTTGGGTGCAGTCGGCGGTGAGACCACTGGTCAGGGAAGAAGATACCCTCGGACCGAGGTCACGACCTATCACAGTAGCGCCCATGAGGCAAATCTGAGGCTGCTCCCTCTTGAAAAGCTCCACAAGGATGTCAGTGTGGGGAGCGGAAGTGTAAGGGAACAAACCTTTTCCATCAAAAACAAAGAGTTTGTCCACGCCGTAAGGGAGGATCTGATCCTCAACCTTGCCCTTTATTCCGGTACCGGCGACCACAGCGTGAAGCTGGACACCGAGCTCATCGGCGAGTTTACGTCCTTTTGTGAGCAACTCCTGGGAGACCTCCATCACGGTTGTCCCCTCTATCTCGCAATATACAAAAACGTTGTTCATGGCACTATCCGATTATCTTCTCATCCAACAATTCCTTAATCATGCCCTCTATGTCGGCGTCAGAGGCGGTGAGATGCTTGCACTCTTTGGCCTGGAAGACAATATTCTGGACACTCTTGACCTTTGTGGGCGAACCAGCGAGGCCACACTGGCCGGGATCTCCATCCACATCGGCCACACTCCACTGATTCAGAGTCAGGTAAGGACGCTCCTCGTAAAGCTCGGCGTAAGGCACCTCGGCTGGACGCTCCATAGGGCAAGATGCCCTCTTGTACTTCATCACGAGCTTGGTGTTCTGCGGACGGCAAGGAGCGGCACTTCCGTTTACGGTGATAAGGGCGGGAAGCGGGACTCTCACAGTCTCCGCTCCTCCATCAATATGACGACGCACTGTGGCGACACCGTCCTCAACCTTGATCTCCTCGGCATAAGTCACCTGGTTTAGTCCAAGTTTCTGGGCGACCTGGGGACCCACCTGAGCAGTGTCACCATCGATAGCCTGACGGCCACCTATCACAAGGTCAACATCTCCTATCTTCTTGATGGCGGTAGCCAAAGCGTATGAGGTCGCGAGGGTGTCAGCCCCGGCGAAAAGCCTGTCAGTCAAAAGCCAACCGGTGTCAGCGCCCCTGTAAAGACCCTGACGGATGATTTCCCCGGCGCGGGGCGGTCCCATTGTGAGGACGCCAACAGTCGATCCTGGATTCTGTTCCTTGAGACGGAGAGCCTGCTCGAGAGCGAGAAGGTCATCCGGATTGAAGATGGCGGGCAGGGCGGCGCGGTTGACAGTACCTTCGGCTGTCATCGCATCCTTTCCGACATTTCTTGTGTCAGGCACCTGCTTGGCCAAGACAACGATTTTCAATTTCATAGTATAATAAATAAATATATTTCAATCCGTACCGAAAGCATTCGGCCAAACGGACAAATATACGCATTTTTCGCCTTAAGACAAAAAACATTTTAATGTGGGGGCCCTTCCGTATAATAGACTGAAGCCGAAAAAAACGGGACAGGTTTCCCTGATGGAACTGTCCCGAATTAATTATAAATAGAATACAAATACTACCCTGACGCTAGAAGCTGTAATACAGTCCAGCGGAGGCTACATTGCTCAAACCAATGCCGAAAGAGGTGTCCGAGTTGTAGGCGACAGCGCCGATATGGGCGACAGCGGAAAGCTTGCCGCTAATCGGAGCGGCGATACCTGGATATAAACCGATCTCCCAGGAGCCGTCATAATTCTTCGGCTTCATATAAGTGAAAGCGGCGTCTGTGAAGAGACTCACAGGTCCAGCCTGAAGCAATGTGTACCTGACATAAGGTTTGATGGAAAGGACGTTGGAACTGCCGTAGCCTTTGTAGCTGTGCGTATAAAGCCCAAGAGCGGCGCCAACAGAAAACTTGTCGTTGAGAACATAGCCTACCTCAGGCGCTATGCTGATCGATGTGGACTCCGCATCCGAGTTGGTCTTAAGAGACAATGAGCCACCCGCGTAGATCTGCGCATTGGCGATCGCGGCGAAAGAAATAGCGATCAATGTAAAGATGAGTTTTCTCATAATCTGAAACAATTTGAACTTAGTATTTGAGCGACAAAGTTAATGAAACTTTTTATTCTCACTTACAATTCGGCAATTTGCCACGAACTCATTTATACAAATCCTCCGAATCCGACAAAAAATATGGTACAACTTCATAAATCGATAAAGTCAAAAAAAATAATACACCCTCCGGTTTTTTTATTTATTATCGCGATAACAAACGAACAATCAAGTGATAATGAAACCCTGCATACACTACCAAGAGGGCTAGTCCATGGCGGACTAGCCCTCTCTCGTTATTAGACGACACACTTAACAAATATTTAATAAAATGAGCTACGACAGACTAGAAATGGTGAAAGCTTCCTTCGAGAAGAAGGCTATCCCAGCAGATGTTCCTTCGGGAAAACCGTCAGAGTATTTCGGGGAACTTGTCTTTGACCGCGACAAAATGCGGAAGTACCTTGACTCCAAAACACTTTCGTCATTAATCAATTGCATCGACAAGACTGAATCACTTGATCTTAAGACCGCCGATGCAGTCGCCAAAGGCATTAAAGAATGGGCTTTGGAACATGGAGTCACTCATGTCACCCATTGGTTCCAGCCTTTGACTGAAGGTACGGCGGAAAAGCACGACTCCCTAATCGACTATGATGGTAAAGGCGGGGTCATTGAGACCTTCGACGGATCCTCACTGGTCCAACAGGAACCTGACGCTTCCTCCTTCCCCAGCGGAGGCATCAGGGAGACCTTCGAGGCCAGGGGATACACCGCATGGGATCCGACATCACCTGTGTTCATAATGGGCGATACCCTCTGCATCCCTACCGTGTTTATTTCCTACACGGGAGAAGCCTTGGACTACAAGACTCCCTTCAAGAAAGCCCTGAAAGCTGTCAGCGACGCGGCTGTTCCCATCTGCCGTCTCTTCGATCCTTCTGTGTCAAAGGTATATTCATATCTTGGCTGGGAGCAGGAATATTTTCTGGTGGACGAAATCCTCTATTCGGCCAGACCTGACCTTATGATAACAGGGAGGACATTAATGGGGCATATGTCTTCGAAGAACCAGCAGCTCGACGATCACTACTTCGGGGCTATACCAACGAGGGTTGCTGAATTCATGAGAGACCTTGAGATAGCAGGACATAAGTTGGGCATACCGATCAAAACACGGCACAACGAAGTGGCGCCCAACCAGTTTGAGCTAGCTCCGATTTACGGCGAGGCCAACCTCTCCAATGACCAGAACCAGATTGTGATGAACCTGATGAGGCAACTGGCTCGGAAACATGGTTTTGTCGTCCTTCTTCACGAGAAACCATTTGACGGAGTAAACGGTTCAGGTAAACATAACAACTGGTCGCTCGGAACCGACACAGGTACTCCCCTCCTGGCTCCAGGTAAAGACTCCAAAGGCAACCTCCAGTTTGTGACTTTTTTCGTGAATGTCCTTGCCGCCGTTCAGAAATATAATGGCTTGTTGAAAGCAAGCATCGCAAGTGCGACGAACGCTCACCGGCTTGGAGCCAATGAGGCTCCTCCGGCAATAGTCTCAGCCTTCCTAGGCAGAACAATGACAACGGTGCTTAAAAAGCTTCTTGAAGTCCCTTCAGGCACTCCGATTGAGATCGCGGGCAAACAAGGCAAGAGCGTGGGACTCGTGGAGATTCCGGAGATATTCGTGGACAACACCGACCGCAACAGGACCTCTCCTTTCGCCTTCACAGGCAATCGCTTTGAATTCAGGGCGGTCGGATCTTCCGCCAATTGCGCCGGAGCACTTACCACCCTTAACGCCGCTGTGGCCAGTCAGTTGAAAGCGTTCAAGAAAGAAGTTGACGGAAGAATGGAGGCAGGCTCTCCAATGGAAATAGCTGTTATGGACTCACTTAAACCGTTGATTTCCTCAGTTATCGACACAGTGTGTTTCGACGGCAACGGATATTCAGACGAATGGAAGGAAGAAGCGGAAAAAAGAGGACTTGACGTGGAGACAAGTGTCCCGAAGATGTTCACCCGCTTCACTCTCCCCCAATCCATCGAGATGTTCACATCCACCGGTGTTTATAGCGAGAAAGAGCTTGTGGCGAGAAACGAAGTCAAGCTAGAAACTTATATTAAAAAAGTTCAGATTGAGGCCAGGGTAATGGGAAGGATGGCCATTAACCACGTCATCCCAGCCGCGATACAATACGAGACCTCATTGCTAAAAGAAATAGCTCTACGCAAGGATATCTTTGGAGAAGTGAGGGAAGACTCGACGGAAATGGCGCTGGTGGGAAAAATCTCTTGTTTGATAGAGGATGTCAGGAGCAAGGTGGAAGCAATGAAAGAGGCCCGCAAAAAGGCAAACGCAGTTGAAGACATATACCTTAAGGCTCTGGCATACCAAGATATAGCTGACAGTCTACCCGGGATTAGAAGGCCGATAGACAAACTCGAGGAGATAGTCGACAACCGCTTGTGGCCACTTCCTAAATACCGCGAGCTACTATTCATAAGCTAAACGGGATGGAGACAAAATACATATTCATTACCGGAGGTGTCGCATCCTCTCTTGGAAAAGGCATAATAAGCGCGTCGCTCGGGATGCTCCTGCAAGCCAGAGGTTATAAGATCACGATCCAGAAGTTTGACCCTTACATAAACATAGATCCAGGGACCTTGAATCCTTATGAGCATGGTGAATGCTACGTCACGGCGGATGGCCAGGAGACAGACCTTGACCTCGGCCATTACGAGAGGTTCACAGGTATACGGACGACAAGGGACAACAGCGTGACTACTGGGAAGATTTACCTGAGTGTCATCGAGAGGGAGAGGCGAGGCGACTATCTCGGCAAAACCATCCAGGTCGTGCCTCACATCACCGACGAGATAAAAAGGAGGATACGTCTGAACGCATCGAAAGAGCATTTCGATTTTGTGATCACAGAGATTGGCGGGACAATCGGCGACATCGAGGGCCAGCCGTTCCTTGAGGCTATCAGGCAGCTCAGGTGGGAACTGGGACGGAACGCGATCAACATACACCTCACATATGTCCCCTACCTGGCCGCTGCCGGAGAGCTTAAGACTAAACCGACACAAATGAGCGTGAAGCAGCTTCAAGGCCTTGGTATCCAGCCAGAGGTACTTGTGCTGAGGACAGAACATGACCTCAGCGATGACCTCAGGGCCAAAGTGGCGCATTTCTGTAATGTCGAAGCGGAAGCGGTGATCCAGAGCCAGGATCTTCCTTCCATCTACGAGGTTCCATTGAACATGCTCCGTCAAGGACTCGATGCGATCTGCTTAAAGAAAATGGGGATTGAGCCAGGCCCTCCTCCAGAGCTGAAGGAGTGGCGATTATTTCTCGAGAGAAGGCAGAATGCATTGAGCGTTTTGACGATAGGTCTTGTCGGGAAATATGGCCTTCAGGATGCCTACAAGAGCATCACCGAAAGTCTTACTCATGCGGGTGTCTATCACGACCGAAATGTGAAAGCCGTGTTCGTCA
>JAEEGI010011558.1_pt1 | contig 19038 bp, 12 predicted proteins | sample 8958751 | NCBI WGS metagenome assembly JAEEGI01 (sample SAMN16246545, study PRJNA631951) | gut metagenome | biome: gut microbiome; feature: rumen; material: KS-attached | host: Bos | place: Iran: Karaj | collected 2018-10 | reverse complement strand
TTTTCTTCTTCTTCTTTAGAATTTCCATAATTATTTTTATAAAAAATTTCAGCTTGTTTATCACCATAATGATGTAAAAGTGTTGAATATTTATTATTACAAAAAACAGGTTTTGAAAAAAATAAATTGTAATTACGATAATAATTAAATAATTTATGAATTTTATTCATACTTTCATTATAATTATAGTATTTCTTTAAGAATTCATTTATAAAATTTGAATATTGATATTCTTTAAAAAGAATATTAAAATGACTTGTTTTATTATATAGTAATTGATTTATGAATAAGTTATTATAATCTTCTTCTATATCAATGTATTTTGAATATAAAAGTGATATTAATGCCTTAGGATCATGAATTAGTAAATACGCTTGTTTTTTTGTATTTATTATTTCTGTGTTAGACATTTAATTTTTTTTTTAATTTTTTATTTTTTTATTTATTTAAATTATTTTATATTATATTAAACTTAAAAAGAAAATAAACTTTTAAAAAAATTCTTCGTTCAATAAAATAATATTAAATTATATATATATATAAATGAGAAAATAACAAAAACTTAATTTTCTCAAACAATTAAAAATTTAAAATTTATAAAAATCTTCACTCAAAATTAAAAATATAACTTTTAAAAATCCTAAAAAAGAAAAATAAATTTACAAAAAAATAAATATTTAATCATAAAAACATGATTAAACATTTTCATTAATATCAGAATCAAAATCACTAAAATTACTATCATCATTTTCTTCTTCATTTACAACTAAATTAAAATTAGAAAAATGAGAATTTCTTTTATATTTACTTTCATTATTTTCTAAATCATTAATTAATTCATTTAAGTCTTTTTTATCAAGTGAAAAATTAGAATTTTCATTAAGTACAATTTCATTATTATTTTTCATTTCATTAAGTTTAAAAGAAGAAAGATTCATTAACAACTTATTATTATCTAAATTAATTTGATTACTTTTTCTTTTTTTTCTTTGTTCTAATTCAACAATTAAATTTTCATCATCAAAGAAATTAAAAATTGATTTAAAGTTTTTTTTACCTGAATTCATTAAAGGAAGATCAAACATTGAGTTTCTAAATCCAGAAAATTTATTATTTGTGTTTGAAGATTTGTTTAAAAATTCTTTTGAAAAGTTTAAGCTTTCATTATTTGTGTCAAAAGCTGAAATATTTAAGTTAATGTTTTTAACTGAATGATCTGGGTATTTACATTGGAAATAATATTCTTCTTGGGATTGTGATTGAGGTTCTGATATTTTTTCCATTGAAAATTTGGGAATTGAATCAATGTTATTGTTTGCTACTTTTGAGTTCATTTTGTTTCGAAGTGAAAAATTTTATTTATTTTTATTTTTTTAAGGAGGTTAAATATAAAAAAAATATATTTAATTTTTTTATTATTTTTTAAAATATATTTTTCTGTTTTTTAATTAAATAAATTAAAAAAGAATTGATAAATAATTATATCAAATCATAATTAAATAAAATAATATTTAAAAAAAGAAAAAGAGAAAATAAATATCATAAAGTAATAATGTTATCAGTAATTTCTAAAAATAAAAAACATAAAATAAAACCTTTAAAAAAGTTTAAATTATTTAATTACAAACATAATAAATCTTAAAATAAAATAATACCACTTATAACAAATTAATAAAAAAAATATATTAATAAAAACATATAAAAAACTCAAAAAATGGAAATTAAAGAAAATTTAGAAAAAAAAGACAAAAAAAAGCAATTTATATTAAGTCCTAAAATTCGTTGGGTAATAATGATAATATTTACTCTTCTTTACGTAACATTAATGCTAAATGTAGGAATATTTAACTTTGCAGCAAACACAATAAAAAAAGACTTTAATATAACAGATGAAGAATTTGGTTTATTAGGAACATTTAATGGAGGAGGAAGAATAATAGGAACATTACTTTTTATGTTAATAGTAAATAAATTTAACAGAAAATATATAATAATACTATCTCTTCTATTAAATGCTCTTTCAATATATCTTTTCACAATAACTGAAAATCATAATTTATTAAATATTGAAAGAGGAATTAATGGAGTTTTTCAAGTTTTTGGATTTATTTATTTCCCTATTTGGATTGATCAGTTTGGAATTCAAAAAAAAAAAACTATAATGATGACTATTATACAATTTGCAGCTCCTTTAGGAATGGTTTTAGGTTATGTACTTAATTTAAGTATTGGAAGTAATAAATGGAGATTAGGTTTTTTAATTGAAGTTTTTTCTACTTGTTTTTTTACTATTTTAACCTTTTTTTTCCCTAGAACTTATTTCGCTAAAGATGTATTTTTTAAATTTCATGTTAATGTACCTGTTGAAGTTAAAAAGAAAAAAAAGAAAATACAAACTCCAATTAATAGTAGTACAAACAGTAATAATAATGATTTTTTTAATATTAATGATAATGATGGTAGTGAAAATCTTTTAAAAAAAGATTCATTAAGTAAAGATAGTGAAGTATCAGAAAGATCAGCTTCTATATTTTATATTGCAGAAAAGGAAAAAAGTAAAGAAAAAACATCATTTTGTAAAAACATTTGGAAAATATTAACAAATAAATTATTTATTTCTTCAGTATTATATAAATCAACAACACAATTTATATGTCAAGGAATAGGATATTGGTTAACAGCTTTTTTAGAAGATCAATTAAATGTTAAAGAAAATAAATGGAAAACAATATCATATATTAATGTTATTGTTGGTGGACCTTGTATAGGACTTTTCTTAGGAGGATTTTTAGGAAGTTTAACCGGAGGATATGAAAAGAAAAGAAGTGTAATATTAATATTTTTTCTTCAATTTTTTGCTTCTGTAATAGGAATATTAGTTATATTCTCTAATCACGTTTTATCATTTAATTTAATCATTGCTGGTTTTTTTATTTTAAATTCAGCAGTTATTCCTATTAATACAGGATTAATATTATGGTCTTTACCTAAAGAATTAAAAAGTTTAGGTAATGGAATAAGTAATTTAATTGTTACTTTTTTAGGAAAATTCCCTGCGCCTTTTTTATATGGTTTTGTTCAAGATAAATTCGATAATATTGATAATAAAATTGGAATGATATTTTTAATGAGTATTGCTTTTTTAGGTGATATCTTCTTATTTTTTAGTGTTATATTTAGATATAAATTTAAAGAAGTTGATACTGATACTCTTTATAAAAAAGAAAGTTTTGTTGATACAATTAGAAAAAGTATTAATGGGAAAGTTGTTAATTCTGCTTTTAATAATATTATTGCTAATGAAGAAAATGAAGATAGTAAAAATTATTTAGAAGATAATAATACTGGGAATACTAAAGGAGAAGAGTTAAAAGATGAAGATTAAAATATTGTTTTTTTGTTTCATTTATTTTTTTTGTCTTGTTTTTTTAATGTGGTAAATTAGGTTTTTTTTAAATTATTTAAGAGAGTTTTTTCAAATTTTAAGATTAGTTTATTGTTTTTTGAATTTTTTATTTTTTTAAAGTAATTTTGTTATGAATAGAAATTATTTTAAAACTAAATATTTTAATTATTTTTAGTGTAAAATTAAAGAATAAAAAAAAATAATTATTAATTTCAAAAATTTAAAATTTCAATTTATTTTTTAAACCTATTTTATAAATTGAAATCATTAAATTTTTAAAACCTTTTTTTTAACTAAAACCCCATTTCCTTAAACACTTAAAATCAAAACCATTAAAATTTATACATTCAATATATATAATATATAATAGAATTATCATAATTATAATATACTTATCATTAATTTTTCCTTAATATACTTTATAAAGAATAATATATTTATTCATAATTAAGCAAATCAATCATATCATTTATAATAGTCATATTCGCTCTATCATTAGGATCAATAATAGTACACTTTTTAATAATATCATAAATTTCAGGAAATTTTTTTATTTCTTCTGGAATAGGAAAATCCTTTTTATTCATTAAAGCAATTTGAATACTTTGAGTATCATCCTTATATAAATTATCCCAAGGATTAATTCCGGAAAAAATATATGAAAGTAAACAACCAAAAGCCCATACATCAACTTTAGGTGTAATTTTACTTATTATTTCTTCATTTTCTGTTAATTGAAGTATATCTAAACATTCAGGAGCAAGATAACATAAAGTTCCTTTTGTTAAAGTAATTGTATCTTTTTTATTAGCACATATTTTTGATATTCCAAAATCAATTAAAAATGAATTTAATTTATCATCAATCATTATATTCCCTGGTTTTAAATCTCTATGAATTATATGATTAACATGCATATATTCTAATACTCTTCCTATTTTTTTTACAATTTTTAATTTTTTCGAAAATGATATTTCGTTAATTTTTACATCTTCTAAGGTTTTTCCTTTTATATATTCTATTACTAAAGCTATTTTTTTTTCTTCTTCAACAATACCATAAAATTTAGGAATATTTGAATGGGAAAGATTTGATAATATTACTAATTCATTCATAAAACTTTTCCAATCTATTTTTTGAAATATCGTTATTGCACAATGATGATTTTGATAATAACCTTCATATACTTTTGCTTGTCCTCCTTCTCCTATTAATTTAGTTAATAAAACCTCATTCATGTTTATTTTTTGAATATCATTTATTTTAATTAAACTTGATATAGCTTTTTTTATTTGAGGAAGATAATCAATTTCTCTTTCACTTAACATTTTATAATTAAAATATGTTTTATAATAATTATATTTATTTTTTTGAATATAATCTATTATTTTTTGACAATAATATAAATAATTTATTTAAAAAATAAAACAATTATTAATAAAAAGACCTAAAATAAAAAAATAAAAATAATAATAAAAAAAAAAAAAAGAAAATGGAAATGGAATTAAACTTAAATCAAATATATCCTCATTCACCATATCGTTCATCATCTTCATCTCAAAATCATCAATTAAACATAAATGCAAAATCATATATGTCTCCTAAATTATATAATAAAATAAAAACTCAAAATTCTCCAATTAATTCTCAATTTCAACAATCAAATAGAATAGTAGAAGTATATTCAGACAATTTTATAAAAGAAATAAAAAGAATAGGAGACTATTTAAAATCTTATCCTTTTATTGGAATGGATACTGAATTTCCAGGAATAGTTTATCCTTGTCCTTCTTATTCTCAGGATTTTTATTATAAATTTACTAAAGCAAATGTAGATAAATTAAAGCTTATTCAAATTGGTATTACTTTAACAAATGATAAAGGAGAATGTCCTCCTTTAATTTCAACTTGGCAGTTTAATTTAAAATTTGATGTTGAGAAAGATAAACATTCTTTTGATTCTATATCATTATTAATGGAATGTGGAATTGATTTTGATGTATTAAAAAAAAGAGGTATTGCTTATAATTTATTTGCTGAATATTTCCTTGTTTCTGGTTTAGTTTTAAATGATAATGTTACTTGGATTTCATTTAATGGAATAAGTGATTTTTGTTATATGCTTAGATTAGTTTTAAATGATGATTTACCAAATGAAGAATTAGATTTTTTACAAACTTTAAAAATTTATTTTCCTAATTTATATGATATTAAATATTTAATTAAAGATAATGAAAATTATAAAGGTGGTTTAAATAAATTAGCTAAAGAATTAAATGTTGAAAGAACTGGAGAGAAACATCAAGCTGGAAGTGATAGTATTCTTACTATTGATGTTTTTTTTAAATTAATTAAGAATAATGATATTAATAAAACTGATTTATTAAATGGAAAAAATGTTATTTTTGGTGTTGGAAAAGGAACTGATATTAAAGAAACTATTAATTATACACAATTTGCTCAAGGAGTTGATGTTGGGTTTTATATGCAAGATATTAATAAAAAAAAAAATAATGATCCTTTTTATAATAATAATTATTATATTCCTTTTCAATAGTTTTATATATTTATTTTTGGGTTTTATTGTTTATTTTATTTTTAATTGAGTTTGTTTATAAAAAGAAAAAAATTCTTAAATATTATGATTATTTATTAATTAAAACTCATTAATTCTTTATATTAATAGAAAATATTTTTGAATAAAACTTTTTATCTTCTTATAATTAAAATAAAATTATATATTTTACATATCTTATTAGAAATTATTTTTTTTCATAATAAAAAAATATTTTTATTATTTTGAACTTAATTTAAAATAAAATAATATTAATATCTTGTTTTTAATTATTTATTTGAATCTTAAGATAATGACATATTATATATTTTCCTTTTTTTTTTGATATATACATAATAAGGAGTCTTCATCCTTCATTTAATTAAAATTATTTTTAAATTTGATTTTTAATATTTTTTATTTATTATGGAAATTATAAATGAATATTTTAATAATTTATGTTCTCGATGTAAATATATTTTTCAGTTAAATTTATTAAATGAAGGAAATGAAAATGAAAAAAATAATTCAGTTATTATACCCGATATTGATAAAATAAAAAACTTTGAAAATAACACAAAGTGTAGTTTTTGTTTTGGAATATTAAATACAAATTATTTTAATGATATTCAACTAAAAATAAAAGAAGAAATAGAAAAATATGAATTTAAAGAAATTAAATTATTAACAAATTTTTGTTGTTTATTTGATTTATTTCATTGGTATCTAAGGAAAAAAACAGAAGAAAAAAACATTAAAATAAACCCTTACTTAATATCTAGTAGTTCAATAAGAAAAACTTTTAAAATTTTATTTTCACCTTCATTAGAAGAAACCTTAAATAAAAAATTACTCCTAAACTCAAATAATGATTTAGATATAATAATAACATTTAACTTCCCAATAGAAATATATAATATAATAAATAAAGAAATAGAAACAATTATAGAAAATAATGACAAAGAAAAATATAAAATAAATACAAATGATGATATAGGAAAAATAAAAACAATAACAAATGAACTTTTACATTTAACATTAATAAATAAATTAAATAACATTATAAACATAGAAACAATATCAAATTCTTTAATAATTAATTTTAAAATAATACCACATCCAATTTACATTAAAGGGAATTATATTAAATTAAATAGAGAAATAGGACAAACAAAATATGAAAAAAATGGAATTAAATTATGTAAAACAAGTATTGATGAAGAAATAAGAAATATATTATGTTATTATTTTAATAATAATTCTGAAGATTTTATATTTAGTGCAGGAGGAAGAGAAGATAGAGATGTTAGAATGTTAGGAAATGGAAGAGTTTTTATTTATGAAATTAATAACGCTAAAAAGAAATATAATATTGATTTTATAAAAATTAATGAAGAATTTAACAAAAAATCTAAATTAGTTAATATTAAAAATTTAAATCAATGTGATAAGAAATATTTTACTAAATTAAAGTCTTTAGAAAATGAAAAAATTAAATGTTATGAAGCTTTAATATATTCTAGTAAAATAATAAATGAAAAAGATATTGATGATATTAAAAAAATAAAAGATTTAAAAATTAAGCAAATTACTCCTTTAAGAGTTTTACATAAAAGAGTTTTAAAAGAGAGAGAAAAAATAATACATCAATTAAATATTAAAAAAATAATAAATCCTCATTTTTTAATTATTGAAATAAAAGCTTCTGCTGGAACTTATATTAAAGAATTTATTCATGGAGATTTAGGAAGAACAAAACCTTCTTTTGGAAATTTAATAAATTCAAATTGTGATATATTACAATTAGATGTAACAAATATATTAATTTAATTTAAATTAATTAAAATTAAATATATAAAGAATATAAATTATTATATAAGTGTTTAAAAATAAATATAATCAAAATAAATAAAAAAAAAAAAAATGTAAAAAAATAATAAATTTAAATATAATTTCATTTTATATTTATTAATCAATATAAAATGGACTTTTATAAACTTCATGTATTTGATAAACATGAAAGTTTTCCAATAGACAGAAAATCAGAAGAATATAAAGAAATAAACACAATAAGAACAAAACTTCTAAAGTTAAATGCAAAAGAAGCAAATAATTATTTAAATCAAAACATTAGAATAAATTCCTTAACAACAAAAGATTACGTTACAAAATCTTTTGAAAATATAATAATAAATTTAAAAACTAAACAAATTCAATCATCAAAAAAAACAAAAGTATCATTTATTCATAATTTAGAAGATATTGATATTAAACCTTTTGTTCATAAATGCAATCATCATTATCATAAATTTCAAAATAGAAAAAAAGTAGTAATAGCAAAACATGGAAATCAATTTTTAAAAAAGAATTCAATAAGCAGTGAACATCATTATCACAATCACAATCACAATCATAATAATAATATTGATGATTCTCCTCATCTTGAAGAATTATTATTTTTATTAACTGGTGAAATTGATCAAAAAACTTATTTTAATTACTTACATAGTTTATTTTATTCTCTTCATAAAAATATTTTAGAAATTAAACATAAGAAGAAAATTAGAAATAAAAGTGAATATAGTAATAGTAATAATGTTAGTTTAGTTAATGAAGAAATAAATATGGTTGTTAGAAGATCTTCTCCTCATATTATTAAGGTTAAGAATAAATTCCTTAATCAAAATAATGATATTGATATTCAACGTGAATTAAAAAAAAGTAATTCAAATGAAAATATTTTTAATTCTGGAATAATAAAATTAATTAAATGTCAAGAAATATAAATTATATTTTTTATTCGAATTGTTGTTAGATTAAAATAAGAAAAAAATATAAATTTAATTGAGATGTATATAAAAATATTATTTTATAAATTAATAATTTGAAAAATACTTTTAGAGATATTTAAAAGTGTATTTTCATTAAATAAATTTATGTATTTATAATAAATTATAAATTTGAATTTCTTTTCAATATTTTATATTGTTTATAGTTAGTGTATTACATTTATTAAATTCGAATATATTTTACAAAAAAAATTTAAGTTTTCGGTTTTATATAAATACTATTATTTTAGATTTTTAACATATTCAAATAATAATGAGCAAATCAATAGATGCAAAATTATTATTAGTAGGAGAAACAGGTAACGGTAAGAGTTCTTTAGGAAATTTTATTTTAAATCGTAAAGTATTTTCAGTGAGTGATAATCCTCAGTCAGAAACTAAAATAACAAGAGGAGAATACGGAATAGATGATACTAAAGATATTTTCGTTATTGATACTCCCGGTTTACAAGATGCAGAAGGTACAGATAAAGAACATTTAGTACAAATGGTAGATTTTATAAAGAATAATCCAGGTCTTCAAGCAATATTTATAATATTTAATTTTCATCAACCTAGATTGCCTCTTTACATTCAAACTTTGATTAAATTATTATGTAATGTATTCCCAGGAGCTGATTTCTGGTCTCATGTAGGATTAGTTTGGACAAAATTTTACTATTATTTGCCACCAGAAGTTAAAAGTAAAAGTCAAAATACAGTTTCGAAATTAATGCCTGAAATTTTGGATTTAGTAAGAAAAACTAATGGAGATAATTCTATTAATTCATTTCCTACTTTTTTTGTTGATTCAGACTTTGAAAAGAAAGATCAATTTTCTTGTGATGAAATTAATAGATTAATAGCTTGGGTTCATCAATTAAGTCCTTTAGATGTTACTCAAGTAAGAGAAGCTGATCCTGTTATTAAAGAAACAATTGAAGAAAATGATATTAAAGTTACTAAAAAGTAGGTAATGTTGAATATATTAAAAAAGAATATTTCAAAAGGAATAAAGAAATTCATTATGATGGAAGTATTTCATATTCAAATTGGGAAAAAGTTAATGAAGAAAATATTAAAAATGTACTTCCTAAACAATTATTAGAAGAAAAAACAGAGAAAAAAGAGGAACCAAAAGTTACTACATCTCCGGTAACGAGAATTGAAAAATATGGAGGTAGAAGATATGTATTTTGTGGGCCTAGAGAAACGCGTGAAGTAATTGATTATTATATTCAAACGACTGTCACTGATTATTATGAAAGAAAAATTAAAATTTATAATGATGGAAGTATAGAAGAAGGTGAATGGGTTAAAGTTGATACTAAAACTGTATCTGTTAGAGTTTAATTAAATTTTATTGAATAAATGTTTAATATTTACTTATTAAAAATGAAAAATCTAACAAAAGATAGTTAACATTAAAATTAATTTTTTTTTTACTAATTCTATTGAATAAAAAAAAAAATAATTTTTAATAATTAATTTTATGAGTTTTTAAATTAAAAAATTCATAGATTTTAATTAAAAAAATATTTATTTTTCTGAATTATTCATCAATTATAAATGATTTTATAATAAATTAATAATTTTTTAATTTAAAAACACTCATAGAAATAGGAGGGTTAGGATATATAATAATATTAATTGTTATGAAAAAAAGGGGATTGGGGATTGAGCCCAATCCAAATCAAATCTCAATCTCAATCCCAACTCTCCATTTATTTTTTAGATTTTATTATGAATTTTATTAATTATATTATAATATGAATTATATTAATTATATATAATCTAATATATATAATTATAAATATGTATTTAATAGTGTATTGTTTATATTTATTCACCAGAATCATCTGAATCATTTGAACTTTGCTGTTCATTTTCTTTTTCACTATTTTCTTCAACTAAACCATTTTTTTCTAATGTATTGGTTTTTTTTATAATTATTAGTTATAGAATTTGATTATTCTGTAAAGCTCTATCTCTTTTTACAAAAGCTCTAATTCCAACTTTTTTTTGATTTATTTTGGTTAAAATAAATCCATTGAATATTCAATTAAAAATATTAATTTAAAAAATTAAAGAATATTTAAAGAAATACTTTAAATTATTTTCATATTGATACTTTAATAAGATTTTTATTACTTTGATGTTGAAAAATTTACTTAATAATATATAATTCTTATTTTAAATTAATTTAAAAAATAAATGAATTCATTAATTTAAATATAATTTTTGTTAAAAAAATAAAAAAATATTTAATTTAAATTTATTAATTGTAAATCATAAAATATCAAAACGAAAATTTTCATCTTTAAATAACTAAGCTAAAATCAATAATTAAGAAAATCAAATAATAAAAATTAAAAAACCTTACTGTTCCTTAGCATATTGAACACAAGAATAACCTCCTGGTTTTTGAGTGACTTTAATACTTGATTGATTTTTTTCAACAGGATATTCATTTTTAAAAATATTTAAATTTTCTTTACCATAATCATAATTAGTTTTAATAGAATAATTTCTTTCATTTAAATGATTATTTAAACCATTATTTTGAAGATTTAATATATCATAATTTAATTTTGTATCTGGATATTTTTTATAATGTGATTCTTGATTTTTAATTTCATTTTCATTATAAGAAAATTTAAAATTACTTTGTCCTCCTGGAGGATAAAAACATTTAATTGAAGATATTTGTTCTTTTTCTTTTGGAGTGAAATACATTTTTTAAATTTAATATAAAATGTTTTTTTTTAGTTTGATTTTTATATTATTCTTACCGATTTTTTTTTTTAAGTTTTTTAAAAGAAAATTAAAAAAGAAATGAAAATTACTTTAAGGATTAAAGAATGTATTTAATTATTTTACATTAAAATAAAGAATCATTCATAAAAGAAATTTTCTTTTTTGTTATTGCTTTTTAAAATATTATTTAATTCATTTTTAAGAAAAATTTAAAATTTATTTTTTATATTTAATTTCATAAAATAAATAAACTCCCTAATATATTAAAATTATTGAATTACCATTTACATATATATACTATAATAAAACTATTTAATAAATAATATATTATAAAAAATTAAAAGATTTGACAATGAAAACATTTTTGTTCATCTTCAAAAATAGTATCATCAAGTGTTTTAGCAAATTCTACTTTTTTTAAATTTTCCTCAATAATATTATGAGGAGTAGACATTCTTCTTGTTAATTGTTTTTGATTTTCAACATTTACAATATCAACTGAATGACTAAATGAAACTGTTTTTTTTCTTTTTTCTACTCTTATTACTTCAAAATTGTTAATTATATTATTATCTGTATTATCTGAAAATAAATTAATTGTTTCTGAATCTGGTTTTGAATTCATTTTTTTATATTCCATAAATAATTTATTTTTAATTTCAATGTATTTACATTATTAACTTATTTAAAAAAATTATTTATTATGTTTAGTTTAATTTTTTTTTTTTTATTTTTCATTATTTGTTTCTTTTTTAATTAGTTTTATAAAAGGATTTTTATTATTTGATAATATAGGATTTTTATTTGTTTTTTTAAATAAATTAGAATCTTCAAATTGAATTTGTTGTTCATTAATAAAACTTTGTATATTTTTTAAATAAATTTGTTCTCCTTCAATTAAGCATTTAATTTCATTAAAAAGTAAATTAATATTATAAATAGTATTTATATTATCTTTTTTATTAATATCTTTTTCATTAATTACATTAATTAAATGTTCAAAACAATAATAATCAATTTTTTTCTTAGTAAAATTTCCTTTTATTTTTTTTTTATCTTCAATTATTTCAAAATAAGGAACATAAAGTTTTTCACAGAATTTACATTTAGTTCTTGATTCTCTTTTAGCTTTAAAGAACTCAAATTCTTTTCTTATATCAAATATATTATTTATCTTCTTACAATAAGGACAAAAACAAGAAATTGAAATTACATTTAATCCAAAAACAAAATGGAATTCACCTTTAAAGTTAATGTACTTAATCATTTCATCAAAAAAAGTAATATAATCATTTTTAGAACAAGGTAATTTTAATTCTTTTATTTTTGGATTTATATTTAAATTTAAATTTATTATATTATTATTATTATTATTATTAGATATTATTGACATTTTTATTTCAGAATTATTAGATAAACAGTTTTGATTTGTTTGAATACCATAAAATTCCATAAATTTATTATAATTACCATTTAGTAAATCTTTAATTTTTTGAATTAGCTTTTTTAAGTTCATTACTTTATTACTGTTTAAAAAATTTTTTTCTAAAATTTTATTCAAAGAGAATTTATACAATTCAATTGGTTTTTTATGTTTAAACATTGTTTCATGGATTTTATCATTAAATATATTTGTTTGAATATAACTTAATTTTTCATAAGGAGGACTTGAGATTAAAATTGAATGGTAAATATTTGAAGTAAATAAATTTAAAAAATCTTCTCCGTTCTTTTTTAAAGATAAACCCTTTAAAAAAATTTCGATATTTTCTTTTCTTTCATTTTGTTTTTTATTAAAATGATTTTCCAATCCTAAAATAAAATTTTGAAAATATGAAAATTTTTTCATATAAAATAATAAAGGTCTAATTTCATAAAGACTATCTTTTATAAATAAATTAATATCAAATTTTTCTTCTTTTAAATGTTGTGATGGATTAAAATAAAAAAAGATTTCTAAAACAAAACCAAAAAAAACTTTTTGAATATAATAATTTTTATTTAGATTATTTTCATTTAAAATCTCATTTAATTCTTTTTCCATTTTAAGAAAATAACTCTGAGGCGTAGCTTTATTTTCATAAATTACATTATGATAATTATTAATAATAATATTTTCTTCAACATCAAAAAATAAAGTATTTTCATTATTAAACTCATTAAAAATATCTTTTAAATTATTTCCATATTCAAACTTATTTATTCCTATTAAAACTCCTTCATCAATATTAAAAATATTTCTATATTCATAAGGTAAATTACTTATAGTTAAACAATTAAATTCAAAAGGAAATAATAATTGATATAAACTTCGATAAATCATTGATAAAAATTCAATGTCTTTATAAATAAAAACAATTATACTATTTAATAAAACTCCAAAATAAATTATAAGGAAGTTAACAATTGAAATGTGCTTAAAGATTTGTTCATAGTTTAAATCTTTTGATATGAAATTATTAGTGAAATTATATGATTTTTCTAAACAAAAGTTTAATTGGATTGTATTGTCTTTTGGTAAATATAATCTAAATAATATTATATTTAAAATATTTTCTACTTTAAAACATTTAACATTATTTTTTGTTGAATTAATATAAATTTCTTCTAATAAATTTTTAAATTGCTTTTGAAAATATTGACTTGATATTAAACATATATATTTAGGAATATAAACATTTAATTTATTTCCTAAATTCAATTTAATATAAACTTTTAAAGAATATAAATATAAATAATTTATTTTTTCTGTATTTTTCTTAAACATAAATATTGAATATTCATTCTTTTGATTATTTAAATAAGCTTTTTCACTGTTAAAAAAAAGAATAAAAGAATTAAAATCTATATTTTCATCATTAAAAAATTTAGGATAAACCTTATTAATAATTCTTTTAGATTTTAAATTTAAATAATTTTTTTCTTTTTGAGAAGCAAATTGCATTAAATTATCATTATTAATTTCTATATCAACAGTAAAAAAATAATCAATTACTCTAATATCAGAAAATAATTCACTCATTATTTTCAATTATTAAAAAATTTAAATAAAAAGAAAATCATTTTAATTTAAATAAATTTATTTATAGTTAAATCCTAATTTCAATTTTAAGAATTTAAATTATTTTTTTTAAATCAATACTTTTTAAATTATTATGTTCAAGACTTTTTGATTTATTATTTTTTTCAGTTAAAGAATTATAATTTAAATTATTTTGATTTCTAACAGTATTATTTTTATTTTGAAAAGTAAAAACATTTAATAAATTTTTAATATCATCTTCCATAAAAAAATTAGTATGATTATAATTTCTATTATTATTATAAAATTTATTTCTGAAACTAAGTTTTTTTTTGGTGTTACCATATTTTTGAAATAAAAAATTCGGAACCATTGTTTTATTTAAGTTAGAATGTTTAATTTTTGAAGTTATTATTTTATAAGAACCTGCAAAATAAGTCCAAGGCATTTTAAAAAAAATTTCTTCAGTTTGTGTTTCTTCATTTATTTTTTGCTTAACATTTTTAATATTATTTTCATTTGTTTTAGAAGTACTTAATTGAGTATTATCATAATTAGAATATTTTCTAGTTGAAGTAATATTTTCTTCTTTTATATTTTCTAAGATTTTAACAGAATCATCAAATATTTCTGTTTTTAAACTTGGTTTTAATTTTATTTGTTTTTTTAAATTTAAATTTGTTAATTTTGGTAAATTTAAAGTTTGTTTGTAATTAATGTTAGGAAGACTTTTAAGAAAATTATTATTATGATATGTATTATTATTTATATTACTTTCATTTTGTTCTTTAATAAATTCAGTTTTTACATTATTATCATTATTATTTTTATCATTAATATCATTATTAATTTTCGTTAAAATATTTAATTTATTATTATTAAAAGATGTTAAAAGATTCAAATTTTGATTATTTATATTTTCAAATATATTCTTTTTAATAAAGTCATTTAATTGTTTTTTTTTAAAAATATTAATTTTTTTTTTCTTTAATTGTTTTTTATTTTTCACATTAACAGGAATTAATTTTTTAATTTCTTCAATACTTAAATTATCTCCACTCGGTTCACTTTCACTCATACTTTCATCTTTATAAGGATCTTCCTCTTCTTTTTTTTCATTTTCATTATTTTCATTAATAGAAATTTCACTTAAAGTTTTATTAGGATTTTCTTCTATTTTTTCTTTATATTTTTTTTCTTTTTTTAATATTAATTTATCATATTCATTTTTAAATTGAAAAAAATCATTTTCTATTTTATTCTTTAAGCTTTGATAATTATTATAATTTAAATTTTCAATTCCAAACAATAAATTATTATAATAATATAAATATAATAAACCAATACAAATATCTTTTCCAATTTCCTTTAAAAGATCAATAGTAAAATATTGATTGGAATAATCTTTAATATTACAACCAAAATAAGAAGTTTCTAAAGTAACAACATTATCAATATCTAACTCTTTAAATAAACTAATTCTTCCAGTTCCTTTTTTATATCTCGGCATAGAAAAATGGCTTTTTTCAAAAGAAATAATCTTACTCTTTTTACTTGAAATAAAAGGAAAAAATTTCCCTGATGAAAAATTCTCTTTCCTATGATTACAATAAAAAAAGGAATTAAAAGCACCAAAGTGACCATGATAATCAATAATAGAATTAATTTTATTATTTAAAGATAAATTCTTAATTAAATCTTTACAATAATATATTTCAGGGTGAAAGTATTCATTAGGATTTTTCCATCTTCGATTTAAATCACAACCAGCGATTGAAGTTCTTGAATTTCCTAAAATAACTCCATCCACATTTATCATTGGTATTATTTTAAAAATAAAATTATCTCTTAAGAATTTAGCTTCTTCACTTTCACTCATTAAAAATTCTATTGTTCCTTTAATAACATATGAACTTACTGTTTCACTTGGATGTTGTCTTGCGAATAATATTATTCCTTCTTTTTTTTTATTTTCTATATTGTAATTTATTATGTTTTTAATAGATGAATTTATCGTTATGTAATCTAAGTCATTTCCTAATAAAGTTTGACATAAGGTTTTTCTTTGAAAAAAAGGAAATTTTGAATTTTCATATTTTTGATAATAATTTAATTCTTTCATTAAATCAGTATAAGTAAAAGGAATGCAATTAGCAAAAAAAATTTCGTCGTTATCATATTTAAAAGTAAAATCAAATGATAAAGAATAATAATATTTCTTTTTAGAATTTATATTTTTATATAAGTGATTTCTATAATATTTTACATTCTCTTTTGTATGATGCCATGATTTATTTTCATATAAATTTTCTTTTTTACTATAATACCATATTTTTATTCCGTTTTCATATTTAGATTTTTTTCTTAATAAATTCATAATATTTAAATTTACTTTTTTATTTCTTTTTATGTTTTTAATTCTAAAAAAAAACCATTGATTATATCCTGTTGTGTTGGAATCATTTGTTAAAAAAAGTTCATATTTATCAATATATATATTTTCATCTGGGTTTTTTTCTATTAAATAAACTAATTGTAAATTCCCACTTTCAAACTTACTTTCAAATATTAATGTTTCTTCTTCATTAAAATTATTTCTTTTTATTAATTCTTCAGAAGTAATATATTCATTTTTTTTATTTTTATTTTTATTTTTCTTATTTTCTAACTCAAATAAATTTATTATATTATCACAAGTTACTTTATCATTATCAAATTTATCTTTGTAATAAATTAATTTTTGTAACATTTTATAAGAATTAATATAAATATCAATTAATTGTTCCTTTTCGTAATAATAACATTTTTCTTTTTTGTTTAAAAAAAAATTTTCAATCTCACTATTATTATTATTTATATTAAAACTTTCTAAATTTATTATTTCATAATTTTTTCCAAATTTTGGTTTATTTAAAGGAATTATTTGTCTTTCAATTAAAGGATCAGGAGGCTTTATTAAGCTTTTTATATTTAAAGATTCTAAATTTCTTTTTCTAAAGTTTTTAATTTCAAAAAATGAGTTTAAAGTTTTGTGGTCCATTCTTAAAAATATATTTTAATAAAATTAAAATAAATTCTTTTTTTAAATTAATAAAAACAAAATAATTAAAAAATATTAAATTCTTAATTTTTATTTTTTATATCTATTATTTCTTTTATTTTATTATAAATATTTTCAATATTTTCATTAACTTCTATTTTAGAAAAAAGTTCTTTAACAAAAAAGCATAAATCCATAAATTTTTTTTCAACATTATCACTTTTATCTTTATCATTATCTAAAAACATTTTTTTCATAATAAAAGTAGTTTCATCAATTTGAGAAGAATTATAATTTTTTTCAAATTTTTTTAACTTATCAGCACAATCCTTATAAATTATTTTTAATTTACTATACTTCATATCTAAATTATTATAATCGTTAACAACTTGAGTATATTTTTCTAAAGGAACTTCATTATTTATTTTAGAAAAATCTGTATTTGAAATAAAAGGATTATCATTATTAGTTTCTGAAATTCTTCTTGAATTCCTTTTTTTTAATTTTTCATTTTCATAAGTTAATTTACTTATTGCTTCTTCTTTTTTTTCTAAATCTTTTAACTTTTTTATTAAAATATTATTTAATTGCTCTTCACTATTATCAAATTTATTAAACTTTTCAATATTTATTTTTGTTTCTGGAATCCAGATAAAATCATTGTAATTATAATTTTCTTTTTTCTTTTTATTTTTAAGTAAATACCAATTTAATTTATTAAATTTTTTATTTGATATTATTTCATAATTATCAGTATTTACTTTTAACTTATCTTCTATTTTTTGTTTATAATCTTCAATTAAATTTCCTAAATCACAATTAATATCTAATTGTTCTTCTAATTTATCTTCTAATTCTTTTAAATCATCTTCTAATCTTTCTTTTTCTGTTAATAAATTATCAAATTTATATAAATAATTATCTTTTTCATCTGTTATTGTTTTTATTTTCTTTTTTAAATCTTCTATTATTTTTTTAATATCTCCATCACAGGATTTTACTATATTATCGAATAATATTTTGTCGTTTATGTTTTTTTCAAGGATTTCTATTTTTTCTTTCATTTTTTTTTCTTCTTTTTTTTTAGTTTCTAAATCTTCATAATATTTGTCGTTTTCTTCTTCTAAGTCTAATATTTTTTTGTTTAAATCGTTTATTTTTTCTTCCAGTTTTGATTTTTCTGTTTTTAATTCTTCATATTGGTTTTCTAAATTATTTTCCATTTCTTCAAATTAATTTTCTTCTTTAAAACATAATTATAATTTAAATTATAATTTAAATTTATTTTTTTTAAATTTAATTTAATTTTTTTATATTCATTTAAAATTATATTTTTTCCTGTTAAATTAAAATGAAATTTTATAAAAATTTCTTTTTTAGAAAATAATTAATTATTAAACTATTTGTTGTGTGATTTACTAGTTTATTTTT
>JAEEGI010011557.1_pt1 | contig 19038 bp, 13 predicted proteins | sample 8958751 | NCBI WGS metagenome assembly JAEEGI01 (sample SAMN16246545, study PRJNA631951) | gut metagenome | biome: gut microbiome; feature: rumen; material: KS-attached | host: Bos | place: Iran: Karaj | collected 2018-10 | reverse complement strand
TGGAGCTTGCGGACGGCCGGATCCTCGATGAGGTGGAGGAACTGCTTGTGCTTCGGCATGCCGTGGTAGAGCTTGTAGAGGCCCTCCATTGCGGTGTCGCGGTCTTCGGCGTCGTAGGCTTCCTTCACTTCGCGGGCGATGTCGTTGCAGAGGTCGCGTTGCTTGCGGACGAGGCGCTCGATCTGGGGCTTGAGGAGGTCGTACTGGTGCGACGACTCCGCGGCGGGACCGGAGATGATGAGCGGCGTGCGGGCCTCGTCGATGAGGATCGAGTCGACTTCGTCGATGATCGCGTAGTTGTGTCCGTTCTGCACGAGTTGCTGGCGGTCCACGGCCATGCCGTTGTCGCGGAGGTAGTCGAAGCCGAACTCGCTGTTCGTGCCGTAGGTGATGTCGCAGTTGTACTGCGCGCGGCGCTCGGCCGGGGACATGGAGTTCTGGATGCAGCCGACGGTGAGGCCGAGGAACGTGTAGACCTGCCCCATCCACTGGCTGTCGCGGCGGGCGAGGTAGTCGTTGACAGTGACCAGCTGGACGTTCTTGCCGGCGAGGGCGTTGAGGTAGAGGGGCATCGTGGCGACGAGGGTCTTGCCTTCGCCCGTCTGCATTTCGGCGATCTTCCCCTGGTGGAGGACGATGCCGCCGATGAGCTGGACGTCGAAGGGGATCATGTCCCATGTCAGCTCGTGGCCGCAGACCTCGCAGGTCGTGCCGCAGAGGCGGCGGCAGGCGTTCTTGACCGTGGCGAAGGCCTCGCAGAGGATGTCGTCGAGCGTCTCGCCCTTGGCGAGGCGTTCGCGGAATTCGACCGTCTTGGCCCTGAGCTGGTCGTCGGAGAGTTTCTGATATTCGGCCTCAAGCGCGTTGATGCGCTCGACCATCGGGCGCAGACGCTTGACGTCGCGCTGCGCCTTTGTCCCGAAAAGTGCTTTTAAAATGTCCATGAAAGTCCTCGTGGTATTGCCGCCCCCTCGGCGGGGGCGACCAAAAATGAATCATTCTCTATTATACTAAAAAATCGCGTTTTTCCGTTGACTTCTTTCCCGCTTCCGGTGTACAATCGCAGCAAATCTTTGGAAAGGACCTCATGGAACACAACACCGACTGCACTGGGCAGACCATTCTCGTTGACGACCGGGTACCCGCCGGCAACATCATTTTCGAGGGAATCGACGGCGACACCGTCTTCATCCGCCAGGACATGCGCGACAGCGCCGACTGGTTCTACTGGGCCTTCCGCGTGTGCGGGGCCGGGGGACGGACGCTGCATTTCAAGTTCACCGACCCCTACGCGCCTGTCAGCGCCCGCGGCCCCGCCGTGACCAGGGATGGCGGCCGGACATGGTCGTTCGCGGCGGAGGCCGCTTCGACCGAGAACAGTTTCTCCTATACGTTCGCGCCGGACGAGCGCGAAGTGTGGTTCTACCAGACCTTCCAGTATCTGCCCCCGCAGTGGGAGGAGTTCCTCGCGCGTCACGAGGCGGATCGCGGCCGTCTATTTGAAACGGGCGTGCTGTGCACATCCCGCAAAGGGCGCAACGTGCCCAAGGCGCGTTTCGGATGCATACATGGCAATCCAAAATACCGCATTTTCCTCTCTTCCCGCCACCACGCGGGCGAAGCCCCGGCGACATACGTCCTGGAGGGCTTCGTCGAGCAGGTCTTCGCGCCCGGCCCGCTTGGCGACTGGCTGCGCGAAAATGTGGAGTTCATGGTCGTGCCCTTCGTGGACTACGACGGCGTCGTCGACGGCGACCAGGGGAAGGGACGCCGCCCCCACGACCACAACCGCGACTACAACCACTTCCTCTACCCGGAGACAAAGGCCATCACAGAGTGGATCGGCTCCCACGCCGGGAACGACCTCACGATTTTCCTCGACCTGCACAGCCCGTGGGTGCGCAACGAGTACAACGAGCACGTGTACATCACCTACGGCGCGGACGAGAATATCAACGCGGCCAAGCGGCGCTGGGGCGAACTGCTTGAAAAGGCGCAGACCGGTTCACTGGCCTATCGGGTCGCGGACAACTTCCCGTGGAACTTCGGCTGGAACGCCCCGTCGAACGTGTCCACGGGCCAGCGGGCCGCCGGCGGATGGGCGATGAGCGCCCTTAAAGCACCAGTCCTGGTATCGTCATACGAGATTCCGTTTGCAAATGCGAACGGCAAGACCGTAACGCCGCAGGCCTGCCGCGAATTCGGAGCCGCGTCGGCCGTCGTGCTTCGGGAGTTCCTGGCCGAGAACCCGCCGAGTCTAAAGTAACGGGGTTCTTGCCGTCTTCTGTCATTTTCCTGAATTGCAGAAGAGCGTCGCCCCCATCGGAATTGTGGCGCGCCAGGTCTCGCCCGGGGCGACGGTGAACGTCTTGCCTTCAAGCACGGGCGAGAAGGCCGCGTCGGGGTGCTGAACGCCGTTCGACGTCAGGAAAAATCGGAACTTCCGCACCGAACTGTCAAGGGTGGAAAAGCCCCACTCACCGCCGTCGGGAAGGCTCCAGGTTGCGGTTTTCCGCTCGCTCCACAGATTCGGCACCGAGGCGGGACGTGCGCGGTTTTGCCTGTGGTATGAGAAGGCGCGCATGTAAAGCGCGCTTGCGAGCAGGGGCGTTTTGCCAAGATTCTCAAGACTCATGAGCTCAACGAGGGCGTCGGGACGGCCTGGCAGGAGCGTTACGCGCAGTGTGATGGCGAAGGACAGGGGTGTCTCCGCGTCTGTTTCGGGCGGAGAATCCGCAAGAGCGGCGCCTTGCGGCGCTAGGGGCGTAGCCAGCTCGTTTGTGCTGGCGGCCGCGCCTCCAAGGGCCCGCAGCGAGACCGATACGGCGCCAGTGGCCTCGTCGCGGCTGAAAGTGACGTTGGCGAGGCGGGTCGTGTCAATCCACTTGTAGAAATCGTTGTCCTCCGCCGCGAGCAGAGCGCCCAGGCGGCCGATTGGCTTGCCGTCCGCGAAGGCGACCTCATTCGCCATCCATTTGTCGCCGATCTTGCCGGAGAGCCGCACCAGGCCATTGGAGAGGGTCCACGCTCCATCGTTTTCGCCAGCGAAAACGAAGGAGCTTGGAGTGACGAGTGACGAGTGACGAGTGACGAGTGCGTTGGTTGCCGCGTAGTAGCGGTCGCGCTCGCTTCCTTGCTGTTGTCCGCTTGTTGTCTGCAACGGTTTTTCCTCCGGTGGCGGCGCCGTGCGCCACCGGACGAGGTTTGAGTGGAGTTCCTTGAAGGCCTGGGTAATGGCTTCGTAGGGGACGCCGAAGTCGTTCACGAGCCCGTAGTTGCAGTCCTCCGGGGAGAAGCGCGAGGAGCCGGTTTTCGGTTGGTCGTTCCACTTGAAGTAGTCGTATCCGGCCACATGGGGGTCGGCGAGGAGGGTCTTCGCGAAGAGCATTGTGGCTTCGACGCGCTCCTTCTGGGTGCGGAAGCGCTGGCCGGCGCCCACGAGGCAGGGGTGGCCGTGGTCGAGGGCCGGGAAACTCCATTCGGTTATCATGAGCGGGGCCTTTGCGTAGCCGTGGTATTCGCGCAGACGCTCGGTCATGGGGACGCCGCCCTCGACGTCGTAGACGATTCCGCGGTTCAGGTCGGCCCACGGGTAGCAGTTGAAGGTGACGACGTCGCAGCATTTGCCGGCCTCCTCCCAGACGACGGGGGCGGCGCCGTTCAGGCCCGCGTAGCGGCTGCCCATGACCATGTGGTTGGGGTCGGCCTTGCGGATGGCGGCCGAGGTCTTCTCGTAGTAGGTGCGGGCGTAGAGGCGCAGGAAGTCTATCTTGGCCTGCTTGGGGACGTTCGGGCCGACTTCGAGGCCGCGTTCGGCGAGGAAGGCGTCCAGCGCCTTGCGCGCGGAATGCGTTTCAGGGAGCTTGGCGACGAGGGCGTAGACGCCTGTCGACTCGATGCGCTTGCTGGTGCCCCACCACGCCAGTTCGTTGTCGATGAACCAGCCGATGAGCCAGGGATCGTCCTTGTAGGGCGCGCACATTTGGCGGGCGCGCCATTCGCAGGTGGCTGCGAAATCGGGGTGGAAGACGTTCGGCAGGGCCGAGCAGGGCTTGAAGCCCCACTCGCGGATATACCAGTCGGGGTCGCCGCGGGAAACGCGCTGGCCCATCTGGACATTGCGGAGGTGCGGCAGGGATTTGTGCGAGAGAATGCCGAGGGCGCAGGCGTTGCCGAGCATTGTGAAGCCCCAGTCGTTGAGACGGCCGAGCGTTTCGTCGGCCCAGGCATCCACGGACGGGTAGTTTGTGGCGACGAACCTGCCGTAGGGCGAGTAGCCGGCGGCGTCAGAGTGCGTTCCCTGCGGCTTGATATGCTGGGTGCCGGCGAGGATGACGGCGCGACCGACCGGGTCGATCGGCCAGTCGCGGCCGTCGATGCGCTCCATGTGGAAGAAGCCCGTCGCGTTGCCGCGCAGGCCCGTTTCCGGGCCGGACGGGCGGTAGGGCGGCGCGGTAGGCGAGGGGACGGCGTCACCGCCCGCCTCGGCTTCAACGGTGCTCACGGTGCCGTGGAACCACCCGTCAACGTGGAGCGCGGGGCGAAATCCCTTCCCATTTTCCCCTTCTGCAACCTCAACCTTGCCCCCTTCTGCAACTTCGCCCTTGCCCCCTTCTGGGAGGGGGGGGGCGCGAAGCGCCGGGGGGGGTGTGGGGAGTATTTCGTATTCGGCGGTGAAGATGACTGCGCCGGTTTCGGCGTCCGTGACGATGCCTTCGGCATGATCGGGGCGAAGAGAAAGCGACAGATCGTAGTCGCGGCCGTATTCCCACTGACGGGTTTGTTTCAGGCAAAGGCGGCGGGCGACATTCTTTTCGCCACCCCAGACGCCGTCAACCATGGCCTTGAACTCGAAGTTGTGCTTGCCGGCGTTTTTGCCGGCGTCGGTGACCTTGAGGATTGAAAGTTGCCAGTAGTCGTCGGGAGAGGAATAGGCAACGATGCCGAGGGACGCCCAGTGCGGCGACTCGCAACTTTCGGGCCGGATGCGCGCCCGGAGTGCCAGGGAAGACGTGTTTGGCGCGTTTGTGGCGGCGCAGAGCGCAGAGCCATACGTGCGGTAGGTGCCGGGGGTGACTTCGACCACCGAGTAGGGGTCGAGGTCGAAGAGTGGTCCGGCCTGGGCGGCGGTTGCAAGAAGGGCTGCGGCAAGTGAAAGGGCCTTGGTCGTCATTGTCTACCTCGGTAAAGATTTGAAACTTGGCGGATCTAGTCCACACTCAGTGCGCCGCCTTCGAAGAAGATCGGGCTTCCCGAGAGCGGCACAACGTATGTGCCGGAGTCTGAGCGGACGGGCTTCAGCGTGCGTCCTGTGAAGTCGCGGAAGCGAATGTCCCCATTGGGAGGGCCGCGCTTCGTCGCGGCCGCCGCGGGCGGGCCGCCCGCGTCCCCGGTCTCGAACCGCAGCTCTCGCCGTTCCGGCTCGCCGGTTTTCCAGATGATGCCGGCCTTCGTGCCGTCAGGGCGCGTCCATTGCGGGAAGAAGAAAGAGCGTTTCTCGTCATGCCACGGTCCGGGAGTCTGCACTGAACCAGCCGGTCGCGCGAGGATGAAGTTGCGGTATGCGCCCCACGCAGGTTTTGGCGTGAAGTTCGAGTGCGTGAGGCCGAAGTGGTGTTCGCTGTAGTGCGGGTCGATTTCGCGACCGCGGAACTCGTACCAGAAGTACTGTTCGACGCCTTCGGCGAAGGCGATGGCCATCGCCCGCGCCAGATAGCGCGCCTGGTTGTCCTCTGAGTTGGTGCCGACCGCGCCGTGCTGGCGCAGGCCGGAGACGACGACGCAGCCGCGCCGGCCACCTGCGCGGCGGATTACGGAGGCCGCTACGGCGGTAGCAGCGGATGAGCCGCTGCTACCGTTAAGTGTGGCTTCGCCGCTTAAGCGGTTAAGTGCGGCGTTGCCGCTAAGTTTTTCGTTTGTCGCGGTCGCAGTACTCCCCCCGTCGCCTCCGGCGACACCCCCCTCTCGGAGGGGGGAAATGGGGGCTGTGAGAATCGGAATGAACTCGTCGTCGGGGCCGAGGAGACGCGGCGTCTGGAAGCGGTCGGCGTTTTCGCCGGCGGGGTCGCCTTGGAATCCGGCTGCAAGCGCCGCGTCGGTCGGGTTGGCCTTGATGTAGGCGTTTTTCAGGGCTGGGTTGATCCACCAGGCGTCGACGTCGAGGCCGAGCGATTTGCGGCACTCCGCCCCTTCCTGTGCGCCACCCGTGAAGACACCGGGTTCGGTTTCCCTCATGCAGTACCACAGCGGCATGCCGCCGGCGTCGACGAGTACGCCGCCCGCTTCGACGAAGGCGCGAACCTCTTCAAAGGTGTCAACGGGGAAGGTTTCGTCGAACGGGTAGAATACGGCGTCTACGTCGCCGGCCGCAAGGCGTTCACGCAGGCGCGCGCCGAAGCACGCCTCGCAAGATGATCCAGGCGGGAGGGCGGCTTCGATGGCTTCGGCGATCTCGACAGGAGGTCCGCCGCCATTCATGCTGGGGCTTGTCGCCGCGTAGACGACGCGCCATGTTTTCTGGTCGGGCTTCGCCAGCGCCAGGCCTGTACGCAGGACTGACACCTGACCGAGGCTCGCGTTGTGCGTGGGCCAGCCGAGCTCGGTGATGAGAATCGGCTTGTCCGCGTCGCCGTACTTGGCCATGAGGGCGCGTGTCGCCTCGAGTTTGACGTCAAGATGCCCCTCGGGTTGGCGGGGGTGGCTGTAGGGGTGGATGTTCATCGCGTCGAAGAACGGGGCTCCGCCAGCCTTGTACACGCCCTCGATGAATCCGAGCGGAACGCCGGCCGTTCCGCCGAAGAGGACGCGGGGCGCGGTTGCGGCGGACGAGCCGCCGCAACCGTTAAGTGCGGCTTCGCCGCTAAGTATTGCGTTCGTTGCGGTCGCAGTACTCCCCCCGGCCCTTTCAGGGCCACCCCCCTCTCGGAGGGGGGCTGATGTGGGTGAATTTGCCCCCTCCGAGAGGGGACTGTCGCCGAAGGCGACTGGGGAAGTACTCCGTGCGGCCTTCCCGCCCCGTTTAGCCGCGAGGTAGGCCGTCTTGAGCACCTCGGCGTATTTGGCGGGGTCGGGGTCGTGCTTCCAGAAGTAGCTGTGGTTTTCCTCGTTCCAGATTTCGATGTCTGGGAAGCGGTCGCCATAGTGGGTCACCACGGCCTCGACAAAGGCGCCCCACTCGTCGAGATGCTCCCAGACCGGCTCGGCCCACTTTGGAATGTCAAAGAGGATGGGGAGGGGAGTAAGACCCTGCGCCTCGGCGTCGGCGACGACCTTGTCGTAATGCGAGAAGTCGAATGGCGCGCCGGGCTCTTTCTGGACGCGTCGCCACTCCATGTCGAAGCGCACGCGCCGTATGCCCGTGGAGGCAATCCATCTGCACTCATCTGCGCGCTCGGTGTCCGAGCGCACCCTGTGCAGGTGCGCACAGACGCCGTAGGGGGAGTTGGTGCCGCCAGCGGTGACACTGGCGGCGAAGAGAAGGGCAAGGATTGAGGCGTATTTCATGGTGCCAAAGGCCTATTTCCTGGGTTTGAACGGATTGCGCGCAACCATGCCGCGATATGTCTGGCCGTCATTGAGGTCCTCGGTCAGAATTTCATCGCAGCCCAGCTTTTCGGCTGTGGCGACAATAAGGGAATCGTAGTACGAGATCCCGTATTCGTCCTGTATGGTAAGGGCTTGACGCGCCAGTTCCGGGGATATGTCGCATCGCCAAAGGTCAAGAAAGTAGTCCAGCAAGGCATTGATTTCGGCGGTCGTTCGCCGCGTCTTGCGCCGCATGGCATTGCAGAATTCCTGAATGACTTGTGACGAAATGCATCCGTCGCCACCAGTTTCCAATGCTTCGGCAACAAGGTCGCAAGCGACTTTCCGTTTGAGCGGGTCTTGGTCGCTTTGCGTGTAAACCAGAATGTTCGTGTCAAAAAACCTCATGGCTGCACCCTCAACGAATTGCGTCACGCTCGCGGTCGAACTTGTATCCAGATTTCAAGCCGGAGGGAGGGAGGGATTTCACAAGGGCACGAAAACCAGCTGCCTTTTTTTTCCGTTCCTCCTGTAATTCCCGTACCTTTGCCTCAAGGCAATCGCGGAGAAACTTGTTAAGGCTCGTTCCATTGGCCGATGCCCACTCCCGGACTTCTTGAACGATTGCGGGAGGGATGGAGAGTGTAATGCTCATTTTACGTTCCTTTCAAATTTAAGGTCGCACGTATTTTAGAAAAACCGTGCGACCTTGTCAAGGCAAAATACGCTCTTGCACCTGTGTTCGGGAAAGAATCGGGAGCCGCAGGCGCCCTACCGCACGATCATAATGAAGGCCTTGGGCGGCGGGATCAAGGTCATGCCCCAGAAATCGTAGTACTGGTAAATCCCCGGCTTGTTCTCAAGGGCCTGCTGGTCTGCGCGGGCAGGCAGGGTCTGCACCCACTGCACGTAGTTCATGCCGTCATGGAGGACGCCTGCCGGAAGAATCGCGGTAAAGGGCTCGTATGTTCCAAACCTCCCCTCATGCGTCGCGACGGCCACGCCGTTCACGTAGACGGTATGCTGTTCGTCAAGGCTGTTCGGATCGCTCACGCTTCCAGTCGTTTTCGTTCTGAATTTCCAGCCGCACAGTTTGCCCATTCCGGCCGGCACCCATACGCCGAAGAAGTAGTTGGTGTGGCTCGCTCCGACAGAGAGGGAACTCGTGAAATGCCGGACATCGTTGTCACCCGCGAAGGCACAGCCTGAAGCGTAAATTTCACGGAGCATCCCGTTCGAGCCGCCATCGGCATCCGTAATCTGCCATGAGCCTGAAAGCGAGAGGGCGTCGATGGCGACAGAACCTGTCGTTTCGGTACGGGTGAGCGCGACGGTCACGTTGCCGCTGCCGTCGCGCTGCCAGTATTGCCTATCGATGATGAAGTTGCTCGTTTTAGCGAGGTCGAAGGAACCTATCACGGCCCCGTTGACCGCGACCGACACCGGCACGGATGCGCCAGTGCCCGTGAAAAGCGGATCGACATGGAGGATCATGGGCTTGTTCGCCTCGAATGTCGCGAGCGGAGACTTGAGCGTGAGCGACGGGTGCGAGGCGTCGAGCGTCTTGCGCATCTGTCGCCAGGGCATCGCCTGCGGCTCGAAGACTGCGGCGGGATTGGTGTCCGTGAACTCATCGGCGGAGCCGTTGATTGCGCCGACGCGCCACTTCGCGCCGTGCTGGCCGGCCATCACCTCGATCTTCTCGTCGTCCGTAAGGGCGCGGTCCCAGACCATGAAGTCGGCGATAAGGCCGCGGAAACTGCGCGAGGGGTTCGCGCTGGCGTTGCTGTCGTGATAGCCACCGAGCGTGAGATTGTCGGTGTCGAACACGATGGCCTTGTTCACCGTCGCCGACTGAGAACTCAGTGACGGGGGATTGAATCCGCTGGCATCCCTCTTGGACGGGGTCTTGCAAAGCGAGGCCGTAATGGTACACGCCGTGTTGCCGGCATTCTGCGCAAACGTGACGAAAAGATCGTTCCAATCGCCGGCCTTGATGGAGAGATTGTTGAATTTGCTACCATCATTGGAAGCCTTGTAGCTGATGACCGCGTTCGTGGTGGCCGTGCCGCGTCCGGTGATGGTGTCAAAACAGATGGCCACGCCCTTTTCGCTCCATCCGTTGGCCGCGTTGCCGCTTTGCATCACATAGACCGGGGAATATGTTGACGCCGGCGTTTCGCCGTCCCAGCGGAAGCGCAGGTAGAACGTCTGGACGGGCCCCTGCGGTGCCGCGCCTGGAATGACGATGCTGGAGCGAACGGATGCGGTGGCGGACTTCTGGTCCTGGTAGAAGTGCAGGGCGTTTTGCGTGTTCGTCGTGGCGGGGTAGTAGGGGTTTGTGACGGCGGCGGTCTCCTGGGCGGGGAGGTTGCCGTAGTTGGCGTTGTAAGTTTGCGGGCCGCGCTGGTCGCCCATGTAGCCGGCGAGAGGCGCGGAGGAGGAGAAGTCGAATGCGTTGCCGAGGTCGCCCGGCTGGGTGTAGGTGGAGGCGCCGCCGCGCAGGTCGAGCTTGAAGATGGCGTCGTCAAGGACGGCCGTGGCGGTCGGGGCTGGGGCGAGGGAGATCGCGTCGAACTGAATCGTGCCGGAGGCCGCTGCAGTGCGTGTGACCGTAATGGTGTTTACGGCGCCGTCATGTCGCCAGAGTTCCTTCGGGAGCGTGATCGAGGTTTCCGATGCGAGGTCGATTTCGCCGACGGTTGTGCCGTTGAGGGCCACTTCGACTGGGGCGGAGGCCTCGGAGAGAATCGGCGTGAAGGTGAGGGCGCGGGACTTCTGGTGCTCTGACGAGGTCATCGTCGTCGCAATGGAAAGTGACGAGTTTGAAGCGTCAAGCGTCTTGCGCATGCGGTTCCAGGGCATCGTCTGCACGTCGTAGAGGGCGGCGGGGTCGGTGTCGTTGAACTCGTCGGCGCTGCCGTTCAGCGTGCCGATCTGCCATTCGCCGCCATTGGGGAAGCCTCGCATAACCTCGGCCATTTCGGCGCTTGTGACTGCGCGATCCCAGATCATCACGTCGGCGACAGTGCCGCGGAAGGCGCGGGGGTTGTTGCCGCTGAGGACATGCCAGCCGGTAGAGTTCAGCAAGTAGCTTCCAATTGACAGCCGAATCTTTGAAGCGGAGCAGTTCACGACATTTCCCGTGTAGCAACCCGTCACCATCGTCGGGGACGCCCCAGCGTTCGCCTTGTAGAGATAGATGTCCGACACGCCCTTTGCGGCGCCGGCGATTGTTTCGTTGTGGGTGATGACGAAAAGGTCGCACCAAACATTCGCACCGGCCTTAACGGCACTTGATCCCATTTTGTTGTTATTGAGGATGCCCACCTTGCCCTCGCCATCGAGATAGACGGAAACGCCATTGTCGGAGCTGCCGTATGCGCCGTCCCAGCCGTTGCCGACAAGATGGTTGGGAGAAGACGTGTTCCCGTCCCACTTGAAGCGCGCGTAGATTGTGACATGGCCGTCGAATCCAAGCGGCACCGCGCTTGTGGGCAGGACGATGCCGTTCTCGGCCCAATAGGTTTTGTCGTTTTCCGTCTTCTTGTTCTGCGGCAGAACGAGACAGGACCGAGATGATGTCGAACCGTCGTAGGGGTTGATGACTGAAACGGAGGAAACGTAAGGGAGTGTGCCGTATTTTGCTGTTCCATAGGTGGCGTAATCCGAGGCTGATATGCTGCTTCTGCCGTTGCCGCCGCCATAGACGACGGAATCGGGCGAGGCGGCGGAGAATTCCAACGCATTGCCGACCTCCCCCGAATCGATGTAGGCGTTGCCGTTGGGGTCGCCATACAAGCCGAGCTTGAATTTAGCGTCGTCAATGACGCCGGCGTTGGCGGCCAGGGCGCAAAATGCGGTCGCGGTGAATACGGCGGCGAGACGGAAGGCCGCGAAACGCACGGCCCTGTATGTGGCGGAGTGTCCAGTGTGCATGGTTCTACCTCGTATTGACAGTCCAAATACTGAGAATGCTTTATATCCTACCATATTGAAAAATGTTTGTGTATACGGATATATGCGCAATATTTATACAAATCAGACCGACTTCAGCCACTTGCCGACGGGCGTTCCGACAATCTTGCGGAAGACGCGGCGGAAGTCCAGGGTGGAGGCGAAGCCGCATTCAGCGGCGACGATGTCCGGAGACGCCCCGGTGCGAAGCCGTTCCCTGGCCCGTGCCATGCGGACAGACTGGATCTCCTCGAGGATCGTGCGTTCGGCTACTGTGCGGAAAAGTCTGTCGGCTGTCGTCCGCGACACGCCCATCTCGCGGACAACGTCGCGAGGGGAGATGCCCGTCTCGCAGGCGTGTACGCGGATCCATTCCTCGGCGCGCGCCACGCGTCGGTCGCGCTGCCATGAAAGGCGCGTTGAAAAACGCCGCGCAAGTGAGACGGCCGGGACGGCGCGAGGTTTTGGCGGCCGTGCGGGGTGTGCCATCCATTCGGCGAGCAGCTCCGCCGCGGCACGTCCCTCGTTTTCGAGATCGCGCCTGATGCTTGAGAGCGTCGGATGCGTGTGGTCGCAGAGGTTGTCGTTGTCATCGACGCTGATGACCGCGATTTCCCCAGGCACATCCAGCTTGAGCCTTCTGGCGGCGCGCAGCACAGCTTCGCCCGTGACGTCGTTGGCCGCGAAGATGCCGCAGGGTTTTGGGAGAGCGGCGAGCCAGGGTTCGAGAAGTTCGGCGGTCGCCTTTGTCCCCGGAGTGTCGGAGGCCGCGGATGGCAGTGCTCCTCCATGAAAATGTTTCCCGGCAAGGGCGACGAGATGGGCGAAGGCCTCCCCGCGGGAGCGGTTCCAGGGGAAGTCATGGTGGAATGGGGCGAAGGCGAAATCGTCGAATCCGAAGCGCAGCAGTTCACGCAGCGCCATTTCGGCAAGGGATTTGGCATCGCCATGCGCGTAGACCGCGAAAGATGATGACGGCTCCCCAAGGTGTACGACGGGGATACGCCTGCCAAGACCAGCGGAAAGAGCCGCGTCCCGAAGCACTTCGGGGGGAACGACGTCAAGCGCGACTATGACGCCTTCGGGACGCAACAGGCGCAGAAGTTCCTCAAGCGTCCCGCCGCCTGGGGATCGCTCAAAGTGCAACATTCCGTCGGCGCTACGGCTGCATGTCACGGGGTAGTAATCCCAGTGCATCGCATCGGCCACTCGCAGCGTTCCGGTAAGCATTCTCGGAAGGACGTCGCCGACTGGGGGCGAGAGCATTAGCACTGTTTTTGAATTGGAATGCACACTTGGCTTCTGGCTGTTGGCTTCTGGCTGTTGGCTTCTGGCTTCTGGCTGTTGGCCAAAAGCTGAAAGCTAAAAGCTAGAAGCTAGGGGTGCCATCCGGCGGCCTCCCGAAGGGCCTCAACGCGGTCCGTTTTCTCCCATGGGAACTCAGTACGGCCAAAGTGCCCATAGGTGGCGGTCTGCCTGTAGCACCAGCCTTGAGGATGGAGTAGACCGAGGTCGCGGACAAGCATGCCGGGCCGGAAGTCGAAAATGCCGCCTTCCATGAGAATGGTTGCAAGCTTCTCTTCGCTTACGCGCCCAGTTCCGAAAGTTTGGATGGAGACATAAACGCTTGTTGGCTTGGAAACGCCTATCGCGTATGAAACCTGAATCTGGCACTTGTCCGCGAGTCCTGCCGCGACGATGTTTTTCGCGGCGTAGCGCGCGTAGTAGGCAGCGGAGCGGTCGACCTTCGACGGGTCTTTTCCGGAGAAGGCTCCGCCGCCGTGCGAGGCTGCGCCGCCGTAGGTGTCGACGATGATTTTGCGTCCTGTGACGCCAGCGTCGCCATTGGGGCCGCCTATGACGAATTTGCCGGTCGGGTTGAGATGGAACAGCGTTTCATCCTTGATGAGCCCTGTCCCGCCAAGTTCCTTGAATACAACTTCCCTCAACCGTTCGCGGACAATGTCGATGTCTACGTCCTCGGTCTGGTGCGAGAGCACGACCGCCGTGAGTGCGGCGGGGCGTCCGCTTTCATACTGAATGCTGACCTGCGCCTTTGCATCGGGCCTCAGAAATGGAATTGCCCCTGACTTGCGGAGTTCCGCGCACCGTCTGACGAGACGATGCGCGTAGACCAGCGTTGAAGGCATCATTTCCGGGGTCTCGTTCGTCGCATAGCCGAACATGATTCCCTGGTCGCCGGCGCCCTGGTCCTCAATGGAGCCGCGTTCTACGCCCTGGTTGATGTCAGGCGACTGTCCGTGAAGGGCGTTTACGTACTTGAAGGTATTGAAGCTGAAGGCCTCTTCAGGCCGATCATAGCCTATTTCGCGGACAACGTCGCGGGCGATGGTTTCGGGGTTGACCTTTTCCCAGCCCTTGCAGGTTATCTCGCCAAGGTTGACCACGAGGTTCGGGCCGACTGCCGTTTCGCAGGCGACATGGGCGTTGGGGTCCTGCGTGATGCAGGCGTCGAGGATTGCGTCTGAAATCTGGTCGGCGATTTTATCGGGGTGGCCCTCGGAAACGGATTCCGAGGTGAAGACGTGCGGGGATTGAAAACAGCTCATTGTTTGGATTCCTAAGAAATTGTGTTATTATTCTACCACGATTTGCGGGGTTGCGTCTTTTTTCGCTACAATAGAATCTGGGAAACGGAGCAGAACAATGGAAAAGAACACGCAGTCGTTTGAAGACGCCCTCTCTGAACTTGAGGAACTCGTCAAGAAGATGGAGTCTGGCGAGATGGGCCTTGAGGAAATGGTCGCGGCCTTTGAGAAGGGACAGAAGCTCGTCAAGAGCTGCACAGACCGCCTCAACGAGGTCGAGCGCCGCATAGAAGTGATCAAGAAGAACGCCGACGGAACGGCAACGACGGTCGAACTGCCTCCCATGGGCGAATAGGGCGCTCCGATGATCACGCCGGATCTGGAAATCACGAGCCTCGCCAACCCGAAGGTCAAGGCCGTAGTCAAGCTTCGCCAGCGCTCGCACCGCGACGAGGACGGCCTCATGATCGCGGAAGGCTACCGCGAGATCAAGCGCGCCCTGGACCATGGATATGCACCGGTCCGCCTCTTTTATTGCGAGGAGCTTTTCCTCAAGGGTACGAACGAACCGACGCTCATTGAGCGCGCCCGCGCCCGCGGCGCAGAAATCCTCTCGTGCACGGCCCCCGTATTTCTCAAAATCGCCTATCGCGAGCGCCCCGAAGGACTCCTTGCCATCGGGCCTCAGCCCCGCTGCGCGCTCCGCGACCTCAAGCTTCCCGACCACGCGCTCCTCATCGTGGCCGAAACCATAGAAAAGCCCGGCAATCTCGGCACGATTCTCCGTTCGGCCGATGCCGCCGGCGCATCGGCCGTGATTGTCTGCGACAAGTGCACCGATGTCTACAACCCCAACGTCGTGCGCGCCTCGACAGGCGTCATCTTCTCCATGCCTGTTGTCGAATGCTCCTCGGCCGAGTGCCTCGCCTTTCTGCGGCAGCGGGGGTTCAAAATCCTTGCCGCAACGCCACATGCCGAGGCGCTCCACTTCGAGGTCGACCTCACCGGCAACGTCGCGCTGGTCGTCGGCAACGAGCAGTTCGGCCTCACGGACACCTGGATGAACGAGGCGGGACTTCGCGTCCGCATCCCCATGCTTGGCATGGCCGATTCGCTCAATGTGTCGGCGGCAACGACGATCCTGCTCTTCGAGGCTGTCCGCCAGCGTGTCCTGGCAGGCATCGCCACCCCGCCGCCACCGCTGCCCGAGCATCACGACGCCTAAACGTAAGTTCAGAGTTCAGAGTTCAAAGTTCAGAGTTCAGAACCAAGAACTAGGAACTGAGAACTAGGAACTTGGAACTAATCTACGGCGAGGCCTTCGAGCCGGTACTCGTTGACCTTGCGGTGCAAGGTGCGGCGGCTGATGCCAAGTTCAAGGGCCGCGCGGGTCTTGTTCCCATCGTGCTTGCGCAGGCTGGCGATGATTTTGTCGCGCTCCAGCGAGGCGAGCGAACCTTCCTGGCGTGCCGCGCGGGCGAGGGGAGTTGCCGCCGGGCCGATGGAGTCGCGGATGGCGGCGGGCACATCGCGCGCGGTGAGTTTGTCGCCATGGGCCAGCACAACCATCTTCTCGATGGTGTTGCGCAGTTCGCGGACATTGCCGGGCCAGTTGTAAGCGCTGAGGATGTTGACGGCCTCCGCGGTGATCCCCGTGACGTTCTTGCCGTTGCGCTTGGCGAATTCCTTGATGAAGGCGTCGCACATCGCCGGAATGTCGCTGTTGCGCTCCGAGAGGGGTGGAAGCTGGATGTCGACGACGTCGAGCCGGTAGAAGAGGTCTTCGCGGAACTTGCCTTCGGCGATAAGTTGCTTCAGGTCCTTGTTCGTCGCGGCGATGAGGCGGATGTCGGCCTCGATTGTCTGCGTGCCGCCGACGCGCTCGAATGTCCGCGACTCAAGGACGCGCAGGAGCTTGACCTGTGTCGCAAGGTCGATTTCCCCGATTTCGTCCAGGAAGAGGGTTCCTCCGGAGGCCAGCTCGAAACGTCCCTTGCGGAGGGAGTCCGCTCCGGTGAAGGCACCCTTTTCATGGCCGAAGAGCTCGCTTTCGAGCAGGGTAGGGGAGAGGGCCGCGCAGTTTACCGCGACGAACGGCGCCTTGGCGCGCGTGCTGAGGCGGTGGATCGCGTGGGCGACGAGTTCCTTGCCGGTGCCGCTGGGACCCGTGATGAGGACCGTTGCCAGCGTTGGGGCGGCGTCGCGGATAATGTCGAAGACGGGTTGCATGGATTCGGCGTTGCCGATGATGCTCTCCATGCCGTACTTCTTGTCGAGTTGTTGTCCGAGAAGGCGGTTTTCATCCTCGAGCTTGCGGTTCTTCTCCTCGAGGGCCTTCGACTGGAAGGCGCGTTCGAGGACGGCGTCGAGGTGGTCGAGGTTCACAGGCTTCGTGAGGAAGTCATATGCGCCCTGCTTCATCGCTTCGACTGCGGTTTCGACGCTGCCGTATGCGGTGAGGAGGATGCAAATTGTCTTCGGATACTTCGCGCGGACGGTCTTCAGGAGCTCAAGACCGTTCATGCCCGGCATGCGGACGTCCGTGAGCATGACTTCGACGTCCCCGTAGGCCATCTCGTCCATCGCCATCTTGGCGTCGGCCGCGAGGCGGACGTCATAGTGGAATTTCAGCGCGCGCTGAAGTCCTTCGCGCGTGTTGCGGTCGTCATCGACGATCAGTATCGCAGGCTTCTTTCGTTCCATGTTCTATCTCCTATCTCCTATCTCCTATCTTGCGAATGCGCCGCTCGGCGCGTGGGAGCAGCACGCGGAAGCAGGTTCCTTCGCCTTCCTTGCTTGAGACCTCGATGTGTCCTCCATGGTCGCGGACGATTCGTTGCACGATCATGAGGCCGAGGCCCGTTCCCTTGGACTTCGTGGTGTGGTACGGCTCGAAGATGCGGCCGAGCCGGTCCTCCGGAATTCCGACGCCGCTGTCGCGGAAGTCGATCCGCAGAAAGGCGTCGTCGGCGGAGACGCCAATGTCGAGGCGACCGCCGTCCGGCATGGCCTCAAGCGCGTTCTTGACGAGGTTGAAGAAGACCTGCTTGATCTGGTCAGGGTCGGCGAGGGCGGTCGGTAACTGCCCGCCAGTGGCGACGGACACCGCGATGCGGCGGTTCTCGATGTCCACGCGCATGACGTTCAGCGTCTCGCCTACTATGGAGACGATGTCGCACGGCCTCAGGTTTGGCTTGGAGGGGCGCAGGGCGCTGAGGAACTGGCGGATTATCCCGTCGAGCCGCACGACCTCGTTTTTGGCGACGTCGACGAGCTCGGAGAGGTTGCCGCGCATTTCCTCGTCCTCGACGTTGCGGAGCTCGCGGGAGAGAAGCTGGAGGTGGATGTTGAGCGCGTTGAGCGGGTTGCCGATTTCATGCGCCACGCCGGCCGCGAGCTGCTTGACGGCGCTTTGCCGCTCGCCTTCGAGGGCCGAGGCCTCCTGTTCGCGTTCGGAGGTGACGTCGCGGAGGATGACGAGGATGCTTGGCTCGTCGTCGTCCGTTGCGTCGGGAAGCGGCACGGCGTAGACGGAGAGGATGCGGTGCTCGGGGTAGGAGATTTCGATTTCGTGAGTGATCATGCGCGACCAAGATTTCGCTTCATCGCCATCCGCGATGGAGCGGTGTGCCGCGAGTGCGGCGAAGTCGAGATCCTCGAAGAAAGAGGCCATGGACTTGCCGCGGAATTGCGCGACCTTGAGCGAGAGGAGCTTTTCCGCGGCGCGGTTGGCGTCGGTCAGGCATCCTCGGGCGTCCAGGACGACCACGCCCTCCTGGATGGTCTGCAAGATCGTCTCCTGCCGTTTCCACTCGCGGCGCAGCCGCGCCAGATGCGTCTGCAGCCGCGCCGGATCGACTTTGTCGATGCGCGACAGAAGCTTGTCAAAGAAAAGTGATGAGTTCATAGCCGGGGGTAATGCGGGTAGTTGCTTTCGCTACTAGGAGAAATGGAGTCTTGGAGATTCGGAGAATACTGTATTTTCCTCCCAAACTCCCGAACTCCTCATCTCCCAGAAGCGGAAGCAAACCCCTCCTTCTTAATGAGTGGCAAAAAAAGTGTTGTAAAGTTTGCAATGGTGTCGCGCACCCTGTCGGCGGGGGAGCCTTTGAGGCGCATTTCGTAGTTGAAGACGCCGTCGTAGCCGATGTCGCGGAGAGCCTTGATGAAGGGGGGCCAGTCGATGCTGCAGGTGCCTGGCATGAAGTGGCATTCGTCGACGCCGTCGTAGTCGGAGATGTGCAGCGAGAGGAGACGGTCGCCGAGGAGGCGCACTTCATTCGGCAGCTCGCGGATGCGGCCCATGAGGTGGTTGACGTCGAGGCAGACTCCGAACTCGTCACCAAAGCCGTCCAGGATGGCGAGCAGTTCGGCGGCGGTGTTGCCGAGGCAGGTGCGCGGAAGGAGCTCAAGGGCAAGTTTATACCCGGCCGCGAGAAGTGGGGCGCGGAGGTCGGCAAGAGACTTGCGTAGCTGGGCGATGCGTTCGGCGCGCTCTTCCGGGCGGACGGGTTCGCCCGACGGGTGTTCGACGATGATTTCCGTTTCGAGCTCCGCCGCAAGCGGGAAGAGCCCGTGCAGCTTCGTCACGGCCTTGCGGCGGGCATTCTCGTCGAGTGCGGACAAATCCCAGTCACCGCCGTAGGGCGCGTGGAAGGTCGGGGAGGTCTTCCCCGTGCGCTTTTTCATGGCGATGAACTTCTCGACAAGTCCATGGTCGAATTCCGGTGTCTGGAAGTTGACGGGATTCGTCTCGAACGTCTCGAAACCGCTATGCTCGAGTACGTCTAGCGCCTCGTTCGTGAGCGGATTCACGATTGTCTTGACTGAAACACCAAGTGTCATGGCGTCAAACTTTATAGAGGCCGTCCAGATCGTAATACTCGCGCGCCTCGTGGGTGAAGGCGTGGACGATGACGTCGACGTAGTCGAGGACGACCCATCCGCTGTCCGGCTCGCCGGTATGGCGATAGCTGGGCACTCCTGCCTTGCTCAATTCCGAGCGAAC
>JAEEGI010011553.1_pt1 | contig 19040 bp, 13 predicted proteins | sample 8958751 | NCBI WGS metagenome assembly JAEEGI01 (sample SAMN16246545, study PRJNA631951) | gut metagenome | biome: gut microbiome; feature: rumen; material: KS-attached | host: Bos | place: Iran: Karaj | collected 2018-10 | reverse complement strand
GGGGCGCGCTTGATGGAGGTGTCCTTGGCGGGGGGAGTGACGATCAGGTGCGCGTAGCGCTGGCGGTAGCGCAGTTCCGGATCCGAGAAACCGTCGTGGACGGTTCCGTCGGCATCGGTCTTGACTATCGGGAGTACTTTGAGCGACTTGCTGAGCAGGGTGAGTTCCTTGGCGTGGACGGAAAGCTGACCGGTCTGCGTGATGAAGGCGAAACCCTTGATGCCCACGATGTCGCCGATGTCGAGCAATTTCTTGAACACGGTGTTGTACATGGTCTTGTCCTCTCCCGGGCAGATCTCGTCGCGCTTGACATAGACCTGCATGCGGCCGGTCTCATCCTGCAGCTCCATGAATGAAGCGGCGCCCATGATGCGGCGGGACATTATGCGTCCCGCAATGCAGACGTCGGTGAGATTGCCCGCCTCGGGGTCATACTTGTCCTTGATGCCCTGGGCGCTTTCGTTGACCGGATAGAGGGCGGCCGGATAAGGCTCGATGCCCAGTTCCCTGAGCTTGGCGAGCGATTCCCTCCTCAGTACTTCCTGTTCACTATACTCAATATTGCTCATACTTTTTTGTTTTAAAGTCCACAAAAATAGCACAATTAATCCGTATTTGCCCCATGGCAGGCATTTTTATTGAATAAAAATTCGGTTCTTGAAGAAAAAAACGTAACTTTGAACGAATATGGCAAAGGAGTGCAAATGGGTTGTCAAGGAGCCGGCCGATCCCGCCAAGGTGTCGAGGCTGGCTACTGAAGTCGGCATCGACAAGGTGCTGGCCGAACTTCTGGTGAAGCGCGGCGTCGAGACTTTCGAGCAGACCCGCTCCTTCTTCCGTCCGCAGCTTTCCGACCTGCACGACCCTTTCCTCATGAAGGATATGGACGAGGCCGTCGAGCGTCTCCGCAAAGCCATCGTCACACACGAGAAGATCCTCGTGTACGGCGACTATGACGTCGACGGCACGACTGCCGTATCGCTTGTCTATTCTTTCATCAAGCATTTCACCGACCAGGTCGACTTCTATATCCCCGACCGCAACGACGAGGGCTACGGAGTGTCCATCAAAGGCCTGGATTGGGCCGCTGACAACGGCTTCTCCCTTGTCATCACCCTCGACTGCGGCATCAAGGCCATCGAAAAGACACGCTATGCCGCCAAGCATGGCATAGACTTTATCATCTGTGACCATCACCTTCCCGACACGGAGCTCCCTCCTGCCGTGGCCGTCCTAGACCCCAAGCGCGAGGACTGCCACTATCCTTTCGACGACTTGTCGGGCTGCGGTGTAGGCTTCAAGCTCGTCCAGGCTTATTCCCAGCGTTACGGAGTGCCGTTCGAAAGCCTCGTACCACTGCTGGACTACCTTGTCGTCAGCATCGCCTCCGACCTCGTTTCCGTGGTGGGCGAGAACCGCGTGCTGGCGCACTACGGCCTCCGGCAGCTCAATGAAGCGCCCCGGGCCGGGCTGCTGGCCATGATCACGCTTTCCAAGCTTGAGCTCGGTCACATCACCATCGACGACATCGTCTTCAAGATCGGTCCGAGGATCAATGCCGCCGGACGTATGGAGACCGGCCGTCTTGCTGTCGAACTCCTTACCGCCTCAGACCTTGACGAGGCGATGACCATCGGCGAGAAGATAAACGAAAACAACAACGACCGCAAGAGCATCGACCGCGAGATCACCCAGGAGGCCCTGGAGATGGTCCAGAGAGGGGAGAGCCTCGCGTGGAAGAATGCCACCGTCGTTTATAATCCCAGTTGGAACAAGGGCGTGGTCGGCATCGTCGCCTCGCGCCTCGTCGAGGCGTTCTACAAGCCTACGATCGTTCTTACCAGCTCCAACGGTTTCGTCACCGGATCGGCCCGGAGCATCCAGGGCTTCGACCTCTATGAGGCCATAGAAAGCTGTGCCGACCTCCTCGAAAATTTCGGAGGCCACGTCTATGCCGCCGGACTTACCCTCAAGGAGGAGAATCTGGAGGAGTTCAGCGCCCGGATCGACAAGTTTGTCGGAGAGAAAATCACGGAGGAGATGCTTACTCCCGTGGTAGTCATCGACGCAAAACTCGACTTTGCCCGCATCACCCCTAAGTTCTTCCGCATACTCAAGCAGTTCCAGCCCTTCGGCCCGGGCAACAACAATCCTCTGTTCATCACGGAGAACGTCTACGACGACGGCAATGCACGCAAGGTCGGAGCCGGAGGCGTACACGTCAAACTCGAGCTGCTCCAGGAGTCACAGCCCTATCACCAGATTCCGGCGATAGCCTTCAATATGTCGGATTTCTATGATTACATCAAGGCCGGCAATCCTTTCGATGTCTGCTACGCCATAGTCGAGAACTACTACCGGGGCAGTTCCAACATCCAGCTGCGCATCAAGGACATGCACGAGCGCGAGGACATTATCTGATTATCCTCGCAGGCACTCCGCCTCCACCGAATCCACCGGGGCCACCGGGACCTCCGAAGCCTCCCGGCCTGCCGCCGGGACCGCCGCCACTGCCTCCTCTCATCGAGTTGAACCTGTAGGCCAGCGTTACCAGCACGTAGCGGCCGAAGTTGTGCGTCCACCTGTTGGTGACGAAGTCGGTACTCATGGAGGTGCTGAAGCCCCTTGTCTTGTTGAAGAGGTCGTGGACCGTTACGGACAGGTCGACGTTGTTCCTGGGGCCGAAGCGGAAGCCTCCGTTCAGGTCGAGGATGTTGTCGTTGATGGCGTTGTACTCCACTCCCTGCATGAAGGTCTTGGTGTAGTTGCCTCCGAGGTACATTACCTTGAAGATGTTGTTCAGCTCGAATCCCGCCCTGAGCGACTCTGTGAAGTATTCCGTGCTTGAGCCGGTGCTGTTCCACGAATCGACATAGGAAGCGTTGCCGTTGAGGTTGAAACGGATGTTGCGCGAGAAATTGCTGCGGATGCCGAGGTTGACGCTCGGGCGCAGGTTCTGCGTGGAGATGAGTTCGTCGTTGACATAGGACGGGCTCATGTCCCAGCTTCCGGAAACGCCGGTGGAAATGATGCTTCCAATGGCAAGGATGGGGAATCCAAAGGATACGGAGAGGTTGGCGTTGTAGTTGCCGGAGGCATTCTCGTAGCTCGTGAAGGAAGACTGCGCCGGCATCGTGTAGTTATACTTAGGGAGATAGGTCTCCTGGGTAAAGTACGTGCGCCGGCTGACGATGGCATCCCTCCCGACTGTGAACGAACCGTTGATGCTGAAGGTCGTGAGGTTGGAATTGATCGTGCGGGGTATTCCGCTGTCGTCGCCAAGGGCTGTCCCGAGCAGGGCGTTCCTGGCTTCCTTGCCCAGGACGGTGCTGTAGGAGAGCCTGAACGAGTTGGAGGAACTCTGCTTGAGGTCGGGATTACCGGAAGAAACGGAATAGAGGTTGGTATTGTTGATCCTCGGCCTCAACTGCTCGATGGAAGGGGTGCTGTTGGACACGGACCAGCTGAACTGCCAGTGGTTCATCTGGGAATTGTTTCCTATGGTGAGCGAGGGGACCACGGACTGGAACTTCCTGGAGTAGATGGGCTCCTCCTCCGGGAAAGCGTCGCCGCGGTTCAGTCCGGTCATCCTGTATCCGAGGTCGGCCGAGAGGATGACATCCTTGCCGAAAGCCGTCCTGAAACTCAGGGAAACGGTGTTGTTGTAGTTGTCGTTGGTCCTGCTGTAGGTGTTGACGGTGTCGATCACGCTCTTGGCATCGGTGATGTCATAAGCCCACTGGATGGTGCTGGACTTGGAGTTGGAATAGTTGTAGGCTATGCCTATGGTGCTGCGTTCGCTCAGCTCATACGCTGCGGAGGTCTGCGCGGTGAAACTCCTAGAGTCAGAACCGGTGTCGATGTCGAGGACAGTGCGGGTGATGGTCGAGGTGGTCGTGTCAATCTTTGCACTGACTCCGTCATTCTTAGAGTTGTTGATGTTCACGGACCCGGCCAGCCTCAGCTTGTTGTTGAAACCTTTGTTTACATTGGCTCCGATGCTGTATGACAGGCCGGTGGTGGAACGGTCGGTCGACGAGGAGGTTCCCTGGCGGGGAAGGTCGTCCTGGTAGTTGTAGTCGCTGCTGTGCGAGAATGACCTGTTGTCCGTAAGTGACAGGGATGCGTTGAGGCCGACGTTGCCGTCGGGAAGCGACTTCCTGCCGTTCACCGAGAAGCGGTGCGAGCCGTTGTCGGTCGTCGATGTGGACGAGGAGATGTTCCTGCGGGAGTAGTACTGAGCGTTGGGGAAGTAGATCCTCTCGCTCTTGGACTCGGACACGTTGTACGACGTGGAATAGTCGTAAGATGCTCCGATGCTGCCCAGCACGAAATTCCTGGTGGTGGGGCTCATCCACTGGCGCCTGACGCTGACCGATGCGGACTTGGCCTTGAGGTCGGCGGCACCGCCGCCGCCTGCGGCGCGGAATGTGTTGCCGCGCTGGCGGTTGCCGCTGTTGTTGATGTTGTTCATGTTGAACGAGCCTTCCACCTGCAGGGTCTCCGAAGACAACGTGACGTCGCCTCCGACGGTGTAGCGGAATTTATGGAAGGTCGTGTCGGTGTCGTAACCGCCTCCGACGAGGAAGTTGCCGTTGGTGACCATTTTCGGCTTGGTCCTGGTCTCGATGTCAAGGACCCTGCGCTTGGTCTCATTCATGCTGATCTGGTGCCTCGGGTCTTTGTTGGCGTACTCCTGGAAGGACTTGATGGTGACGACCTCCTCTGCCGGGAGGTTGTTGAGTGCGGTCATGGGAGCGTCGCCGAAGAGCAGGGCTCCGTCGATGTATACCGTGCTGATGTTTTCGTTGAGGACGGTGACGCCGCCGTTCGTAACCTCCACGCCGGGCATCTGCTCGAGGACGTCGATGGCCATCTCGCCCTTGTTGAGTTTGACGGCGGAAGCGTGGAAGGCTATGGTGTCCTCCTTGATGGACACGGGATTGGCCGCTTCCCTGATGACCGCGCCTTCAAGGGCGATGTTCTCGGTCTTGAGGCTGGCTATGACCCTGTTCTGTCCGGGGACTAGGGTTATGGGGTTGGACTGCTCCTGGAAACCGAGCATGCTGAACGTGACGATGGCGTTGCCTGCGGTGAGGTTCCTTATGGTGAAGGTCCCGTTCTGGCCGGTAACCGCATACGTGGTGTCGGCTTTCTCTCCTTCTCCCTTAGGCGATACTACGATGACGGTGACGCCGACTCCCGGCGCCTGCTCGGCGTCGTCCTCGATGAGGTAGACATTGCCTGTGAGAATGGCCTGCGAAGCCCTGGCTCGCTGCTGAAGGGCGGTCATAGCCTGGTTGCCGCCGCCGGGCCTGCCGCCGCCCCTGAACCCTCCGGGAGGTCCGCCTCCGCCGCGGTTCTGCGCGGTGGAGAGAATGGGGAACGACATGAGCAATACAAGGGTAAGAAGCCAGAATCTCGGTTTCATGTGCAGGTCTGTGTTAAGTTCAACCTTCAAAGATAATAAAAATTGCGGAATTTCAGCGCTTTATGAGATGAGATTCGCTATAATTCCGGCAATTTGCATAGGGGAGAGGGTGTCTGTGTCGATGATGAAATCGGCTGCGGCGGAGTAGACCGGTGTCCGCTCCTGCAGGAGCGCCTCGAAGCCGCCGTCCTTCAGCAGCGGCCGCTGGCCCTGCTCTCCTCCCAGATGAAGCCGCAGCGTCTCCGGGGTGGCCCTCAGGAATATGCACGTGCAATGCTCCCGGATCATGGCGGCATTCTCCGGCCTCAATATCGCCCCGCCCCCCAGTGACACTATGAAACTGCTCTGTTCCGGGCGGTCACCCCTCTGAAACTGTGCCACCCTCGGCAACATAAGAGGGAGGGGCCCATCGTCAGATGGGAGGGGTCCTGCGCAGCAGGACGTTTCAGAGGGGTGACCGCCCGGAACAAGAAGTTCGGAGAGTGCTGCGGTCTCAAGGTCGCGGAAGGCCTTCTCACCTGACTGGGCGAAAATGTCCGGAATGGATTTCCCGGCTTTCTCTTCGATGTACCTGTCCAGGTCTACGACGGGTATGCCGAGCAGCGTCGAGAGCTCCCTCCCGACGCTGCTCTTGCCGCATCCCATGAAACCGGTCAGTGCGACTATCATCCTAGAAAAGGGTAAGGTCCTCTCCGTCATCGACTTCGGGGACGTTGATCTGGCTCATGTCGATGTCCGGGATGACGATCTCGTCCGGAGCGTCGATGATGTCGGACATGTCGATCTCGCCTGCAAGGTTCTCCGGCTCGGCCTCGGGCTTCTCTTCCTCGAAGTCCTCGGGCTTCACCAGAGGCTCGATGAACTCCACTTTCTTCAGGTCCCAGGAATGGCATTTCTTGCCCTTGGCGGCGATGCCCTTCTTGGCGATGTACTCCTCGGCGTCGATTTTCTCGGGCTCGCGGTGGGCATACTTGCCGGCGAATGTGACCTGCACCTGGGGATGTCTGTCGTCGCTGAGCGCCACCAGGTAAGAACTCCTGCCCTCGGCTATGAACAAAACCGGGGTATTGTCACTGAGGACGAATGAGAAACGCTTGATATAGAACGCTTTGACTGAAGCGTCCCAGTACAGGGCGGTGTAGGTCTTGTTCGGGTCGAACTTCTCGATCTTGAGAACGTCGCCCTGATATTTGTTCACCAGGTCGAAGGACGTGGTGTAGAAAGTGCCGTTCTTGAAAATGGCCAGGACCTTGTCGTCGGTCTCGAACTGTCCGAGGTACAGGCCCCTGCCGTCCTCGTTCAACTTCTGGATATCGGCGTCGTACCAGATGTCCTTGCCGGAAATCGTCGACACGCCCTTGCTCTTGAGCTGGATGCGCTGTATGGGGAACTTCGACACGAGGTTGCCGCGCGAAGTCTTGCCCTTGATGGCTAGGGTCGAGAAATCGTATTCCATCGACGATTTCTTCAGTTTGGCGCGCGGCCGCAGGTAGATGCGCACCGACTCCGCCTCACCGTTGTGGTTGGCCGTGAACCAGAGTATGGTCGACCCCGGGGCCCCGGTGGTAATGTCGTACTCCTTGTCGCGCGTTACGGAAGTGATGGCGAAGCGCTTGGCATATGATACCGAACTCTTGCCCTCGCGGTATATCACGTTGTAGATCGTGCGGGTGTCTCCACGGTGGAAAACGCCCACGTACAGCAGATTCTTTCCGAAGAACGCCTTGTCCGTGACCTTGGTGATGATGTACTTGCCGTCCTTGCCTATGACGATGATCTCCGACAGGTCCGAGCAATCGCAGATATATTCTCCGTTGTCGTCGCGCTTCAGGCCGATGCCAACGAAGCCTTCGGCCATGTTGGCGTAGAGTTTGGCGTTGTTGTTCACCACCTTGGTGGCGGCGATGGTCTCGAAGTTGGTGATCTCTGTCTGGCGCGGGAAGGCCTTGCCGTATTTCTTCTTGAGACCCTTGAACCAGTCGATGGTGTACCGGGTGATATGGGCTATCTTGTCCTTGACGTCGTTTATCTCCTGCTCGATGCCGCGGATCTTCTCGTCTATGGCCTTGGTATCGAACTTGGAGATCTTGCGCACCGGCTTCTCCACGAGTTTCAGGATGTCGTCCATCACGATCTCGCGTGTGAGAAGGTCCTGGTACTCCTTCATCCGCTCGAACACGTCGCCGATCTGCTCTTCCCAGCTCTTCTGGTCCTGTTCCAGGACCTTGTAGATGCGGTTTTCGAAGAAAATGCGCTCCAGCGAACTGTAATGCCATTCGTTCTCGAGCTCGTCTAGCCTGATGCGCAGCTGGCGCTCGAGTATGTCGCGGGTATGGTAGGTGTCATATTCGAGGATCTCGTCAACGTCCATGAACTGGGGCTTGTTGTCCTTGATCACGCAGGCGTTGGGAGAGATGTTGACCTCGCAGTCGGTGAATGCGTAGAGGGCGTCGATGGTCTTGTCGGGGGACACGTCGTTCGGGAGGTGGATGATGATCTCCACGTGGTCCGTGGTCATGTCGTCGATCTTCTTGATCTTGATCTTGCCCTTGTCCTTGGCCTTGAGTATGGAGTCTATGACGATGCCCGAGGTCTTGCTGTACGGGATCTCGGTGATGGCGATGGTGTTCTTGTCGATCTTGTCGATCTTGGCGCGCACCTTCACCACGCCGCCGCGGCGGCCCTTGAGGTATTTGGAGCAGTCGGCGGAGCCGCCGGTGGGGAAGTCGGGGTAGAGTTCGTAAGGTTTCCCTTCGAGTATGGCCACCGAAGCGTCCAGAAGCTCGTTGAAATTGTGGGGCAGGATCTTGGAGGCCATGCCGACGGCGATGCCTTCGGTGCCCTGCGCAAGCAGGAGGGGGAAACGGACCGGGAGTTCCGTAGGCTCCTGGTTGCGGCCGTCGTAGGAGGTCATCCAGTTCGTGACCTTGGGGTCGAAGATCACCTCCTTGGCGAATTTGCTGAGGCGTGCTTCAATATATCGGGGGGCGGCGTTGGAGTCGCCCGTAAGGATGTTTCCCCAGTTTCCCTGGCAGTCCACGGCGTAGCCTTTCTGGCCCAGTTGCACGAGGGCGCCCAGAATCGAGGCGTCTCCGTGAGGGTGATACTGCATGGCCTGTCCCACGATGTTTGCGACCTTGGTATAAGCTCCGTCGTCCATCCTGTACATCGCGTGCAGAACCCTGCGCTGGACAGGTTTCAGACCGTCCACGATGTGCGGGACGGCGCGCTGAAGGATCACGTATGAAGAATAGTCCAGGAACCAGTCCTTGAACATTCCCGAAAGCTTGAACTTGCGGCTGTCATCGCCGAGAAGCTTGTCATATTTCCCCGATGGGACGGCGGATTCGTCCACCATCTCCTCTCCTTCTCCGATGGGCTCCTGGGAGTCCATGATCTCGTCGTTGTACTCTTCGTCCATAAAAACCTCCGGGCGCGCCTGGTGCGCCCTCTGTCATTCTTCGTATCCGAACCTGCGGAGCTCCCTGCGGCTCTCGCGCCAGTCCGGATCCACTTTTACGTATAGTGAAAGGAAGACTTTCTTCTGGAAGAAATCCTCCATGTCTATGCGGGCTTCTGTCCCGACCTTCTTCAGCGCTGCGCCCTTCTTGCCGATGATGATGCCCTTCTGCGAGTCGCGCATCACGTAGATGACCGCGCTTATCTCGTAGCGCTCGGAACCTTCCTTGAAGGATTCGACGTTGACCTCGCAGCAGTAAGGGATCTCCTGGCTGTAGTTGAGCAGGATCTTCTCGCGGATGATCTCCTGCGCGAAGAAGCGGAGGTTGCGGTCGGTGAAGGTGTCCTTGTCGTACCAGGGCGGGCTCACCGGGAGTTTCTCGACGATCTTGTCGAAGATGCTCTCCAGGTTGAAGCGCTCCCTGGCGGAAGCGGGGATGATGTCGGCTTTGGGGAGTTGGCCGTGCCAGTAATCCATGAGCTCCAAGACCTTAGGCTGGTCGCTGAGGTCGATCTTGTTGATGACCACTATGACGGGACAGTCGAGACGCTGGAGCTTGGCGACGTAGTCGGCGTTCTTGTCAGCGGTCTCGACGGTATCCGTTACATAAAGGATGATGTCCGCGTCGCCGATAGCGGCGTCCACGAAGCTCATCATGTTCTGCTGGAGCCGGTAGTTGGGCTTCAGGATGCCGGGCGTGTCGGAATAGACGATCTGATAGTCCTCACCGTTCACGATGCCCATGATGCGGTGGCGGGTGGTCTGCGCCTTGGCGGTGACGATGGAGAGTTTCTCTCCGACCATCGCGTTCATCAGCGTGGACTTGCCGACGTTAGGATTGCCTATTATGTTGACGAAACCCGACTTGTGACTAGACATAGGCGCCCATCTTCAGAACGTTCACCTCGCCCTCGGTGAGGTATCTCCACTCTCCCTTGGTGAGGCCTTTCTTCGTGAGACCGGCGAAATATACGCGGTCAAGGGCCTTGACACTGTAGCCGAGGGATTCGAAGATCCTGCGGACGATGCGGTTCTTGCCGGAGTGGATCTCGATGCCCAGCCTGCGGTGGTCGGTGGCGTCGATGTATTCCAGTTCGTCAGCGGAAACCTCGCCGTCGCTGAGTTCGACGCCGGCGAGGACCTTGTCATAGTCCTCCTGCGAGAGTTCGCGGTCGAGTATCACCTGATAGATCTTTTTCTTGTCGTATGAAGGGTGGGTGAGGCGTTCGGCTATTTCGCCGTCGTTGGTGAACATGAGCACTCCGGTGGTGGCCTTGTCGAGGCGTCCGACCGGGAATACGCGGGTCTCGCAGTTCTTCAGCAGGTCCATGACGGTCTTGCCGGCATGGGGGTCGCTGGAGGTGGTGACATAGCCCTTGGGCTTGTTCATGACGATATAGACCTTTTCCTCTCCCTTGAGGCGTTCGCCGTTGAAGCGGACGTCGTCCGTGAGGACGTTGACCTTGGTTCCGAGTTCGGTCACGACCTCGCCGTTGACGGTGACGACGCCGGCCTGGATGAAGGTGTCGGCCTCGCGCCTGGAGCAGACGCCGGAGTTGGCGATGAATTTGTTCAGGCGGATCTCGTTCTGGATGGGCGTAGGTACGTAGTCGTTGTCAGAGAACCTGGCATTGTCGATATTGGGCCTGCGCTCGATCATGCGGTTGATGCCGGAATTGGCACTCTCGTCGAACTGGGCGTCGAATTTCTTGCGGCCCTTGCCGCGTACAGCGGGCTTGGGTCCTTCGGGACGCTGGCCTGCGTACGGCTTGCGGCCTCCGCCGCCGTAGGGACGCTTTCCGCCGTCACCGTAGCTCCTGCCTTCGCCGTAGGGCTTATTGTATGCCCTGTGCTCGCCGTCGCCGTAGCTCCTGCGCTCGCCATAGGGCTTGTTGTAAGGCCTCTGCTCGCCGTCGCCGTAGCTCCTGCGCTCGCCGTAGGGTTTGTTGTAGGGCCTGTGCTCACCGTCGCCATAGCTTCTGCGCTCGCCGTAAGGCTTGTTGTAGGGCCTGTGCTCGCCCTCGCCATAGCTCCTGCGCTCGCCGTAGGGTTTGTTGTATGCCCTGTGCTCGCCGTCGCCGTAGCTCCTGCGCTCACCGTAGGGCCTGTTCTCTCTGTTGTAAGGATTTCTGTCGGACGGGCCGTAAGACCTGCGCTCGCCCCTGTCTTGACTCCTGTTTTCGTCGTTACCGGTCCTGTGACCGTAATCATTCCTTCTTTCGCTTCCCGCGAAAGAGACTTTCTTTCTCGGCCTGAGCTTCCTGCCTTCGGCAGAATAGCCGCCATTCTTGTTGTCTTCCATTTTTCTGCGCCTTTCGGCAATTTTAAAAAGATGATCCTTCGTGGTTCACACCACTACTTCAATGTAAATATGTAGGTTATAGTACCTTGCTGCAAAGCAGGAGCGTCCGCCTTCTGGTTGAAGTGGGCTTTCATGGCCGCATTCCTTGCGGCGGTCCAAAGCTCCTTGCTGGTAACGGTCGTGCCCTCGGCACCTGCCTGGGCCTTGGTGACGTTGCCGTAATTGTCCACCCAGATAGTCACCACGACGGTGCCGCTCTCCTGGACTCCGTAAGCGGGCCTGGGCAGTGTCCCCACGACATTGCGGCCCTTGAGGTGGGCGTTGGGAGCGCCCGTTGTCTGGCCCCTGTCGGTGTTGCCGTCAGGCTGACCGGCCTTGAACGTGGCCGAGGCCTCGGATGCCGAATGGGGGGCGGTGAGGGAAGTGTCCTTCCTGGCCATTCCGGGGAAAGCCGCCCTGGGGTCGAGCTTCGGCTCCTCGGGAGGGACGGGAACGTCCACGTCACCGTGGGTGTCCGGCGCCGTGGCTGGGGTGAGGTTGCGGGAAACGTTCGCCTCGTAGGGCGAATCGCTCCTCTGCACCAGTTCGACGGGCCTGGACAGGTCGATCTCCTCGGCCTGGGGCTGCCTGCCGTCACGGTGCTGCACCACCGTTTCGATCTCCTCCGTGAAGTCGATCACGAAGGTGTTCTCCTGCGGCGGCGGGTATATGTACTTGAATCCCGTAAAGGAACAGAACAGGACGGCACAGACCGAGATGCCGAGGGCCAATGCGCCCCCGACCATCCTGGAAGTCTTCTCCTGTCTTTCCCTTTCGCGGATGTACTCTTTCATAATGCTATTCCGGCTGCGTGGCCAGTATGACCTTGTAATGGTTGCGTTTGGCGATGTTCATCATGGCGACGATCTCCTTGACCGGGACGGTCTCGTCGGAATAGATCGAGAAGGTCGGGTCTTCCTCGCTTTGGAGAAGCTCCACGATCTCGTCTTCGGCCTGCTCGTAACTGACGGGCCGCTCGTTGCCGTTGATGTGGTAGGTGTACGTATCGTCCCCCCAGTCCTTGATGGAGACGCTGACCGTGGCCTTGGCCGACACCTGGCCCGTGCTCTTCGGGAGGAGGAGCTTGAGGGCGTTGGGGTTGACTAGCGTCGAGGTCACGAGGAAGAAGATGAGCAGCAGGAACACGATGTCGGTCATTGACGACATCGAGAGTTCCGACAGCACCTTCGTGGTTCTTTTGATAGCCATAAGCGTCCCGGGTTATTCGTCTTCGCCTGCAGGCTCGTGAAGGAGGTCCATGAACTCGATCGTGGCGCTCTCCATCTTGAAGACGAGGCTGTTGATCCTGGAAGAGAGGTAGTTGTATCCGAAGTATGCGAGGATACCCACGATGAGACCGCCGACGGTGGTGACCATGGCGGTGTAGATGCCGCTTGAGAGCAGAGTGATATCGATGTTGTTGCCAGCCTGGGACATGTTGAAGAAGGCCTGGATCATACCGATGACGGTGCCGAGGAATCCGATCATAGGGGCACCTCCGGAAGTGGTGGCGAGGAAGGAAAGACCCTTCTCGAGGCGTGCCACTTCGACGTTGGCGGTGTTCTCGACGGCAGTCTGGATGTCGGCGAGGGGACGGCCGATGCGGCTGATGCCCTTCTCTACGAGGCGGGCGATAGGCGAGTCATACTTCTCGCACAGGGTGATGGCGGACTTGATCTTGCCTTCGTGGATATAGTCGCGGATGTCCTCCATGAAATTCTTTCCGAGTTTGTTGGCCTGGCGGATCATCCACCATTTCTTGCCGAAGATGTATAGTGCAACGATCGACAGGGCAAGGAGGACGAGCATGAGCCAGCCGCCCTTGGAGGCCATTTCGATGAGCGAATAGGACATGGTCTGCTGCTGGGGGAGCGCCTGGGCCGCAGCCATCACGTCTCCGGCCTCAGCCGCTACGTTTTCCATCGCCGCAGCGGCCATGGAATCGATTTCGGTTTGAAGGATGTTGAAAAGCATATCTGGTAATTTTGATTTCCGTTTATTCCCTGCGTCTTCACTGCAACAATTGCGCCTGAAGACCCATTTTATTTCAATTTACAAAATTAGCCAAAAAAACGGAATAACCCCCACGCTCCGGCTTTTTTCTTATAGAAAAAACGTTTCTATACCCTTTTCACTCCTCTTCCGGCTCCACTCCTTTTCCTGTTCCACTCCCGTCACCGCTTCCACCCCTGCTTCCACTCCACCTTCATTCCTGCCTCTCCTCTCGGCCTCCCTCTCCCGCTGCATAAAATCAAGAGTGCAGCACTTAATCTTTTGACTATCAATGAGATGAACTCTTGGATGCGGACTGTTTTGCCTATGTCAAGAGTTATATCTAGCTGATAGCCAGTTATTTGTCTGCTGCAGGCTTTTTTACTTCATGTGTAGGAACTTGTCCAGTTACCTGTCCGACGCTCCTGTCGCCTTTTTCAGCCGCATCCTCAATTGTATCAAGCCCTTCTCATCCATTCGCTCGAAATTTACGGTCCTCATGTCCACACCTTCCCTCCTGATGTATTGGATCATAAGTCTGTACACTGAATAGTCGTCCCAGTCCTCCTTGATGTCGTGCTCCGATCCGCAGTTCGCCTCCATGGCCATCAGTGCATTGTCAAGACTTCCGAAATAAACAACCACCCCCTCCTGATCCACGACATTGTATTCGGACAGTATGAGGTCGATGATCTGTTTCTTCTCGCTTTTGTTCAACCCCTTGTAGACGGTTTCCTGGAGTTTGTAGTCCAATGGAACAAGGGTGCTCCTGCAATACTTGACCATTTTCACTGCTCTTTGGAACCGGCGTGGCGACAAGCGTGTCGATTGCTGTTCGGAAAAAGGATTACTGTCCTTGCAGTAAGCAATCAGGTTCCATCTGTAGTCGAGGATCCCCTTGGACAGTTTTCCCTCGGCAGCGTTATTGCAGATGTATGATATATTGCTCTTTATCAACTTCCCCGTTGGCTTCGGCGCGCTGCCGAAAGGCTTGTCAAACAACGGACCGTGCCTGCCGTGCTGGCGGTTGTAGGTTTGTGCGAATCTGCTTAGGAGTTCCCTGTTGAATGCGGCGAACGACTTCGAGCTCCTGGCTTTCTGCTGGGAGTGGGCGTGGTTTGGCATCAGGCTGAAAGCGTATGTGACTATCTCGTGTTTCTTGGAAAGGCAGAAATACAGGGTGACATAGAAGATGCTGTCTTCCAGGGAATAGAAGATGATAACACCTTCTGCCCCTCTGACGTAGACGTGTTGCGGGACGCCCTCCTTGAAGTTTCTGTTTTTCATAGCTCATCCGTTCAAATGGTCAGGCAAATGTAATGAACGGATCCGGAACGTCGGCTTACTATTTGCCGCCATTCGTCACAAATACAAGTTTTTATACGAAATCTCTCTTTTTTTATAGAACCGCAGGTAGTTTATAACAACCGGGAGGCAGTAGTCGGGTTATTTGAAGACCCGGGATTATTTGGCTGTAAAAAAGGCGCAGCATTCAATGTGCTGTCCTTCAGTGAGTTGATAGGTGAGATATGGTCAAAAAAGGCGGTATCCCCCTGGCTTTTTTGCTGAAGGTCAGGCTCTTAAGTGCTGCGGGTGAAATGCAGGGAATCAGTAGTCGACGCGGGAGAGGAAGAGGGCGTGGCCGGGGACGGACTCGCCGGCCAGCGAGCGGAACGGCGTACCGTCCGCTGCCGTCCTCCGGCGGTCCCGGGCCTGCCCGACGGGAGCACAAGGAGCCCCTGAGGCGGGGGTGTTAGCTGGGGCGTTGGAGGAGGTGTCGGCGAGGACGTCTACGGGTGAGTCGGCGGGGGGAGGGGGGAGGATGAGCGCGGCGAAGTCTTCGACAGTGCGGCGACCGCGGCCGACCTCGAGGAGGGAACCGACGACTGCCCGCACCATATTCCTCAGGAACCGGTCGGCCGCAATTCTGAAGTACAGGTAATGCGGTACGGCAGGAGCGAGGCCGGAGGTTTGTTCGATGGGTGAAGTACCGGTAGGTGCAGCTTCATGCTCTGCAGCGGGGGCTGCCGCCTGGTCACTTGGGTGGGTTGCCGCAGGGACGAAGCCCATCAGGGCCACGTGATCAGGCGTATAGGGTGCCCAGAACGCTTCCGTGACGGTACAGACGGACGTGCGGTTGTCGCTTCCGACCTTCTCGAAGCAGCGGAAATCGTGGGTGCCCTTGAGAAGGGCTGCTGCCCTGTTCATGGCGTCGATGTCAAGGTCCCAGAGGCAGAAATACGACCTCTTTTCGATGAACGGGTCTTTTGTCCTGTGCAGAAAATACGTATATTCGCGGTTCGTTGCGCTGAACCTCGCGTGGAGGTCTCCGTCCACCGGCATGACGGAATGGACGACGATTCCCGGAGGTAAAATGGCATTTAATTTGTAGCCGAGTGCGGACGTGTCTATGACTCTGTCATAGTCAAAATGCGCCACATAGCCTATCGCATTGACTTTCGAGTCGGTACGCCCGGCTCCCACGACCTGCACAGGCTCCTTCAGGAGTGTCGAAAGCGTCCGCTCGAGACATTCCTGGACCGTGACGGCATTAGGCTGGAACTGCCATCCGCAGAAATCCGACCCGTCATACGACAGTTTGATGAAGTAGCGCATATGATGCAAAAGTATTAAAAAAAAGATAGAATGGAAAGTGTAAACATCAAAGAGCTCAATGACCGCATCCAGAAAGAGAGCGCGTTCGTAGACATCCTCTCCCTGGAGATGGGCAAGGTCATCGTAGGACAGAAACACCTCGTAGAGAATCTGTTCATCGGCCTCCTGGCCAGCGGACATATCCTTCTCGAAGGCGTCCCCGGTCTTGCCAAAACATTGGCTATCAACACTTTGGCGCAGGCTGTCAACGCAAAGTTCAGCCGCATCCAGTTCACTCCGGACCTCCTTCCTGCCGACGTCACCGGTACGCTCATCTATTCGCAGAAGAACGAGCGCTTCGAGGTCCGCAAGGGCCCCGTCTTCGCCAATTTCGTACTGGCCGATGAGATCAACCGTTCCCCGGCGAAGGTCCAGTCCGCCCTGCTCGAGGCCATGCAGGAGAAGCAGGTCACCCTGGGTGACGAGACCTTCAAGCTCCCCGAGCCCTTCCTGGTGATGGCCACGCAGAACCCCATCGAGCAGGAAGGCACCTACCCTCTCCCCGAGGCCCAGGTCGACCGTTTCATGCTCAAGGTCGTCGTGGACTATCCCAAGAAGGATGAGGAGCGCCTGATCGTCAGGATGAACAATTCCGGCGAGTTCCCGAAGGCCAGCCCGGTCGTGAGTCCGGAGGACATAATGCGCGCCCGCCAGGTCGTCCGCGACGTCTACATGGACGAGAAGATTGAGCGCTACATCGTGGACATCGTCTATGCCACCCGCACCCCGGGCGAGTACAATCTCTCCAATCTCAAGGACCTCATCTCCTATGGAGCTTCGCCCCGAGCCAGCATATCCCTGTCGCTTGCCGCCAAGGCCTACGCCTTCATCAAGCGCCGCGGCTACGTCATCCCCGAGGATGTCCGCGCCGTCTGCCCCGAGGTGCTGCGTCACCGCATCGGCCTGACATACGAGGCTGAGGCCGAGAATGTTACGACCGAGGAGATCGTCTCCCAGGTCATCAATGCCGTGATAGTCCCGTAATGGAGAACCCCCAGGCGACAGACCTTCTCAAGAAGGTCAGGAAGATCGAGATCCGGACCCGGGCGCTGAGCCATCAGGTCTTTGCGGGCGAATACCATTCCGCCTACAAGGGCCGGGGCATGGCTTTCAGCGAGGTGCGCGAGTACCAGTACGGCGACGATGTCCGCAACATGGACTGGAACGTCACCGCGCGCCTGCGCACGCCTTATGTCAAGGTCTTCGAGGAGGAGCGCGAGCTTACCGTCATGCTTCTCGTCGACGTCAGCCGTTCCGGCCTTTTCGGTACGGACACGATGACCAAGCGCGAACTCGTCGCTGAAGTAGCGGCGGTGCTGGCCTTCTCCGCCATACTCAACAACGACAAGGTCGGAGCTCTCTTCTTCAGCGACCGCATCGAGGAGTTCATCCCTCCGAAGAAGGGCCGCAGCCACCTCCTGCACATCATCCGCGAGATCATAGGCCTGAAACCTTCGTCCAACGGCACCGACATCTCCGGGGCCCTGCGCTTCCTCACCAATGCGATGAAGAAGAAATGCACGGCCTTCCTGCTCAGCGACATGCTGGACGTGGATGCCGAAGGCCGCCCGCGCTACGAGGACGCGCTCAAGGTGGCGGTGAACCGCCACGACCTCTCGGTCCTCAAGGTCTACGACCCGCGCGAGCGTGCCATCCCCGACGTCGGTCTCGTCCACGTCAAGGACTCCGAAACGGGCGAAGCCGCGTGGATCGACACCGGCAGCCGCAAGGTGCGCGCCGCCTATGAGCGCTGGTTCGCCACCCTGTCCGGGCGGGAGACGGAATTGTTCAACAAATACCAGGTCGACCACGTGGACATCTCCACCGACGCCGACTACGTGAAAGGGCTGATGGCCCTGTTCAACAGAAGATGAGTTTGCTGACGATCATACTGGCGGCGTTGCTGCAGACCGTTCCGGCGGGGCAGGCCTTCCTCAGGCAGCTCCAGCCCCGGGACTCCGTGCTGATCGCCGACCAGCTGGAATACGGATTCCAATTGGACAGCGTGGCGGAAGGCACCCGCATCGCGCTGCCCGACTTTTCCGGGGCCTCGAACGACACGCTCACCCTGGTGCGCGGCTGGCAGATCGACACGACGGCCCGCCTGCGCGTCCGCCAGCCCGGCGGGAAGGGCCGCGTGCGGCTCTACAACCTGCGGGGCAGCATCGTGCTGGCCCCCTTCGAGGAAGGGACCTACCGCCTGCCGGACTTCTCCGTGCTGCGCGGGAAGGACACCCTGTCCTTCGAGGGTATGGAGCTGGAGGTGAAGACGATGCCCGTGGACACCGCGACCTTCCAGATCCACGACATCAAGGGGCAGATGCGTTACCCGCTGACCCTCAGGGAGCTGCTTCCCTGGATCGCGGGGCTCTGGCTGCTCGCGCTGCTGGTGATCCTGACGGTCTGCCTGGTGCAGGTCCGCCGGCGCCGCGCGTCGGGCGGGGGCAACGCGCCCCGGGATCCCGCCTACATCGTGGCCCTGCGCGAGCTGGACAAGTGGCGCGGCGACAAGTTCTGGGCGCCCGACCGGCAGAAAGCCTTCTATTCGGGCATCACCGATACCCTGAAGACCTATATCGAAGACCGTTTCGGCGTGGATGCGCCGGAGATGACCACGGCCGAACTGTTCGACGCGCTCCGGCAGGCGGAAGACCTGCCCGCCGAGCTGCGCGAGGAACTGCGCGCCCTGTTCGAGTGCGCCGACTTCGTCAAGTTCGCGAAGCATACCGCATCCGACGAAGACAACGCCCGGGCCCTGCCTGTGGCCGTGCGCTTCGTCACGTCCACCTATCAGACCGTGCTGGAGGAGGAGCAGAAGACCGAAGATGTACTTTGAGTATCCCGCCCTGCTCTGGCTGCTGGCCGTTCCCGTACTGCTGCTTGCGCTCTACGTGTACAAGGAGCTCGCGGAGCGGCGGCCGCACCTGCGCGTCTCGACGGCGGCGCCCTGGCTTTCGGGCGGCGGCAGCGCGCTGGCCTGGCTGCGCCATCTGCCGGCGCTGCTGCTCACGGCGGCCCTCTGCCTGATCGTCGTCGCTCTGGCCCGGCCCCGTTCTTCCACCGAAGTGGAGAAAGTGGACTCCGAGGGCATCGACATCGTGCTGGCGATGGACGTTTCCACGCGTATGCTGGCGCGCGACTTCAACCCGGACCGCATCAGC
>JAEEGI010011551.1_pt1 | contig 19040 bp, 18 predicted proteins | sample 8958751 | NCBI WGS metagenome assembly JAEEGI01 (sample SAMN16246545, study PRJNA631951) | gut metagenome | biome: gut microbiome; feature: rumen; material: KS-attached | host: Bos | place: Iran: Karaj | collected 2018-10 | reverse complement strand
ACGTAATCTCTTTGACGAGGCCGCAGGAATTGTTAAGTTTAAAGCCCGCAAGGAGACTGCTCTTAAAAAGCTTGAGGAGGAGAAGATCAACCTCACCAGACTTTCAGATATTCTCTCAGAGCTGGAAAAACAGGTAGGACCATTAGAGAAGCAGTCCGAGGTTGCCAAGGAATTCCTCAAATACAAAGAGAGACTTAAAACTCTCGATGTAAACATGTTCCTGGTTGAGAATAAATCCCAGAAACAGCAGCTGGAAGATGCCGAGAAAAACCACAACATCGCTTCCGCATCATTAGATGAGGCAAGAGAAGCATACGAGAAGACCAAGGAAGAATACGAGAACATCCAGAAACAGCTGGAAGAAATAGATAAAGAGATTGAAGAGGCATTATCAAGGATCACAGATTCCTCAGTAAAGAGGGAGAAACTCGAGGGACAGATTGGTATTCTCAACGAGAAGATCAAATCTGCCTCTGATAACGATGCCCACTTCAAAAAGAGAGAAAAAGACGAGCGTGAAAAGCTGGATGCAAGATACGCTGAGAGAGACAAGTATCTTGAGGAAAAGGAAACAATCGACAAAGAGGCAGAGAGTCTTTTAACAGACAGAAACAAAGCACGTAAGATTCTGGATGCAACTCTTGTTCAGATAGAGAATATAAATAACGAGATTGAGGAATGCAAGAGCACCATCATCGAGACCCTTGGAAGCAGAGCAAACATCAAGTCCAAGCTCAGTTCCCTGGATACCATGAAGGAGCAGGTGAACATCAGAAAGGCAGAGCTCACCAGTAAGCTTGTAAGAGCCCAATCTGATGAGTCCAGGCAGGAAGAGACCTTAAAGCAGCTTCGTGATGAGTTCGACAGCATAACAGCTGAGATCTCTGAGATGAATAAAAAGCAGAAGGCCACCGAGGCAGAAGTTCTCAGTATCCGCGAGAAGATGACCCTCAAGGACAATGAGCTTAGAAAGACTCAGGAGCTTTATCAGCAGGAGAAATCAAGGCTCGAAGCCCTTGCCAACATCACTGAGAGATATGAAGGCTATGGCGGCAGTGTCAAGAAGGTAATGGAGCGCAAGGATGACACCAAGGGAATCATCGGTGTTGTTGCGGATATTATCAAGACTGAGCCCAAATACGAGACAGCTATTGAGGTTGCCCTTGGCGGTAACATTCAGAATATCGTAACAGACAACGAAGAGACTGCAAAAGAGATGATCGCTTACCTCAAGCAGTCCAAGGCAGGAAGAGCAACCTTCCTTCCTCTTACAGCCCTTGATAATCCTCAGGAACTCAAAGCCAAGGAAGCACTTGATGAGCCAGGCGTACTGGGAATGGCAGATGAACTTGTTCACACCGATCCCAAGTACAAAAAGGTGGCAAAGGCAATGCTGGGCAGGATTGTGGCCGTTGACCATATTGACAACGCTGTTAAGATTGCCCGTAAATATAATTACACTATCAGAATGGTAACCCTGGAGGGTGAGCTTCTAGTACCCGGCGGAGCTATCAGTGGTGGTGCTTTCAAGAATAATTCCAATCTCCTTGGACGTAGACGTGAGATGGAAGAGCTTGAAAACAATGTTAAGAAATACAAGGCCAAGGTTGAAGATACCCAGAAGAAAATAGAGGACCTCAAGACTAAGCGTAATGAACTGAGATCCCTGGCTGAGCAGCTTCGCACCAGCCTTCAGGACAAGTTCATTGCCCAGAATACTGCAAGGATCAACGTTGAAAACGAGGAGAAGAAGCAGGAAGAGCAGAAGGGCTCATACTCGGATCTTAAGACTGAGAACGCAGAGATCGAAGGAAAGCTGGCTGAAATAGCTCAGGCTAAGGAAGAAGCTCTTTTGCAGCTGAAACAGTCAGAAGAACTGGAAAAAGAGTGTTCTCAGAAGGTTGAGTCTTACCAGGGCAAGCTCGAAGCACTCCACAACGACGAGGAAGAAGGCAACGAGAATGTTGCAAAGTGGGACATCGAATACGAGAAGATCGTCCAGAAGCAGGAATTCCAGCAGCAGAACCTTGACAGAATAAATGACGAGATTGAGAGTGAGGAGAAAGCCCTCGAGGAGATCGTTGAGACAATTAAGAATAATACTTTGACCCTTGAACAGAGCAAGAAGGACATTGAGGAGATCAAGCTTACAATCGAAGCTTCCACAGATGTTCAGACCGATGCCACCAAGGAACTGGAAGAGAAGAAGCAGGCCAAGAATGATCTGTCTCTTTCCCAGAAGGAATTCTTTGGAAGGACTGAGGAACTCAACAGACAGATGAGTGATCTTGAGAAAGAGGTAATCAGGCTCTCCAACAAGAAGGAGAAGTGCCAGGAAGCAATCGAGGCTCAGATCAACTACATGTGGAATGAGTATGAAATAACTCTCGCAGATGCAGCGGATATGAGAGACGAAGAAATGACTGATATCCCTGCGATGAGAAGAGAGACCGCATCTCTCAAGGATTCCATCAGAAAACTTGGCGATGTTAACGTCAACGCCATTGAGGATTACAAGAATCTCATGGAGAGATATACATTTATGAAGACTCAGCATGATGATCTTATTGAGGCAGAGATGCAGCTCAAAGACATCATCAAGGATCTGGATGAGTCCATGCGCAAGCAGTTCATCGAACAGTTTGACCTCATAAACAAGGAGTTCGATAAGGTGTTCAAAGAGATGTTTGGCGGCGGAAAGGGCGCACTGGAGCTTGCTGAGGATGAGGATGTTCTTGAGGCGGGAATCAGGATCAATGCACAGCCGCCCGGAAAGAAGCTGGTAAACATGATGCAGATGTCCGGTGGAGAAAAGGCTCTTACAGCCATTGCGCTTCTTTTTGCGATCCAGAACCTCAAACCATCGCCTTTCTGTCTTCTTGACGAGATCGAGGCGGCTCTTGATGAGAACAATGTAGTGCGCTTTGCGAGATACTTACATAAGCTTGCAAGCACACAGTTCATAGTTATTACACACCGTAGAGGTACAATGGAAAGTGCAGACAGACTTTACGGTATAACCATGCAGGAGAAGGGTGTATCAACCCTTGTCAGCGTCAACCTTATTGATAAGGAGCTCACGAACTAATGGCAAATGGCTTTTTTAAGAAACTGCAGATAGGACTTGCCAAGACCAGGGACAAATTCCTCTGGGGAATGGACACTGTCTTTTACGATGATGCCTTCGTTGATGAGGAGTTCTATGAAGAACTTGAGGAAATCCTCATCATGGCTGATATTGGTGTTAATGCCACCAGCATTATCATTGATAAATTGAGGGCTCAGGTTAAGGAAAAAGGAATAATCCACCGCGCTGCATGCAAGGAACTTCTGATCGAGAATATTCGCGAACAGATGAGAACTGATGGCGATGATTATGCCTTTGAAGACAAGAAGACCGTTATTTTCATAATTGGTGTAAACGGTGTTGGTAAAACAACTACAGTAGGTAAGCTTGCTTCTATCTATAGAAATAAAGGCAAAAAGGTCATTATTGCAGCTGCTGATACCTATAGGGCGGCAGCTACAGAGCAGCTTGTGGCCTGGGCTGAAAGAGCTCAGACTACCATCATCACAGGAAGAGAGGGAGGAGATCCTGCCAGTGTTATTTACGATGCAACATCTGCATTTAAGGCCAGAAACTGCGATATTCTCATAGTTGATACTGCGGGCAGACTTCACAATAAGAAGAATCTTATGGAAGAGCTTGCTAAAATGAACAGAATCATCGATAAAGAGCTTCCCGGTATCTGGAGAGAGAACTTTATTGTACTTGACGGAACAACAGGACAGAATGCCATCAACCAGGCGAGAGAATTCGGTTCAGCAGCTGACCTTACAGGTATTGTTCTGACCAAACTTGACGGAACGGCTAAGGGCGGAATCGCCGTAGCTATAGTATCTGAGCTTAACATCCCCGTTAAATATGTGGGTGTTGGCGAGGGAATAGATGACCTTGAAAGATTTAATTCCGATGAATTTGTAGATGCTCTCTTTGATGTTCAGAAAGATGAAGAGGAAGGGGACGCAGATACATCGTCAGAAACAGATAACACTGAGGAACAGGAGAACAGTAATGGCTGATAACAACAAAATGACATTAGACAAATTTGAAGAAGCATATGAAGATGTTAAAAAGGTAACCCTTGAGACAAAGCTTATTTACAGCGATTACTGGAGCAATTTAACAGGCGGCAAGGTTTATCTTAAGCCTGAGAATCTTCAGAGAACAGGCGCTTACAAGGTAAGAGGCGCTTATTATAAGATCACTACTCTGACTGACGAAGAGCGCAGCAAAGGTCTTATAACAGCTTCTGCCGGAAACCATGCACAGGGCGTTGCATACGCTGCCAAGCAGTACGGAGTTAAGGCTGTTATCTGCATGCCCACTTCAACTCCTCTTATTAAGGTTAACAGAACAAAGGCTCTTGGAGCAGAGGTTGTACTATACGGAAATGTTTATGACGAAGCCTATGAGAAGGCTCTTGAGCTTGCAGCTGAGCATGGCTATACACTGGTTCATCCTTTTGATGATCTCGATGTAGCTACAGGTCAGGGAACAATCGCTATGGAGATCATAAAAGAGCTTCCTACAGTTGATGTGATCCTTGTTCCCATCGGAGGAGGCGGACTGGCAACGGGTGTTTCAACACTTGCCAAGCTCCTTAATCCTAAGATCAAGGTTATAGGTGTTGAGCCTGCAGGTGCAAATTGTATGCAGGAGTCCTTCAAGGCTGGACACGTTGTTACACTTCCTTCAGTAAACACAATTGCCGACGGTACAGCAGTTAAGACTCCCGGCGAGCATATTTTCCCATACATCAGAGAGAACATCGATGATATCATCACCGTTCCCGATGAGGACCTTGTTGTTTCTTTCCTTGATATGGTAGAGAACCACAAGATGGTAGTTGAGAACTCAGGACTTCTTTCAGTAGCTGCCCTTAAGCAGTTAAACCTCAAGGACAAGAAGGTTGCCTGCGTGCTTTCGGGCGGTAACATGGATATCATCACCATGTCTTCCGTTGTACAGCAGGGTCTTATCATGAGAGACCGTATTTTCACAGTATCAGTTCTTTTGCCGGATAAGCCGGGTGAGCTTTCAAGAGTATCCGGTATCATCGCTGAGGTTAAGGGTAATGTTATCAAGCTCGAGCACAACCAGTTCGTATCCATCAACAGAAATGCTGCTGTTGAGCTTAGGATCACCCTTGAGGCCTTTGGCACAGAGCACAAGGAACAGATCATGAGTGCTCTCAACGAAAACGGCTACAAGCCTAGAATTGTAAGGACTAATATTTAATGGAATCCCAAAAAATAACTCCAAAGAAGAGACTTCAGGAGTATGTAATAATCACAATTGCTGCACTGATCTATGGCGCCGGCACCAGCCTCCTTGTTGATCCCAACAACCTGGCTCCCGGCGGAATGACAGGTCTTGCCATTGTTCTTAACAGACTTGTGGGGATTGGAACCGGTATGTGGTTTCTTATCCTTAATATACCGATACTTATCATCGCGATAATGAAGTTTGGTATGAGATTTACTATCTCCACAATCTATGCAACTGCAATGATCTCGGTATTCACAGATCTGTGCACCAAATATTTCGGTCAGTTTATTATCCACGACATGATACTGGCGGTTACCTTCGGCAGTGCCATGACCGGTATAGCGATCGGACTAATATTTAAATGTCATGCCACAAGTGGTGGTACTGATGTTATAATTAAACTGTTGAGGGCGAGATTCCCTCATATCAAAACGGGGGTTCTTTATATTCTGACAGATATGATCGTTCTGGTCATAGCTGCGATCGTCTTTAATGACCTTTCAGCGGCTATGTACTCATTCCTTTCTGTTATTGTTGTCAGCGCAGTGGTTGATTTTGTGCTGTATGGAAGAGACGGAGCGAAGCTGATCTATATTATCTCAGATAAACCGGACATTATCACCGCAAGGCTTTTGGAAGAGCTGGACATCGGAGCTACTCATGTCTTTGCCCAGGGAGCCTACAGTGGGGAGAAGAAAAAGGTGATAATGTGTGCAATCAAAAAGAGATTGTCGCCTCTGGCTGAGGATATCGTAAGAGAAGAGGATCCCAACGCATTTATGATCATTACCAGCGCCAGCGAAATATTTGGCGAGGGATACAAAAGTTATTTTGATGAGAGAATGTAACTATGAGCAAAAATACTCCGGATTACAGAGAGCGCAGGGGCGTCAGAAATACACATAATGTAATTTCAATAATATTCCTTAGTCTTGTGGCACTTATGGCCCTTGTACTGAGCATTGTCTTGCTGATCAGAAACGCCAATCTTCAAAGGCAGGAGGATGCTATAAGGAGTGAGCTTGAAGCGCTTAATCAGGAGGGGTATTATACCGAGGCTGAGACCCAGAAGATGGTTGAGGCTGCCAGAAATGAGGCCACTGAAGAGACCAGAAACTCCATCAAGGCCATGATCCAGCAAAAACTGGAAAACGGCGATGGAACTACAAGTGCGATCAGATCTCTTTTCCCTGATCAGATTGTTGTGGCCAGCTCAGGAAGATATTATTTCTTCCCAATCTCAGACCTCATCCAGCATCACGGCTTTGCTGAAGATGACTTTGAAATCGGTGAAGATGGTTTTATGGATTATGTGGGAGATGATTCCACTATTCAGGTTAAAAACGGTATCGATGTATCAAGATTCCAGGGCAAGATCGACTGGGAGAAGGTTAAGGCAGCCGGAGTTGACTTCGCCATCATCAGAGCAGGGCTTCGCGGCACCACAGAAGGCAAGCTCCTTGAGGACGACATGTTCAAGGACAACATAAAAGGCGCCACAGAAAACGGAATTGACGTAGGTGTATATTTCTATTCACAGGCTGTTAATGAAGAAGAGGCTAAGGAAGAGGTTCAGCTGATCCTCGACCTCATTGAGCCATATAACATAACTTATCCAGTAGTTATCGACGTTGAGTCTGCTGAGTCAGATTCTGCAAGAACTGCCAACCTTACAACCGATGAATACGAGACAGTAGTTAAGGTATTCTGCGACATGGTTACAGGCGCAGGCTACAAGCCAATGGTATACGGAAACGTCAAGAGCTTCACACTGCTCATGGACGCAGTTGATGTGGACGACTACGACATCTGGATCGCCTACTATGGCACTCCTCTTTATTATCCTTACCATTTCAACATCTGGCAGTACACTTCCACAGGAAGAGTTGATGGTATAGACGGAGACGTGGACCTTAACATCTGTATTACGGAGTACTGATATGGATTATGAAGCCTATGAACAGAAGGGGTATCTCATAGAGGATTTTCGCTTCTTTCATATAAAAAGCAGCACATCCATGGATATTCCCTTTCACTACCACGATTTTCATAAGCTGATCCTGATTCTCTCAGGTCATGTAAAATACTATATCGAAGGGTTTGAGTATGATCTCATGCCCTTCGATTTTGTGCTTGTTAACAGGTTTTCCATTCACAAGCCTGAGATCACAGAAAGCACAGATTCAACCGCTTACGATAGAATGATTCTCTACCTCAGCGACGAATTCCTTACTAAGTATGAGCTCCTTGATTCATTTAACAAGGCAAAAGAGCTAAAGAGCTATGTAGTCCGTTTCTCCTCCGGAATCAGCGCCGACCTCTTCAGCCTCTTCGCAGCCATTGAAGAAGACGAAAAGAAACAGGACAAAGAATACCTCGGCCGTCTTTCAACCCGTGTCGACCTGATGAGAGCCCTAATCGCCTTCAACAAAGCCTGCAGATCCGAAGATTTCGGCTTCAAACCCGAAGCCCGCTATAACCGCAAAGTTGTGGACCTCATAGAATACATCAGCAACAACCTTACCCAGGACCTTTCCATCGACCTTCTGGCTGACAAATTCTATATGAGCAAATTCCATATGATGCGCACTTTTAAAAATGAAACGGGCTATTCAATTCACCAATACATTTCCGAAAAACGCATCTTACTTGCCCGCAGCTACATCATGTCCGGCATGCCCGCCACAGCCGCGTGCTTAGAGTGTGGTTTTAAGGATTATTCGTCCTTCAGTAGAGCGTTTAAAAACCAGTTAGGTATTTTGCCTTCAGACGTTAAAATATAGGGTGTCAAGAAAAAATACTTGACACCCATTTTCTATTTGTGTATTATATGCTTTGTGCAAAGAAGAGGATGAGGCTAACTATGGAAAAAATCGTAGAGCAGGGCTTATTGTATGATTTCTATGGCGACCTGCTGACAGATCACCAAAAGCAGATATACGAAGCAGCAGTCTACGAAGACATGTCCCTAACCGAAATTGCCGCGCAGCATGGCATTAGTAAACAGGGCGTCCACGATCTCATTCGCAGATGCACAAAATCCTTGCAGGAATATGAAGATAAGCTACACATGATAAGGCGCTTTGAAGCAATCAAGGAATCAGCCAGAGAGCTTAGAGCTGCTACAGAAGCAGATACGGATCTGACAGACCTTAAAGATAGAGTAAACAGTATTTCTGAAAGAATTATAGAGGAGCTTGGTTAATGGCTTTTGAGAGTCTTACCGAAAAACTTCAAAACGTATTCAAGGGCCTTCGCAGCAAAGGCGTCCTGACCGAAGACGACGTCAAGACCGCCCTTAAAGAAGTCAAAATGGCCCTGCTGGAAGCCGACGTAAGCTTCAAAGTAGTTAAGCAGTTCATTGGTTCCGTTCAGGAACGAGCTGTCGGCGAAGGTGTTCTCACCGGTCTTAATCCCGGGCAGATGGTCATCAAGATCGTTAACGAAGAGATGATCAATCTCATGGGCTCCGAGACTACCGAGATTGAGTTCCAGCCCATCAATGAGATAACCGTTCTCATGATGTGCGGTCTTCAGGGTGCTGGTAAAACCACCACCGCAGCCAAGCTTGCAGGCAAGATCAAAATGAAGGGCAGAAAACCACTTCTCGTTGCCGGCGACGTATACAGACCAGCTGCTATAGATCAGCTTCATATCAACGCTGACAAGCAGGGTGTAGATTTCTTTTCAATGGGCTCAGATATAAGCCCCGTTGAAATAGCTAAGGCTTCAATCGACTATGCTAAAAAGAATAACAACAACGTTGTTATCATCGATACAGCCGGTCGATTACAGATAGATGAAGCAATGATGAAAGAGCTGGTGGATATCAAGGAAGCAGTTACCGTTCACCAGACACTCCTTGTTGTTGATGCCATGACAGGTCAGGATGCAGTCAACGTAGCATCCCAGTTCAACGAGAAGGTTGGAATCGACGGAATCATCCTTTCCAAGATGGATGGCGACTCCAGAGGTGGTGCAGCTCTTTCAACCAAGGCCGTTACAGGCAAGCCTATTCTCTATGTTGGTATGGGCGAGAAGCTCTCAGATCTCGAGCAGTTCTACCCCGACAGAATGGCCAGCAGGATCCTGGGAATGGGAGATGTTCTCAGTCTCATCGACAAGGCAGTAGAAGCCGGCGCTGAGATGGATGCAGCAAAAGAAAAAGAGATGGCTCAGAAGATGAAGAAGGGCAAACTCGATTTCGAAATGTATCTTGAGAGCATGAAGCAGATGAGAAACATGGGGGGCCTTGGAGCCATCATGGGAATGCTTCCCGGAATGGGCAAGATCAGTGATGATCAGCTTCCGGATGAGAAGGAGCTTGCAAGACTTGAGGCAATAGTACTTTCCATGACTCCCGAGGAGCGCAAGAATCCCAAACTCATGAGTCCTCAGAGAAAATATCGTATCGCTAAGGGCTCAGGCAATGACATCGCCGCAGTAAACAGATTCATCAAACAGTTTGAACAGATGAATAAAATGATGAAGCAGATGCCCGGTATGATGGGCAAAAGAGGCTTCGGCAAACGCGGAGGTTTCGGCAATCTCTTCGGAGGCGGCAACAAGTTCTTTTAACTAATAAAGATATGTTCTGGCAGCACAAGCTGTTTAATACATATAAAACAAACATCATTTTTAAATAATTAAATGGAGGAAATTAAAAATGGCAGTAAAGATCAGATTAAAGAGAATTGGTAAGAAGAAGGTTCCTTTCTACAGAATCATCGTTTCAGATTCAAAGGCTCCTGTACAGGGTAAGTTCATCGAGGAGATCGGAACATATGATCCTAACACAGATCCCAGCACAGTTAAGGTAAACGAGGAGCTCGCTAAGAAGTGGCTTTCAAACGGTGCACAGCCTACAGAGTCTGTAGCTAAGTTATTCAGACAGGCCGGCATTCAGAAATAATTCTTTTCATAAAAAATATGCCGGAGGTTAATCAATGAAAGAGTTAGTTGAAGTTATCGCAAAGGCGCTTGTTGATAACCCCGATGAAGTTGTGGTTACCGAGAAAAAGGACGGGCGCAATATTATGATCGAGCTTCATGTTGCACCTTCAGACATGGGCAAGGTAATTGGTAAGCAGGGACGTATTGCCAAGGCAATCCGTGCCGTTGTTAAGGCAGCTTCAACCAGAGAGAATATCAAGGTTGATGTGGAGATAGTCTGATTTAAGTGGCCGAATAAGGTGAGAGTCTTATTCGGCTATTTTTTGGAAGTAACAAAGGAGTGCAATGAACTTTCATATTATGACACTGTTCCCTGAGATGATAGAACAGGGGCTGTCGACCAGTATTCTTGGAAGAGCCAGGGATAAGGGGCTGATTGATTTCGAGGCAGTAAATATCAGGGATTATTCCGGTGATCTCAAACATCATAAAGTTGATGATTATACCTACGGCGGCGGGGCAGGCATGCTTATGCAGGCTCAGCCAATATATGACTGTTACAAAGCTATAGAAGCCAGGATTGGTGACAGGAAGTGCCGTGTTATTTATGTGACTCCCCAGGGAAGCGCATTTACACAGCAGATGGCTGCAGATTTTGCAAAGGAAGACGATCTTGTCTTTTTATGCGGTCATTATGAAGGCGTAGATGAGAGAGTACTTGAGGAGATAGTTACGGATTATGTCTCCATTGGAGACTATGTCCTTACCGGAGGCGAGCTTCCTGCAATGGTTATGATAGATGCCATTTCAAGGCTTGTTCCGGGAGTTTTAAACAACGACGAATCAGCCATGACCGAGAGCTTTGGAAACGGACTGCTGGAATATCCGCAGTATTCAAGGCCTGAGGAATGGATGGGCAAAAAGGTTCCGGCAATTCTTCTTTCGGGAGACCATAAGAAGGTCGATGAGTGGAGGCTTGAACAATCTCTTTTGCGAACAAAAGAACGTCGCCCTGAGCTGTACGAGAAGTGGCTTATAGAGAATCCACCAAAGCCCGAGAAAAAGAAACGTCGCAGAAAAAAGAAAGATACAGAAACTAACACAAATGAGGAATGCTAAATGACAGATAGATTTCAGGTTGGAGTAATTGCATCGACACATGGATTGCAGGGAGAGGTTAATGTCTTTCCCACAACTGAGGATCCATCAAGATTCAAGAAGCTTAAAAAAGTGACTCTTCATACCCAGCGGGGAGAAGAGATAGAACTTGATGTTGTATCTGCCAGGTTCTTCAAGAAATTTGTGATCGTGAAATTCAAGCAGTTTAACAATATCAACGAAGTTGAGAAATTCCGTGGCTGCGAGCTCACCATCGACAGGAGTGATGCAATAAAGCTTGCGCCCGGAGAATACTACTGCGCAGATCTGATTGGACTTGCAATTGTTGATGAAGAGGGAAAAGAGCTGGGGACTCTGACCGAAATTCTTCAGACAGGGGCAAATGACGTGTACGAGATGACACTTAAGGATTCAGAGGAAAAAATCTATATCCCGGCCATTAAGGAATGCGTCAAAAAAATAGATGTCGATGAAAAAAAGATTGTTATCCATGTGATGGAAGGCCTTTTATAATAATTAAGTAGATTATTAATTAGTGACTTTTCTTAATAAATGGATTATAATATTTTAGATAAATATTTTGTTGTATGAATCAATCTAGATACTAGATGTTGGGGTGAAAAATCTTATGATAGATTATACTGAGGGTGCTGGCTATCAGTACCATACACATGTTAAACCCGGTGATGTTGGAAGATACGTTCTTCTTACAGGTGATCCCGGAAGATGTGAATCTATATCCAAATTATTTGATAATCCCGAATTTGTTGCCTGCAACAGAGAATATAATACATACTCGGGTTACCTTTGCGGCGAGAAGGTAAGTGTCATTTCCCATGGAATCGGCGGAGCTTCAACTGCTATATGTGTTGAGGAGCTTGCCAAGTGCGGAGCTGATACTTTTATTCGCATGGGTACTTCCGGAGGAATGCAGGATGATGTTATCGGCGGCGATGTTGTTATTGCTTCCGGTGCTATTCGTGCGGAAGGAACTTCTAAAGAGTACGCACCAATAGAATACCCTGCAGTTGCCTCATTTGATGTAGTTAATGCCCTTGTGGACGGTGCTAAGAAGGCCGGAGCCAATTATCATGTTGGCGTTGTTCAGTGCAAGGATTCGTTCTTTGGACAGCACGAACCTGAGACCAAGCCCGTTGCACAGGATCTTTTGTATAAGTGGGATGCATGGATCAAATGCGGTTCCCTTTGCTCTGAGATGGAGAGCTCAACACTTTTCATCGTTGGAAGCTACTTAAGGCTTAGAACCGGCGCCATCATGCTGGTGGTAGCCAACCAGGAGAGAGCTAAAAAAGGTCTTTCCAATCCACAGGTTCATGAGATGGACAAGGTCTATGCCACCACAATAGAGGCCATCAAGAACCTTATAGCTTTGGATAAAGCCTGAAAAGGTTTTATTATAAATGTTTCTATTATTCATTATTAAAACGGAGGGAAATTATGAAAAAGAAACTTTTAGCAGTACTTATGGCTGCAACAATGGTATCTTCTTTAGTTGCATGTGGCGAAGCTACAGCACCTGCTACAACAGATACCACAGAGACACAGGCTACTGAGCAGACAGCTGAGCCTGCTGCAGAGCAGAAGACAGAAGAGGCTGCTGCACCTGCTGCAGAGGCTTCAGACATGAGAGTTGCAATGGTTACTGACTACGGCGATATCACAGACCAGTCATTCAACCAGTCAACTTACGAAGCTTGTAAGGCTTTCGGTGAGGCTAACGGTGTTGACTTCACATACTACAAGCCTGAAGGCGATTCAGACGCTGAGAGAGAAGCTATGATCGACAAGGCAGTTGCTGATGGTTACAACGTAATCGTTATGCCTGGTTATGCTTTCGCTGGCGCTATCAAGGATACAGCTGATACTTATCCTGATGTTAAGTTTGTAGCTCTTGACGTTTCTGAGTATGACCTTGAGGGTGATGCTTCTGACTTCAACAACGAGACATACGCTAACGTATTCTCAGCTGTATATCAGGAAGAGCTTCCTGGATACATGGCTGGATACGCAGCAGTAAAGATGGGCTACACAAAGCTCGGTTTCCTTGGAGGTATGGCTGTTCCTGCTGTTATCCGTTATGGTTATGGTTTCGTACAGGGCGCTGACGCAGCAGCAGCTGAGATGGGCGCTGATGTAGAGATCAACTATGCTTATGGTAACCAGTTCTACGGCGATGCTGATATCACAGCTGCTATGGACACATGGTACCAGGGCGGAACAGAAGTTGTATTCGCTTGCGGTGGTGGAATCTTCACATCTGCTGGTGAGGCAGCTGCTAAGGTTGGTGGCAAGGTTATCGGTGTTGACGTTGACCAGGCTGCAACTATCGACGGAATGTTTGAGAAGGGTATGACTGTTACTTCAGCTATGAAGGGCCTTCAGGCTACAGTTAACACACTTCTTACAGCTATCAAGGATGGCAACTGGGCTACATACGCTGGCAAGATCCTTAACCTTGGTCTTGTTTCTGCAGATGATATGAGCCAGAACTACGTAGCACTTGCTGACAGCACAATCTGGACAGATACATTCACAGAGGCTGATTACAAGCAGCTCGTAGCTGATATGGTAAGCGGAAAGGTTACTGTATCTAACGATTCTTCAGCTGAGCAGCCATCTGCTACAACAGCTAAGATCAACTTCCAGGGTAACATCAAGTAATTCTTGAAGTTAATAGGGGCCGGTGGATTCATAGTCTTCCGGCCTTTTTCTTACAGATTGCCAGAATTTTTTAAAAGAAGAGCAATCCGTATGTATCTATTTATCTCTATATACAGGGGGTATATGAATGGCAGGAAACAGTGAATATGCTATTGAAATGCTGAACATTACCAAGCGATTCCCTGGAATCATCGCTAACGATAATGTTACAGTACAGCTGAAAAAAGGCGAGATCCATGCTCTTTTGGGGGAAAACGGAGCAGGAAAATCCACTCTTATGAGTGTACTTTTCGGTCTTTATCAGGCTGAAGAAGGTATTATCAAAAAGGATGGAGTAGAAGTTAAGATCAACAACCCTAACGATGCCAATGACCTTGGAATCGGTATGGTTCATCAGCACTTTAAGCTTGTTCAGTGCTTTACTGTACTGGATAATATTATTCTGGGCGATGAGACCACCAAATACGGCTTCCTTCAGAAGGATGAAGCCAGAAAGAAAGTTATGGAGCTTTCTGACAAGTATGGTCTTAAGGTTGACCCCGATGCCAAGATTGAAGATATTACTGTAGGTATGCAGCAGAGAACCGAGATTCTCAAGATGCTCTACAGAGATAACGAGATTCTTATTTTCGATGAGCCCACAGCGGTACTTACACCTGCTGAGATCGATGAGCTTATGGAGATCATGAGAAACCTTTCAAAAGAGGGCAAATCCATCCTCTTTATTTCTCATAAGCTTGCTGAGATCATGGCAGTTGCTGACAGATGCAGCGTACTTCGTCGTGGTAAATACATCGGAACAGTTAACATTGCAGATACCAATCAGGACGAGCTCAGCCGTATGATGGTAGGCCGAGATGTTCAGCTTGTTGCCACCAAGGAAGACAAGGAGCCGGGTGAAGTCATTCTCCATGTTGAGAACATGACTGTACCGAGTAAGCTCCATCACAATAATGCAGTCAAGAATGTATCCTTTGATGTCAGAGCAGGTGAAATTGTATGTATTGCCGGAATCGACGGCAACGGACAGACTGAGCTTGTTTACGGTCTTTCAGGACTCGAGAACTGCACTACAGGCAAGATAACTCTTTCAGGAAGAGACATCACTCATGCATCCATCAGAGAGCGTTCAACTCACGGAATGAGCCATATTCCTGAGGACAGACATAAACACGGTCTTGTAATGGATTATTCCCTTGCTTATAACCTGGTGCTTCAGAGATACTTCGAGCCTCAATTTAGCAGCAAGGCAGGCTTCCTTAAAAAGGCCGAGATAAACAAATACGCAGATAAGCTCATTGAGCAGTACGATATCAGATCAGGACAGGGCGCACCGACAATTGCCCGTTCAATGTCAGGTGGTAACCAGCAGAAGGCTATCATTGCAAGAGAGATCGACAAGAATCCTGACCTACTTATCGCTGTTCAGCCCACAAGAGGTCTGGATGTAGGAGCTATCGAATACATCCACAAGCAGCTTATTAAGCAAAGAGATGACGGACACGCAGTTCTTTTAGTTTCACTTGAGCTGGAAGAGGTAATGAGCGTATCTGACAGGATCCTTGTTATGTACGAGGGCGAGATCGTAGGAGAATTCGATCCCAAGAAGACTACACCTGAAGAGCTTGGACTCTACATGGCCGGTGCTAAGAGACAGGAGGTGGGAGCATAATGAACAACAATCAAAAAGAAAGCTTCCTTTCAAAGCCTGCGGTTCAGTCCATACTTGCAGCGCTTTTGTGTATCGTGATCGGACTTCTTGTTGGATATATTGCTCTGCTTATAATCAATCCTGCAGGAGCTACAGAAGCCATCATCACAATTCTTAAGAACTACTTTACATATCCTACCAAGGCAGCTGCCATGAAATATCTTGGCAACACCCTGGTTAAGGCAGCGCCTCTTCTTATGTGCGCACTTTCAATCCAGTTCTGCTACCAGGCCGGACTTTTCAACATCGGCGCAGCAGGACAGTATGTTGCAGGAGCAGGAGCAGCACTTTACTGTGCACTTTCTCTTAAGCTGTCATGGCCTATATGCCTTATAGCTGCATTCCTTGCAGGAGGTGTATTTGGAATAATCGTTGGACTTCTTAAGTCATACCTGAACGTTAACGAAGTTATTTCAGGTATCATGCTTAACTGGATCGGACTTTATACCGTAAACATGCTCCTTACAGGAGTAAAAGAGACAGCCAGTCCATATACAGTACAGCTTGCCAGCACAAATGCTGCTGCACTTCTTCCTTCACTGGGAATGGAAAAGCTCTTTTCCAATAACAAGTATGTGACAATCGCGATTCCATTATCTATTATCATCGCTATTGTCCTTAAGATAATACTTAGCAAAACTGTATTTGGATATGAGATCAGAGCTACAGGTATTGCAAAAGACGCTGCAAGATACAGCGGTATGAAAGAGAAGAAGAACGTTATCATCACTCTTTTCATCGGTGGAGCGCTCGCAGGTCTCGGAGCAGCATTCCTGTTCCTTTCAGGCTATGAGCAGTGGTCTGTTACACAGTCCTCTGTGCCCAGCATGGGATTCAACGGAATAGCAGCTACATTCCTTGGCGGTCTTGATCCTATCGGAACTGTATTTGCATCATATTTCATACAGCATATTACCAGTGGTGGTTCATATCTGGACAAGAACATATATCCTTCACAGATTTCAGATTTCATTTCTGCTATAATCATTTATCTGTGCGGCTTTGTCCTGTTCTTCAAACTGCATCTCAACTCATATCTTAGAAACAGACAGGAGAGAGATACAAGTCAGCCACCCTACATAGCAAATAAAGCGGAAGGAGGTAACGAATAATGGTATTACTTCTTCAGTACACACTTTTATTTGCATCAGTTCTTATTCTGGTAGCTCTTGGAGGATGCTTCTCTGAGCATTCCGGCGTTATCAACCTGGGACTTGAGGGAATCATGGTAATTGGAGCCCTTGGCGGCGCCCTTACACTGAAATATATCAATCCTGATGCACCTAAGTTCCTGATACTTTTGGCAGTACTTGCTGCATCCATCGTATGCGGCGTTTTATACTCAGTACTTCTGGCTGTTGCCTGCATCAACTTAAAGGCTGATCAGACACTGGTTGGAACAGCTCTTAACATGCTGGCTGCTGCAGCTGCAACCGTTATCGTTAAGTCCATCAACATGGCTGAGAACCCTGATAACGTTTCATCTACAGTACAGTACATGGCCAGCAAGAAGGCTCTTGTTGTAAACATAGGATCATTCCAGTTCAACTGGTTCATGCTTGTAGCGCTTATAATGCTTATTGCAGCATATATTATCCTTTACAAGACCAGATTTGGACTAAGACTCATGGCATGCGGTGAGCACCCTCAGGCAGCTGACTCAGTTGGTATCAACGTATATACAATGCGCTGGGCAGGCGTTCTGATCTCAGGTATGCTCGCAGGAATCGGTGGTATCGTATATATCACAGCCGGCGTTAGTGAGTGGAAGTTTGAAGTTGGTGTTGCAGGCTTTGGTTTCCTGGCACTGGCAGTTATGATCTTCGGACAGTGGAAGCCTATCAATATCGGCCTTGCAGCGTTGCTGTTCGGATTCTTCAGAGCCCTTTCAAACGTATACTCAGGCTTTGATTTCCTGGCAGCCCTCAATATTCCGGGCTCAGTTTACAACATGATGCCTTATATCATCTCACTTATCGTTCTTGCATTTACATCGTCCAATTCAAGAGCGCCTAAGGCAGAGGGTATTCCTTACGATAAGGGATCAAGATAATACAAAGAAAGAAATAACAAATAAATATGGATAATCAGGTATTACAGGAATTAATAAAAACAGCTCTTTCCATGAGAAAAATGAGCTATACGCCATATTCACATTTCAATGTGGGAGCAGCACTTCTTGCAAAAAACGGCAAGATCTATACCGGATGCAACATTGAAAATGCCTCCTTTACACCTACAAACTGCGCCGAGAGAACAGCATTTTTCAAGGCTGTAAGCGAAGGCGTAAAGGAATTTGAGTCAATCGTTATTGCCGGTGGCAAGGAAGATGAGGCTGAACTGGATTACTGTCCACCATGTGGCGTATGCAGACAGGTAATGAGCGAATTCTGCACAGATGATTTCAAGATCATCCTTGCAAAATCTGAAACTGAATATATAACCTACACTCTTCCTGAGTGCCTTCCTATGAGATTTGGCCCAAAAGATCTTTTGGGTTGACGAATGCGCATGTAATATGTTATATTAAAATGCGTTGTGACAATCAGACGGTCCTCTGATGTACAAAAGTTACATTTAAGAACGTCCATTGAATAGGAGAAAAGATATGAGTACAATTATCGAAGAGCTCGAGAAAGAACAGCTGAACGCTAACGCGCCTCAGTTCCACACAGGTGATACTGTAAGAGTACACGCTAAGATCAAGGAAGGAAACCGTGAGAGAGTTCAGGTTTTCGAGGGAACTGTCAAGAAGATCCAGGGCGGTAGCAACCGTACAACCTTCACAGTAAGAAAAGAGTCTTACGGTGTTGGAGTTGAGAAGACATGGCCACTTCACTCACCTATCGTTGAGAAGGTAGAGGTAGTTAGAAGAGGTAAGGTAAGAAGAGCTAAGCTGAACTACCTTAAGGGACTTACAGGTAAGAAGGCTAAGGTTAAGGAGCTTGTTACCAGATAATATGTTTTTTGAAGGGCAGTTACTTTCCGGTAATTGCCCTTTTACGTGTATAAAATTGTTTTATGAGGTAATTTATGAGATCAAGACGAAATACATTGTCGTTCCATCAGAAGAAAAAAAGAATAACCTCTAAGCTTATACGCGAGATTTTTTCATGGGTTTCAATTACAGCAGTAGCTGTAGTCATTGCCAGTGCTCTTGTTTTTTCATTTGGGATCCAGGTCAAAGTGATTGGTGATTCCATGGAACCAACCTTGAAAAACGGACAGGGGGTTCTGATTGACAGGGCATTATCTAAGATCATTAGTCCCAAGACCGGGGACATAATTGTATTTTTGCCAAAC
>JAEEGI010011546.1_pt1 | contig 19046 bp, 17 predicted proteins | sample 8958751 | NCBI WGS metagenome assembly JAEEGI01 (sample SAMN16246545, study PRJNA631951) | gut metagenome | biome: gut microbiome; feature: rumen; material: KS-attached | host: Bos | place: Iran: Karaj | collected 2018-10 | reverse complement strand
TCGCTAATGCTAGCCGTGTGGGCGCAATCTTACCGGCTAATCAATGACATTCCTTACACGACCAAAACCGACACCTATGCGGCCGAACGACTGAAACTTGACATCTATTTTCCCGAGTCGCAGAACGGCTGCCCTGTGGTGGTGTGGTTTCATGGTGGCGGCCTTGAGGGCGGCGAGAAACAGATACCCGAACAACTCAAGAACAAAGGCTGGGTGGTGGTTGGCGTCAACTACCGCTTTCTGCCGCGCGTGACTGTCGACAAGATTATTGACGATGCCGCCGAGGCTGTAACATGGGTATTTAACAACATCGAGCGCTATGGCGGTGACCGCCGCAAGATGGTGGTGACGGGGCATTCGGCAGGCGGCTACTTGGCGATGATGCTTTGCTTGGACAAGAAATGGCTTGCCGCTTATGGAGCCGACGCCGACTCGGTGATGCTTTATGCGCCGTTCAGCGGTCAGGCAGTGACACACTTCAATGTGCGCAAGCAGCAAGGCATTCCTGCACTGCGGGCTACTATCGACGAGTATGCCCCACTCTACTGGGTTCGTGGCGACTGCCCACCGCTGCTGCTCATCTGCGGCGACCGCGAGTTGGAACTATTCGGACGATACGACGAGAACCAGTATTTGGCACGGATGATGAAGTTGGCGGGACACCAGCACACCTGGCTATACGAGATTGGCGGACATGACCACAACGCGATGGCTGCTCCCGGGTTCCACATCTTGGAAACTCACATTAAGGAGTTGGTCAAGCCATAACCTATTTTTCTTGTGGGAATCAGTTTTTGTTTGTATTTTTGCAGCTCGAAAAAGACAATAAGACAATAAACCATTAGAAATGAAGAAGATTTTATTTGCGGGTGCCATTCTGTTGGGTGCCATGGTGGTGTCTTGCCGCGGTAACGTGAGCGAGACCACAGTAGAGAACGGCCAAGAAGAGGCCTGGTATGAGAACGACTCGGCATTGAATGCCGACCTAGCCGCCGCCATCGAGGATGCCAAGGTGCTGGACACGACCAAGATCGTTCATGACCTGATGCCCATCCAGAAGGGCTATCCCAGCGAGGAATGGGAGACGTTTGATGGCCACGACATGGTGCTGGTGGTAACGCTTGTTGACTCAAGCCGCCTCCAGAAGTTCTTCGGCAAAGACGGTGTATACCGCATCGACCGCGAGATGGGCACCTGGGTGTCGCTGCCCGCCGACTGGGCAAAGCGCGCCAGCGAGTTTGAAGGCATGGACAGTGTCGCTGCCCACATGCGCCTGATTCAGATGTACGGTCTTGACCCGACCTGCGACTATGATATCATGGTGAGCTTCTATGCCGACCCGACAACAATGTTCCGCCCGGCACATGACCCAGACATCACCACCACTACTGTGGGCCTGGAGTTCCCCAAGAATGTGGACGAGAATTTCAAGGTGGGTGAGACCAATTTCCGCGAGTGGTACCGCTACAGCGTGAGTGCTGCTTACGAAGATGACAGCCCTCTGCCCTGGACACAGCTGGGTTACACCTACGACTGGCACAAGGGCGCCAACAAGCAGGGCGTTTCGGAGTACATTGTCAGCCACAATTCGCTTATCAAGGTCAAGAAGGCTGAGACTGCCTGGCAGTTCGTCCAGAACTTGAAGAAGTAATCCCGGGATTATTTTTCACGAGTTATCGAATTCTCGAGTTCTCGAATAACAACAAAGAACAGCCCTCGTGGAGGGCTGTTCTTTTGTATTATTTCTTCCAGAAGGAAGGCGTGCATAGTGCTAATAGCGCCATTATCTCGAGACGGCCAGCAAGCATGAGCAGCGACATAATCCACTTGCCCGATGACGAGAGGAAGTCATAAGAGCCCGTGATGCCCGTCACCCCCGCTCCCAAGCCATTGTTTGAGGTACAAGAGAATGACGAAAAGAATGCATCGACAATGGGGAATCCTTGAAAGACCAGCACAACACCTCCAACGACAATAAGCATCGTATAGATGGTTATGAACGCGACAATATCGGTTGCACGACCAGCATCCACAATCTGACCATTAATTGAAACCGAGCGCATGAGTCGCGGCCGGATGTATCGTTGGACGACCAGTTTCATGTTCTTAAGCAAAAATAGCAGTCGGTCGACCTTGAGACCACCCGTTGTCGAGCCTGCACATGCCCCGATATACATCATAAAGAAAGTCAGTGTGAGCACAATCGTCCCCCAGCCTTCCCAGTTACCTTCACTGAATCCGGTCGATGTGACTGCCGAGATAATGTGGAATATCGGGTCGATGGTGACACTTTGCCAGCCCGTATAGTTACCATTGATAACTATCGCGACCACGACTCCGACATAAAAGGCCAAGATCATTTTGACATAAGCCCTGTAGACATCGTTCTGCCACAACACCAATTTCCGAGCCTTAAGACAAGTTATTATCAGTCCAAAGCTCACACCACCAATGAACATGAAGGCGGTGAGCACCAACTTGATATATGGTGAGTTGAAAGCCGCGATGCTGTCGTTCCGCGTCGAGAAACCACCCGTGGAGATTGCCGTAAACGATTGGCAGACACTGTCGAATAGGCTCATCGGTCCAGCCCAGAGCATCCCAATGAGCAAGATGGTCAAGACCGTATACAAGCCCCACAAGCGTTTTGCTGTGCGAGAGATGCGTGCTCCCAATTTGTCATGTGTGATGCCCGTTGCCTCGGTGTGGAACATGATTAGACTCCCGCTGTTGTTCAATGCAGGAATAAATGTAAGCGTGAAGATGATGATACCCAATCCCCCTATCCACTGCGTCAATGCCCGCCATAACAACAAGGCATGACTGCAGCTTTCTACATCGCGAATGACGGTAGCACCAGTTGTCGTAAATCCCGACATCGTCTCAAAAAAAGCCTCACTGGCACTGAGCGGTGTGTCACTAAGCAAAAACGGCACCATGCCAAACAACGAGAATACCACCCAGGCGGTTGCCGCAAGCAAAAGCCCATCGCGTCGGCACAACACACGGTTCTTCGGCTTGATCAGATAGTTCAGCGTTGCACCTACCACAGCCATGATTCCAAAGCCTATGGCGAAGGCCTTCCAGTCGTTCTCTTGGCGAAATAGTGCCATCAGCAAAGGCAAGATCAGGAATGCCGACTCGACCAGGAGCAACTGACCCATCAAGCGCAGTATCATCGGCAGGTTCACCGCCCATTGCCCTATTGCACCCAATTTCCTCATCGTCAGTTAAAGATTTTTTTGGCTCTGCTCAACGCTCCGGCCAGACACATCACTAACACTTTGTCGCCCACCTGAAACTGTGTAGCACCCGTCACCAATTGACTCTTATGGTCTCTCATCAAGCCAACGAAAGTGACCTCCTCGGGAATCCTTAACTCACTCACCCGCGAAGCCGTGAGTCGCGAGCCTTGCTTGATTTCAAACACTACGACCTCGGCGTCTGGTATGGCCAGCCGCTTGGGCGAGGCCGACCCTGCATCAATGAGCAACTGATAGATGGCATTTGCCATGAGCAACTGTTTGTTCAATACCGTCCCGATGTTGAATCCTTCGGCCAGGTTGACAAAGTGATTCAAATTCACCTCGGCAACCGTCTTTTTCACCCCATACTCGTTAACCGATAAGCAAGTTAATATGTTCTCTGAAGCCGAGTTTGTCAATGAGACAAAAGCATCAGCCCTGGCTATCCCAGCCTCGGAAAGAATGCCTGGCTCGGTGGCTTCGCCATGGATTACCTCACAATCGTGGTGCTGTGCAATCAATTCATTGCACCGCGTCAAGTCGCTCTCAATGATGGTAAATCGGAACTCACTCGCCGCAATGCGCACCATCAGGGCAGCGACATCACTTCCGCCTGAGATGACCACATTTCTAATCTTCGGGGATTGACATCCAGTGATTGTGGCGACATCGTTGAGCCGCGCGCTGGTCGTCGCCACATAAATCATGTCACCCTCCTCAAGTATGTGGTCACCTTTGGGTATCACAGTCATGTGGTTTCGACGGATTGCAGCAATATGAAAAAATCTGTCTTCAGCGGCCAGTTCTCTCAAGCGCTTGCCCACGACTGGCGCCTGTTCTGGGAGCTTTACGCCCAACAGCACCATCTCACCATGATTAAACTCATACCAATAGTTCACCCACGAATGGCGCAACGAGTCAATGCCTCCTTGTGCTACTAGGTAGTCAGGACAGATGACATTGTCGACCCCCATGCTCTGCACTACCTGCAGATTGTGTGGAAGCAAATAGTCATATCGGTCAACACGTGCTACAGTGATTTTTGCGCCCATTGATTTGGCCATGGCACACGCCACAAAATTGCGTTCGGGTACCTCGGTTACAGCGACGAACAGGTCGCACTGGTTCACCTTTGCTTGCCGCAGAATGGGCGGTTCGATCGCATCGCCTGTAACCGCCATCAGATTATACTCGGCATCGAGCATTTCAAGTTTGGCCGGGTCTCGGTCAATGATGTAAATATCGACATGCTCTCCCGAGAGGTACCTCGCCAAGTGAGAGCCTACAGTTCCTGCTCCTACGATTGTTACAACCATCTTTCAAATGTTTAAAACTTGATGGGGCAAAGATACGATATAATTAAGAATAATGCACGAATTGAGTAAAAAAAATGAAACAAGAGGTGACTTAATTAAAAAAAGTATTACCTTTGTGGTAAATAAACAACAAAACTATGCAACGAAAGATGAATATCCAAGAAGAGGTGGCACGATGCTTGTTGTGCCATGATGCTGCTTGTTCGCGGGCTTGCAAGCATGGTGACCCTGCGCGCGCGGTGCGTGCGGCACGTTTTGATAATATCGCCCTGGCAGCAAGTTGGCTCGAGGGGTGCACCGATGAGGACCTAGCGCGTGCCGAGGATGCCTGTATCCACTATGACCGTCCCATCCGCCTACGCGAAGTTGCCCGACAGTTACCTCCTGTGCCTTCGCCACAGGGACAGCCATCGCTTGCGATCGACTTTTGCGGCATCCATTGCGAGAATCCTTTTTTCCTTGCCTCGTCATCTATCTGCACCAACTATGAGATGGTGGCACGCGCCTTTGAGGCAGGCTGGGCAGGGGTCTTCTTCAAGACCATCTGCCTGCAGGACATCAACGAGGTGTCGCCACGCTTTGATGTAGTGAACCGTGCAGGCCACGTTGGCGACTTCAGCGCATTGCGCAACATGGAACAGTTGAGCGAGAACCCCGCCGAGGTTGACTTTGAGGTCTTGCGCCGCCTGAAACAGGATTATCCTTCAAAGGTTGTGGTGGCATCCATTATGGGCCAGACCGAGGAGGAATGGATTGAATTGGCCAAGATGGCCGAACAAGCTGGCGTCGACGCGGTGGAACTGAACTTCTCCTGTCCCCAGATGCGTCTTGCCGGTATGGGCAGCGACGTGGGTCAAGACCCTGAGTTGGTGCTCTTCTACACTGCACATGTCAAGCACGCCGTGAGCATCCCCGTCATCCCCAAGATGACACCCAACATCACGCACATCGACCAGCCCGCCATGGCGGCCTACTTTGCCTCGGCCGACGCCATCAGCGCCATCAACACCATCAAGAGCGTGACGATGGACGACCGTGGCGCTGTGTCGGAAAAAAAGACGATTTCGGGCCTCTCAGGACGTGCCGTAAAGCCCATCGCCCAGCGATACATCCTTCAGATGGCGCAGAATCCGGTGATGAAGAAGATTGAGTATAGTGGCATCGGCGGTATTGAGACATGGCGCGACGCATTGGAGTTCATTCAACTGGGTTGCCGCAATGTGCAGGTGTGTACGGCTGTCATGCAGTATGGCTACCGCATCATTGATGATCTGGTCTTGGGTCTGCAGCACTACATGGCACAGCGTGGAGTCGATGATTTGAACCAACTTGTCGGTGAGGAGTTGCCCAAATTTGTCAATCCCGGCGACCTGGATCGTTCGACAATTGTATTCCCGATGGTCGACCGCGACAAGTGCATAGGGTGCGGCCGTTGCTATGTGTCGTGCATGGATGGCGGCCATCAGGCCATCACCCTCGGCGAGGATCACAAGCCTCAGATTCACGGAAACCACTGTGTGGGATGCCACTTGTGCAGTCTCGTGTGCCCCACGGGCGCCATCACGCACGCCAAGCGTGTTGATAAACGTAGGTAAGAACTAGTTAACTCGCTTGCACTTGCCGCTGTAGGCGTTAATGTCGATGCGGATAATGGCCGTGCGAGCCGAAGATGCGTGGGCATATTTCATGCCCACTTTTTTGTCATTAGGTGAGTACTTCTGGAGCAGCAGCTCAAGGGCATGCATGCGTTCTTCCTCACTAGTGATGATGGTTGCCTCACCAGTAAGGACTACACTCTCGTACTCGGTGGTGAAGCGGCTAGGCAAAAGGTTGACTTGCCCCACTATGCAGAATGACACGTCTTCATAACACTCAACGATGTCGAGTTTGCGCCCTTCAGTGGCACAGTGGATGTAGATGCTTTCCTCGTCAAAGACAAAGTTGACAGGAATCCCATAAGGCTTTCGGTCGCGGTCGACCATTGAGAGGACACCATACTCGGCTGTCTGGAGCAGTTCGAGTGCCCGCGCCTGGGAAAGCAGGCGGTCTTGCCGCCGCACGTGTGAGTTGTCGTAGATCATCGTTGCTATTGCCCAAGGATGGAGGTGATTTTGTTGCCAGCAATGCGCTGGTAGCCAGCGCTGGGCTTGGAGTCGTCGATGGTGACGTTGTTGTTCCAAGTGATGTTCTTGAGGTCAAGTGACAAAACGAACTTGCCCGTACCGACGGTGGCAGTGACAACGGCATGGTGAGCGATGGCACCCGCTAGGGTGAGCTGCACGTCGCTGTATTGGGCCGTATAGGGTGTCTTGTCGCCGTGGGTTGGCGTAACCTCGACCGAAAGCACATGGTTACTGGGGTCGATGGTGAAGCCGTAGCTGAAAGCATCGGGCTGAGCCTTGGGCGACAAGTAATAGTTGGTGCCCTGAGCCTCCAACTGCACGAGATGCCTTGTCGAGGTGTTGACCGTGCCACCAGCCAGAACGAATGCCCTGCCCAGAAAAATATCCTGCATCTCGGTGACGGTGACAGGCAGGCCATTGGTGATGAGCGAGAGGGGCTCGGCGAGGTAACGCTTGTGATACTTGTCGACCACGAGCACGCTGTCGTTGGTGATGACTATCTTACCCACCTCAACGCCCAAGAGAGGGCGCAACGAGATATAGATTGACTTGCCTCGCTCCATGCGCAAGAGCATGGCACTGGAAAACGACTTGCCTCCCGATACCTTGACACTGCCGCCTGCCTGCATGGTGTTCCAGCCCATTTGACTGGCCGCGAAGGCATTGAGACGCGACTCGAGGCTAGTGGTTGCATCAGATGTTGTAGGAGTAGTGGTGGGGGTTGTGACTACTTGCTTTGTAGTGTGGCAGCCACACAAGATGATGCATAATGCACAAAGCAAAATGCACAATTTACAATTCATAATCTATAATTAATTTATGGTTTTCATTTAAAGAAAATGGTGCGGTGCTTGACTTTGCGTTGGAGGAGTTCGTTGTCGGGCATGAGCTCAAGGGCCTTTTGCCACTGTTCGACAGCGGCCTCATGGTCACCTGTCATGAAAAGGATATCACCATAGTGGTCCAGCAGGTCACCACTGGGTGAGTCATCGTTGTCAAGCGCACTCTTGATATATAGCAGAGCCATCTGGTAGTCTTTCTTCTTGAAAAACACCCAGGCATAAGTATCTAGATAGGTCGCGTTCTGGGGCTGGTCCTTGACAGCCAGTGCTGCCATTCGCTCGGCCTTGTCGAGGTCTCGCTCGCTAAGTGACAAAAAGTAGGCATAGTTGTTCATGATGCCTGTATTGAGCGGGTTAAGCTGGAGCGACTGTTCGTAGTGCTCAAAGGCGCGCACGGTATCTCCCATCTCAAAATAGACGTCTCCCATACCTCCGATGAAATCGCTGCGTGAGATAACGTCGGCACTATCGGTGAGCGCGATGGCTCGCTCGTAGGTCTGCAGCGATTTGTCATACTGCTTGATCTGGAAATAGGCCGGCGCAATATAGCGATAGAGGTCTAGGCTGTCGGGATTATACTCCAACGCCTTGTCTCCCGCGACGATAGCAGCGGGGATATTCTCGTCCATGATGTTGACAATCATGAGTTTGCGCCACATCTGGGCATCGGTAGGTTGTACATCAAGCACATACCCCAACTGCTCGGCTGCCTGACGGTAATTCTTGCGGGCGATAAAGTACTCGCTGTAGAGGTCGTGAATCTTGGGCTCATGGGGATGTTGCTCGAGCAGCACGTTCATCAGCGTGTCGACGCGCCCAGTAGAATCGTTAGCGGCGATGCGGTCACGCATGAAGTCAACCAGCACCGTCATTTTGTCATCAACCTCGAGGTTTTCGTTGATCAATGCCTGGCGTACTTGCTGCTCGTAGGCCGCCGAGTCTCCCACCATATTATAATATTGTGCCTTGGCGAGATAGGTGTAGCCGTTGTCGGGCTCGACCTGCTGCGCTCGGTCGAGGTAGACCAGCGCACTGTCTTGCCGTCCCAGCTGCACTAGCAGCCCGCTCATGGTGATGTTGTAATTGGCATTCTCGGGGGCAGTGGCTAGCAATGCATGCATCTCGTTGATTGCGCTAGCGGTGTCATTCATCGCCATATAGGCCGACACCTTTCGCGATGTGATTTGCATCGACTTCCCGTGTAGAGCCTCGATAGAATCGAATGTCTCAATGGCGCCAGTAAAGTCACCCGTCTGTGCCTGGGCATGTGCCAAGCGTGCCTGCAACTCCAGTTTATTGGGGTTGCGGTCGCATAGGGTCTTGATGGCGCGCAGACTCTCCTGCGGCTTGCCCAGCATCATACAGGCATCGCTATAGAAAGTCGTCTCGTAGAAGTCACCAGGTGCTTCCTCAAAGTGCTTTCGCATGAGTTCCAGTCCGCGTTCGGCTCGCTGCTTGGTCATGTTCTCCATAGTAAGCAGGCAGTAACCCAAGTAGAACGAGACGCTAGTATTGGTCGAGTCGATGTCGTAGGCCGCCTTGAGCAGGTCGTAGTAAGCATCGAGCTTGTCGTGCTGCTTCTGGTTCTGCGCCTCGAGGAAAATATATTCGGCCTTGCGACGGTCCTGGTCGGTGATACGAGGCTTGTCGCTTGCGGCCAAGGCGATGGGCAGGGCTAGGAGCAAGATTACGAGCCAGAGGCTCGCTCTGCTCCAACGTGTGGCAGAACTCAATTCTTTATTCATTGTGCATTATTTATTTTGTGCCTGTGTGACCGAAGCCACCTGTGCCTCGCTCTGTATCATCAAGTGCTTCGACGGGATGCCACTGTACGGTCTCGTGACGCGCAACCACCATCTGGCATATGCGTTCTCCGTCTTCGATGGTCTGTGGCTCGTTGCTGAGGTTTGCAATGATGACGCACACCTCGCCACGGTAGTCGGCATCGATGGTGCCAGGGGTATTTAGCACAGTGAGACCGCGCTTCAGAGCCAATCCGCTACGTGGCCTTATCTGGCACTCGTAGCCCTGTGGTAGAGCTATGTAGATGCCCGTGTGCAGCATGGCACGTTGCAGCGGCTGCAAGGTGACAGGCTCATCTAGCCAAGCACGCAAGTCCATTCCTGCGCTGAGCGGCGTACTATAAGCGGGCAACTGATGCGGCCCGCGGTTGACAATTTTCACTTCGAGTTCCATTGTGTTGTCTCTTTATTTGTCCAAGACTGCGACCGAAATAGGGTACAGTCGTTGAAATTGCAAAGGTAATGCAAAAAGCGCAAATCCCCACCCTGTTTATCGCTAAAAAATCAAAAAGCCCAATTTTAGAAATCATTTTTGGATAAATTCGAGAAAAGTAGTAATTTTGCAAATAGAAATGAAAGACAGAATGAACTGGGACAGACTGATATGTGACAAGCGGCTTGGTCTAGAGGACTATCACGACACCAAGGGTGGTGTGCGCAGCGACTTTGAGCGCGACTACGACCGACTGGTGTTCTCATCGCCGTTTCGCCGATTACAAAACAAGACACAAGTATTTCCGCTGCCAGGCAGCATCTTTGTACACAACCGCCTGACGCACAGCCTCGAGGTATCCAGCGTGGGTAAATCGCTGGCACGTGAAATTGCACTTCGCCTCACACCCAAGTATGCCAACGAACCGTGGGTGGATAAATTGCGCGACATCGGCGAGATCGTTGCTGCGGCATGCCTAGCACACGACCTGGGCAACCCACCGTTTGGCCACTCGGGCGAGAAAACCATTGGAGCCTACTTCAGCGAAGGGGCAGGTCTGACGCTAAAGGACAAGTTCACCGAGGCGCAGTGGAACGACTTGACACACTTTGAGGGCAACGCCAACTCGCTGCGCACACTAGTGCACCAGTTCAAAGGGCGCCGTCCCGGCGGCTTCGCGATGACCTACTCGACACTGGCCTCGATTGTCAAGTACCCTTTTTCATCGAGCCAAGCCAATGCTAAGGGCAAGTTTGGGTTCTTCACCAGCGAGAAGGAGGTGTTTGAGCGCATCGCCCATGAACTGGGCATGACGCAGCTGGGCCCGGAACGCTATGCACGCCATCCACTGGTTTACCTGGTTGAAGCCGCCGATGACATCTGCTACCAAGTGATGGATATTGAAGACGGCCACAAACTGAAGATTATTAGCACTGAGGAGACACTCGAGTTGCTGCTGGGCTTCTTTGACGATGCAGAACTGGCACACAAGCGCGAGGTAATGTCGCGCGTCGCTGACCCCAACGAGAAGGTGGGCTACCTGCGCTCGTGCATCGTGGGCCTGCTGGTGCAGGAGTGCGCTCAGACCTTTGTCGAGCATGAGGCCGAAATCATGACGGGCACATTCGACGGCTCGCTCATCGACCATGTGTCGCCCCGTTCATCCGAGGGCTATCAGCGCTGCAGCCAGTTGGCCTACGAGAAGCTATATCGTGCCGGCTATGTTGTTGACATCGACCTAGCGGGAAACCGCATCATCAATCTGCTGCTGGAGAAACTCATCGAGGCGGTATTGCACCCCGAGCGCAACTACTCGCAGTTGCTGCTGAACAAGTTCCCACAACAGTATGATGTACACGCCCCCACCCTCTTTGAGAAAATTCAGGCTGTGCTGGACCACATCAGCGCGATGACCGATGTGTATGCACTGAACCTGTATCGCCAGCTCGATGGCATCGCTCTACCAACAGTATAGAAAGTGTCCTATAAAAAACTGGCAACTGATTAGTGTTAACTAAAAACTTTTTCGTACATTTGCACTTTCGATTGAAAACCCGCTTAACTTAAGATGAAAGATATCAAACGCATTGTGCTCACCGGCGGCCCTTGTGCCGGTAAGACCACGGCTTTGGCCAAGATTGTGGAACACTTTTCTAACCTGGGATACCAAGTGTTTACCCTGCCCGAGGTGCCTACCATGTTCACCGCAGCTGGCATGAACTACTTGACGAAAAACAAGGGTTATTTCTATGAGGGCGAGAAAGCCACACTCGAGGTGCAACTGGCGCTGGAAGACAAATTCACACGCATGGCACAGGAGTGCAATGAACCTTGCATCATTGTGTGCGACCGTGGCACGATGGACATCTCGGCCTACATGACACCCGAAATGTGGCAAACGCTGATGCGTGCCGTGGGCACATCGTCGGCCGAACTTCGCGAGCGCTACGACGCGGTACTGCACCTAGTATCGGCAGCCGATGGTGCCGAGCAATTCTACACCACGGCCACCAATGCCCAGCGCCTGGAGCAGATGAACGAGGAAGGCTTGCGCATCGCTCGCATGCTTGACAAGAAGGTCATCAAGGCATGGACGGGACACCCACACCTGAGCGTGATTAACAACCACGATGACTTTGACGCCAAGATGAAGCGCGTGCTCCAAGAAATCAGCAGCGTATTGGGTCTACCCAAGCCCATTGAGACTGAGCGGAAATATATCGTCAAGCTAACAGGTGATATACCTGCCGACTGCATCGAGAATGACATTGTGCAGACCTACCTGAACTCTTCGGATCCGAACGCCGAGGTGCGCCTGCGTAAGCGTGGTTGGGACGGCAAGTACCTGTACTTGCACACGACTAAGAAGAAGGTCTCGGACAAGGAAGAACTGGTCACCGAGCGACAGATCAATAACAGTCTGTACGAGATGATGCTCACGCTGGCCGACCCGAAACGACGCACCATCTGCAAGCATCGCTTGAACTTCATCTGGCAAGGTCAATTTTTCGAGATTGACACCTACAAGAACGAGCTTGAGGGCTTGGTGATCCTTGAGGCGAAAGGTGTTGATGCTGGCGAGCCGATCAAGTTCCCGCCTTTCATCGAGGTTATTGAGGACATCACGGGCAATGTCAACTACTATAACCACAACCTAGCTCGTAAATTTGACTGATAATATTTAACTTATTGCAATAAATTAAGCCGCTTTCTCCCAAGGGAAAGCGGCTTATATTGTGCATACTTCATTATCAAGGATGCTCGGCAAAGTATCGCCACAGGGGCGCTGCCATGAGTGCCTGCAGCATCTGATTGTCTCGTAACATGTTGTGCACCTGCTTGCGGCTCATGAGCAAGACCTCGATGTCCTCGGTAGGTTCAAGAGCCTGGTCGGCAATCCGCTCCACTCCCTGTGCAAGGAAACAGTGCGTGATGTTGTCGCATATGCTTGGATTTTGTCCAATGGTAAGGATTTCCTGCCATGTACCCCCACCATAACCGGTTTCTTCAAGGAGTTCGCGCCTCGCGCTCTGCTCGGGAGTCTCGCCAGCTTCACTGACACCAGCACATAACTCAATGAGCACCTGGTCCATCGCGTGGCGGTACTGGCGTATCATGACGAACTGGTCATCGCGAGTAATGGCAATGACATTGACCCAGTCGGGGTACTCGAGCACATAGTGCTCGGGATGAATAACTCCGCTAGGCAACTGAACACGATCAACTCGTGCGGTGAGCCATGGTCGCTGAATGATGTATCGGCTCTCAAGAGTGGTCCATTTCTTAATCATAGTTTAAGCCTAAAAAAGGAGCGGGGCTCGCAATATAAAGACATACAAAATCTTTTTATAAAAACGTGGTTCTTGGGGAGATATTGCGAGAAAAGTAGTAACTTTGCAGGCAATGGAGGAGACGAAGACCATAGTAGAGGAACCTGTATGGTATGCATTGCGCGTGACCTACTGCCGTGAGATGCGTGTCAAGGCCGAGCTCGACGGGCTTGGCATCCGCAACTTTGTGCCCATGCAGATCAAGGGGTTTCTACGCGGCGGCCGACTGGTGAAAAGGCTAGTGCCATCGGTGCACAACCTGATTTTCGTGTATATCGAGCCCTCGCGTATGAAGGAATACAAGTCTTCGACGGCACTACCAGTGCGCTATATCATGCATGACAACAATGGCCACCGCGAACCCGTGACGGTGCCCCAGCGACAGATGGACAGCTTCATCGCCGTAGCCGGTACACACGACGAGCAGTTGCTCTATCTGTCACCAAAGCCCGGCGACTTCAGCCAAGGTGACCGCGTGCGAATCCTGGGCGGCCCATTTGAGGGGGCTGAAGGGGTTTTTGTGCGCGTAAAGGGAGACCGCCGTGTGGTCGTGTCAATCGAAGGTGTGGTGGCAGTGGCAACTACTTACGTCCACCCGTCGCTACTGAAAAAGATTGATTATTGAGATCATCACACCTGGCTATCCTGCCTCAACATCATCGCCTATCAACAGCCTATATACAACAAATGCCGTTGTGACCTTGGTGGTCACGACGGCTTGCTGCTTTGTTGCCCAATGTAACGGGCTAGATGCCGAGCGATGGTTTACTTGTAAACCGTGTCGCTAACGGTGAGGCTGTAACGACCCTTGGCGCGACGGCGTGCGAGCACCTTACGGCCATCCTTGGTCTTCATGCGAGCACGGAAGCCGTGCTTGTGAGCCTTCTTCAGGTTGGAGGGTTGGAATGTACGTTTCATTTCTATCTAAAAATTTAATTAGTTTCTATTGTCGCGAAAAAAGCGGTGCAAAATTACTGCTATTTTTCCACATACACAATAGTGAGGCCAAAAAAGACCGATTTTTTTTGATTTCTTCGTGATTTAGAGCCTTTTTTCCATGCCCGAAAGTGCTCTTACACGGAAATACTCAAATATTTTTGGAATTTCGCTTGCTTATTTGTACCTTTGCAGCGTTTTTCCGAAATTACACATTAATAATATAATAACAAGCACTTTTATGATTAACGCTCAAGACATCAAAAACGGTACTTGCATCCGCCTGGATGGCGACCTGTACTTCTGCATCGAGTTCCTTCACGTGAAGCCCGGCAAGGGTAATACCTTCATGCGCACCAAGCTGAAGAATGTGGTTGACGGCCGCGTTCTGGAACGCCGTTTCAACATTGGTGAGAAATTGGAGGACGTTCGCGTTGAGCGCCGCCCCTACCAGTACCTGTATATGGACGGTGACGATGCCATCTTCATGAATCAGGAGACCTACGAGCAGATTCCCATTGCCAAGGAGTTGATTACCGGTGCCGACTACATGAAAGAGAGCGACATCGTTGAGGTCGTCAGTGACGCCTCGACCGAGACAATCCTGTTTGCCGAAATGCCCATCAAGACAAAGCTGAAAATTACATACACCGAGCCTGGTGTGAAAGGTGACACAGCAACCAACACGCTGAAGCCTGCTACTGTCGAGACTGGTGCCACGGTGCGTGTACCCCTGTTCTGCAATGAGGGCGAGATTATCGAGGTCGACACCCGCGATGGCAGCTATCAAGGCCGCGTTCGTTAAACCGTGAATTGCGCGAGAAAAACTTCCTCCTCACTTTTAGTGGGGAGGAGTTTTTGTTATTGGCCACACCAATGGCGTGTCACGGAGCTGGCCGATGAAGAGAAGGTGGTTGTTAATAACGTGTGGATATCTTTTGCGGAGTGAATGTGAGCAGAACGAATGAGAAGCATTAACTTTGCACTCCCTAACTAAAGACAATTATGGCAGAAGAAAGACAATACCGCCGTCGGCCACAACATGAGAGCGAACTCGTGAGCGAGTTTGGCAAGCTGCAGCCACAGGACCTTCAGATTGAGGAGGCCGTGCTAGGCGCTGTGATGCTCGAGAAGGATGCCTACAGTGTGATCAGCGACATCCTCAAGCCCGAGAGCTTCTATGACAACGCCAACCAGAAGATATACCAAGCAATCGTGTCACTGGGTGCCAAGCAACGCCCCATCGACATGCTCACAGTAACTGACCAGCTGCGTGCTGACGGCACACTCGAGGAAGTGGGCGGCCCGCTGCGCATCAGCGAGTTGACGGGTCGAGTGTCAAGTGCCGCCAACATCGAGTTCCATGCCCGCATCGTTGCGCAGAAATATATTGCCCGCGAGCTGATTCGCTTCAGCAGCATGGTCCAGCAGAAGGCCTTCGACGAGTCAATTGACGTTTACGACCTGATGCAGGAGGCCGAGGGTGGCCTTTTTGAAATCTCAAAGAACACCCTCAAGCGTGATGTGGTACAGATTGACCCCATCATCAGTGAAGCGTTGAAGAAAATACAGGAGGCATCGAACAGCGAGAGCGGCCTGAGCGGTCTGCAGACTGGCTTCCACGAACTTGACAAGAAGACCAGCGGCTGGCAGAACAGCGACCTGGTCATCATCGCTGCACGTCCAGCCATGGGAAAGACAGCCTTCGTGCTGTCGATGGCGAAGAACATGGCGGTCGACTTCTCTACACCAACGGCGATTTTTTCGCTCGAGATGAGCAACCTACAGCTAGTGAACCGCCTGATTAGCAACGTGTGCGAATTGGAGAGCGAAAAGATTAAGAGTGGTCAGTTATCACAGCCTGAATGGGACAACCTGATGGCTCGCACCAAGCGGTTGTACTCAGCGCCACTCTATGTTGACGACACGCCTTCGCTGTCGGTCTTTGAACTCAGGACCAAAGCACGTCGTCTGGTACGCGAGCATGGCGTGAAGATTATCATTATTGACTACCTTCAGCTGATGAATGCATCGGGCATGAAATTTGGCAGCCGCGAGCAAGAGGTGAGCACAATCTCTCGTAGCCTGAAAGGTCTAGCCAAGGAACTGAACATTCCCATCATAGCGCTGTCACAGCTGAACCGCAGTGTTGAGACTCGCGACGACAAGCATGGCAAACGTCCCCAGTTAAGTGACTTGCGTGAGAGCGGTGCCATTGAGCAAGATGCCGACATCGTGTGTTTTATCCACCGCCCAGAGTACTACTACAAGAGCGGCCAGGATGCCGAGGGAAAGGACATCCGCGGCTTAGCAGAGTTTATCATCGCCAAGCACCGCAGCGGCAGCGTGGGCGATGTGCAGATGCGTTTCCGCGGGCAGTTTGCACGATTCGAGAACTGGGACGAGAGTTACAATCTGACAGGCGATGCCGACAGCATCATCCCATCAAAGATGAACACACAACCTGACATTGATGCCGGCATGCAGGTTCCACCACCGCCCAATGTAGATTTCTACCCTGACCGTGACGAGCCAGGAGTACCATTTTGAAATAAGAACAAACTGATTAGAGACTAGCTACAGAGCGCCTTCATCGTTGTAGCTGTAGTATTTCCCTCCGCGGCATACTATGATGTGGTCGATGAGGTGCATATCCATCGTGGCACATGCTTCGGCAACTTTCTTGGTCAAGGCATTGTCCTGCAAGCTGGGATTGGCATTGTCACTGGGATGATTGTGAGCGAGGATAATGGAGTCGGCCAGGTGTTCAATGGCCGGCTTCATTACCATTTTTATGTCTGCCACAGTCATCGTCGTTCCACCAGCGCTGATTTTCTCAACAGCCAAGACTCGCTTGCTACGATTGAGCATAATGACCCAGATCTCTTCGTGATTGAGCACGCCCATCTTGGCCCATAGCAAGTCATAAGCATCCTTGCTGCAGGTGATTTGATAATCATCATCAAACTGTTCAAGCTGGTATCGACGGGCGAGTTCGAGCGCGGCCAGGATCTCGATGGCCTTGACCTCGCCAATGCCGCGGTAGCGTCGCACCAGGTCGTTGATGTTCATTCGTGCGATATTGTGGAGCTTGCCTCGCTGTTCGTTGATGATACGCTGGCATAACTCCACGACATTCTCGCCGGTACTGCCACTACCAATGAGCAGGGCCAGCAGCTCGCTCATCGACAGACTGCGAAATCCATACTTTTTGGCCTTCTCCCGTGGCCGGTCATCCTCGGCCACGCACTGCTGCAAGGTGTGAGAGCGGCGATACTCGACATCATACTCTTTCATAGCCTATTTACCCTTGCGCATAGCAATTTCTTCGTTGATGTCGCGGCCATGGCCTAGGAGTATTTTCCAGACGAAAGCTTTGATGAATCCAAAGCCATAGCTGCCCAATTGTACAAAGCTGGTGACAACCGCCATGAACGAGATCTTAAGGCTCTTGGTCTTAACGAGCGCACTGACCCAAAGCATGACAGCATAGAGAACCAGGGGCAATATGGCCCACCAGCGCCAGAAAATGGCTAGCAGGATGAGTGCAATGCAGCCCAGCACGAAGACGGCGGGCAACGTGTGCACCAACTTGAGGCTATCGGGATAGAGCAGTTTGAGCGTGATGCGTGACATTCCGAAGACGTAGGTCTGCCTAGCAAACTTCTTGAGGCTCGTGCGTCGCTTGTGGTAAACACACGCCTCGCGGATGAGACGGATGTCGAATCCCGCCTGGCGGATGCGGGTGCTCATGTCGATGTCCTCGCTAAACATCTCGCGGAAACCTCCTACCTTTTCCCATACCTCGCGCGAGTACCCCATATTGAACGAACGCGGCACAAATTTCTCGAGCTGCACCTTGCCTCCACGAATACCGCCCGTCGTGAGGAAAGCTGTCATCGAGAAACTGATGGCCTTTTGCAGGTCAGTAAAGTCCTCGCCAGCTGCATCTGGCCCGCCAAAGCACGGTACGTAGTTCTCACGCAAGGCCTGCTGCAAGTGGGCGAAGTAGTCGGGTGGAATGACGCAGTCGCTGTCGAAGAAGACGAAGTAATTGCCCACGGCACGCTCGATGCCGTGGTTGCGCGCTATGCTGCGACCCTCGTTGTCCTTGAAGTAGTAGTGGACATCTATCTGGTCTTTATACTTATCGACAATGTCACCGCAAGGGTCGGTCGAGCCATCCTCGACAATCATTACCTCAAAGTCCTTGACGGTCTGCGCCGCCAGGCTTCGCAAGAGGTCATCCACCTCATCACGCCGATTGTATACGGGTACTATGACAGAAAAATAGGGCACTTTGTGTAGTCGAATGTTAAAAGTTTATAGTCTAGAGCACGCTAGGCGCATGTCGTCTCGGCTCAAGTGTAACTTGCCGCAAAGGTACGAAGAAATGTTGATTAAGTCAAAAAAATAGCATTAACTTTGCAGAATATAATAAGGAGTAAGAAATGAGGATAATCTGTACCAGTGAGTGGTATTTGGGGAACTTGTTTCACGGGAATGACCCGGTTGGAGGAGCACAAGCATTTCTTGCGTGGCTCTTGGGGCGCATCGAGAATTAGCAGCCAACTCGAAATCTACCCGCAGCATGGTGTGTAATTGCCAAATATTTTGTACTTTTGCAGCCTGAAAATACAACAAACAATAAGATATGAAATTACTGGAAGGAAAAGTCGCGCTGATCACTGGTGCAGCGCGCGGTATTGGCAAGGCCATCGCCCTGAAGATGGCGAGCGAGGGAGCAGACATCGCATTTACTGACCTGGTAATTGACGAGGTAGGTCAGGCAACCGAGCAAGAGATTGGTGCCCTGGGCGTGAAGGTGAAAGGTTATGCTAGCAACGCAGCTGACTTTGCACAAACCGAGGCTGTTGTGGCGCAGGTGAAAGAGGACTTTGGTCACATTGACATCCTGGTCAACAACGCTGGCATCACCAAGGACGGCCTGATGTTGCGCATGACGGAGGCTCAATGGGACGCCGTGATCAATGTGAACTTGAAGTCGGCGTTCAACTTT
>JAEEGI010011545.1_pt1 | contig 19046 bp, 11 predicted proteins | sample 8958751 | NCBI WGS metagenome assembly JAEEGI01 (sample SAMN16246545, study PRJNA631951) | gut metagenome | biome: gut microbiome; feature: rumen; material: KS-attached | host: Bos | place: Iran: Karaj | collected 2018-10 | reverse complement strand
GGCGAAGGCCTGCAGACAAACGTGAGGGGTTCGGTTCTGGAGAATGTCGGCAATGCAAATGACGTACTTGCCAAGACTCCCGGCCTTGTGAACGGCCAGAACGGACTGGAGGTCATCGGAAAGGGATCTCCGCTCATATATATCAACGGACGCAAGGTGACTGACGCGAATGAGCTCGCCCGCCTGCAGAGCAACGAGATCCAGAGCGTCGAGGTCATCACGAATCCCGGGGCCCAGTACGACGCAAGCGTCCGCTCCGTGGTCCGCATCAGGACCATCCGCCGTCAGGGCGACGGCTTCGGCTTCAACCTCACGCTCTCCGACGCCCAGTCCCTGAGAAGGGCGGATTTCAACGACCCTACAGCCAACCTGAACCTGAACTACCGCACCGGCGGTGTGGACATCTTCACCAGCGTCAACTACGACAAGAGCCATTATATGCAGCTCAGCGACGCTGAGAAAAGGTCAACGGGATCACCGGAGTTCCTGGACCAGGCGACAATCGAAGGTTTGGGTATGGTTCGCAGTCTTGGCGGCAGTTCCGGCATAAACTGGCAGATTGCGGACAACCACTTCGTGGGCGGCAAGGTGGAATGGGGACGCAGTCTCAGCCAGGACAGTCACACCCTGATCACCGACAAGGTTCACCGCGACGGCGTGCTGGTTGACGACATCAGGACCCTCACGGAAGACAGGTTCGGAGATATCGCTCCCTACAACATCGGCACTAATGTATATTACAACGGAACGGTGGGCGGGAAACTGAACATCGACTTCAATGCCGACTATTTCACCAATGTCAGCACCACCGTCAGCAATTCTGAAGAGACCAGCGGGATGACGCACGATGCAAGGGTAAGCACCAGCTCAGACAGCCGCAACCGGATGTATGCCACCAAACTGGTCCTGTCCTATCCGATCCTCGTCGGACAGCTCCAGCTCGGCACTGAGGAGACATTCTCCCGCCGCAGCGACAAATACGCCCTCACCGGCATTCCCGTGCCGGCATCTGACGCCAGCGTGAAGGAAGACAATATCGCAGGTTTTGCAACATACGCCTTCTATCTGCCCAAGTTCGGCCAGATGAGCGCAGGGGTCCGATACGAGCACGTCCTTTATTTATACGAAGATGCCCTGGCTCACCAGAACGACATCAGGCGTTCCTATGGCAACTGGTTTCCTACTGTATCTTATGCCAACGCCTTCGGTCCCGTGCAACTGCTGCTCAACTACAGCGCCAAGACTCTCCGTCCGGACTTCTCGATGCTCTCAAGCGCAGTACGCTACAACAGCCGCTACCTGTGGCAGAGCGGAAACGCCGCCCTTCAGCCTCAGACAATGCACGACGTGAGTCTCACTGCGGTATGGAAATTCATTGCCCTTGGCGCCACTTACTCCCGCGTTAACAACGCCATAGTAAACTGGGCTACTCCCTACAACGACGAGGGCGTGATGCTGGTGAAACCCCGCAATTTGGAAGAGCCGTTCCGCAACTTGTCAGCCTATGTAAACCTCACTCCTACGATAGGCCCCCTCTCACTGAACTATACTCTCGCATTCCAGCCCCAGTGGCTTACCATCAACGCTCCTGACCCCAGCCAGCCTTCAGGATTCAGGAAGACATCTTTCAACGACAAGCCCCTGTTAGTAGCGCAGCTCTTCAACACCCTGCGTCTGAAAGGCGGGTGGCAGATGGAACTGGGCGGAGTTCTCTACAACAAGGGATACACTACCAATATGCTGCTCACCAACAACTACTTCAACCTCTCAGCAGCTATCCAGAAGACCCTCCTCAAAGACGGTTCGCTGGTGCTGCGCCTGGAAGGCAGCGACCTGGCAGGTATGGGACACAACGACGTGGCCACAGACTTCGGTTGCTACAATGTATGGCAAACGAACATAATGGACACCCAGCGAATCAAGTTCTCAGTCCGCTATATCTTCAATGCAGCCCAGAGCAAATACAAAGGCACCGGCGCCGGCCAGGATATAAAAGACAGGATGTAGCTCTCTTAGAACATCAGCATTATCATCACCTGCGCCGCGACTACTCGAAGGAACATCGTCAGAGGATAGACAGTGGTGTAGTTCAATGCAATGCGGCCGTTGCCGAACAATTGCTCGGAAAACGAGAGCAGGGCCGGGTCGGTGGTTCCGCCCGAGAGCAGGCCGCATATCTTGAAGAAATCGAACTTCATAATGGTGCGTGCTATGACGGCGATGACAATCATCGGAATGACAGTGATCAAGGCACCGTAGAGCACCCACATATAACCGCCTCCGACGAGGCTGGCGACGAAGGTCTTGCCGGCATCCAGACCGACGGCTGCCATAAAGAGCGATATTCCTATCTCACGCACCATCAGGTTGGCGCTGGTAGCAGTATAGGTGGTTATTCCGAACTTGGGGCCGAATGCGCCGAGCAGGATGGCAACGATGAGCGGGCCGCCTGCCATACCGAGCTTGAGCGGTTGGGGCATTGACGGGAAACGGATAGGAATCAAACCCACGAGAACTCCGAGGGCGATGCCAAAGAAAATAGGTATGAGGTTGGGCTTCTGGAGTTTGTCAGGCTCGTTGCCAACGAGTTTCGCAAGCCTGCTGATGCCCTCGTCGGAGCCTACCACCTGGATGCTGTCACCCACCTGAAGTATGAGGTCTGCATCTGCCTGGAGGTCCACGCCGGCACGCAGAATTCGGGTAACCGTCACACCGTACTTGTGGCGTATATCAAGCTTGCGGAGACTGGCTCCCGTAATGTTGGGCTTCGTAATAGTGAGCCTGCGGGTGACCAGTTTGGCACCTGTCTGCTGCCATTCCTTCATATCTACGGGAAATTCTTCACCGAAGATTATGGCGGCCTTATCCTTATGGTGAACGTCTGTGACTATCAGCAGCTCATCGCCTTGCTTCAGCGGCATATCGAGATCGGGGAAGATTACCCACTCCCCGCGTTTCATACGGGAGATGATCAGATGGTCGGCATTCTCCTCTCCTACTATTTCGTGGATGGTCTTGCCGAACAGCGCCGGATTCTTGACTCTGCAAGCCAGACGGTACGCCTTGTCATCTACGCTTTCATCCTTGGACGACTTCTCCTTTTCTTTGTCTATATCCACCTTGAACAGGCTCTTTGAGAGCAACAGCACGGCAATGGCTCCAAGCACGCCGAGGGGATATGCCACGGCATAGGCGGAACCGATGGACGATGCGGCGGCTACAATTTCATCAGTAGCAACCGGAGCGTCGTAGAGTGTCTGCTGTGCAGCACCGAGGCCGGGAGTATTGGTGACCGCACCTGACATTATGCCGGTCATTATACCGATGTTCTCACCGCTTATGAGATGTATTGCATATGTAGTCCCGACGGCGAGCAGGATCATCACGACAGCCAGCAGATTCATAGGCAAGCCATCCCGGCGGAAAGACCGGAAGAAACCCGGACCCACCTGGAGACCTATGGTGAATACGAAAAGTATCAGACCGAATTCTTTTATGAAGGACAACATTACGGGATCGACCCTGAGGCCCAGATGTCCGAGAAGGATACCCATAAACAGAATCCACACACTGCCTATGGACAGGCCTTTGATCTTGAACTTGCCCAGGAACAGGCCGGATGCAATGACCAGGGCGAGAATGAGAATGGCCCCTGCAGTGCCACCTTGTGTCAACAGTTCTTTCATGTCAACAGTTCTAAATTCGGCGGCAAAGATATAAAAAAATCCCTGCCTTGTTCAGACAGGGATTTCAATCTTATGTATATGAGACTATTTCCTTCCGAGGATGCCACCGAGGATACCGCCAAGGAGTCCGCCTCCACGGCTTCCACCTTTGTTGCCACCCTTGATGGTGATGAGTACGTCCTGAAGGTCAATGTCACCGTCACCGTCCTGATCCTTGATGATGCTTGAAAGGCCTGCAATGACTGTGGGAATCAAAGCTGCGAGCTTTCCGTTGAGAATGCTGCCAAGATTCAGTTTGCTGAGGATGTTGTTGGTGAATAACTTGCCTGCGAGTGCGGTCACGGGGCTTGTAGCCGCATTTGCCTTGCCTGTAAGAAGGCTGGTGATCTGGTCGATGCCGCCTGCCTTCATCGCAGTCTGGGTGAGGCTGCCGAAGATGGAGTCAGTAAGGCCGTTGAGCACGGTGTTCTGGACGTTAGCGGGGATTTCAACGTTACCGGCAGCTTTTTTCACTTGCTGCAGGAGAAGGTCTTGAAAGTTTGCCATTTTGAGATATTGTTATTGGTTGATTATTCAGCAATTGTAACTACTAAATTAAGCAGAACGATTGAAAGTGCAAAAATTAATCGGCATAGCTCAGGCCGAACCCGAAGGGAAACGAAGGATCCTTCGAATCGAAAGGCATATCCTCTTTCTGAGCCCTTACGGCATCCATCGAAGAAGGGATTTCGAACGGCAGCTTGCTCTTGGGATTGAAACGACCGAAAATCACATCCATTACTGCCGCATCGGTAGGATCGAAAGACAGGATCATAGCCTGCGGAAGACCTTTGAGCTCGGGAGTGATTACAAGCGAAGATCCTGTGGGATTGATGTCGGCTACCACAGGTTTGCCTGAGGCCACGAGTTCCTTGACCCTCGCAAGTTTCTCGGCCGGAAAATCGATGTTCACTTCCTGCTGGGCCTGTCCGCCGCCGAATCCGCCGCCACGGCGGTCAGGCGATGAAGTCGTCCTGTAAATGATAAGGTCTGCTGCGGCAGGTTTGTCTACTACAGTACCGTACTTAGCAGCTACCTCTGGAGCGATTCCGTCCACAAAGATTTTTATTCCTTCTTTGGCCGGAAGAGTGCCGTCATTTACGAGAAGTACGTTCGACACGTGCTGTGCTTCCATTCCGAATGCCTCGTTCTCAGCGCTCTGGAGAATTGTAGCGGCCTTGGCAGGATCGACGTACGGGTTCTCGAACAGGCCAAGGATGAAGTGCCACTGCAGGATGCGTGATGCAGCCTGGTTGATGCGCTCCTCAGACACGCGGCCTTCCTTCACCAGTTCGACAACGAGCTCCGGCTGAGTCTCGGAACCCATCTGGTCCACACCGGCGTTGATGATCATTTCCATATTGTCCTTGCGGGTGGTCTTTCCCTGCAGCGATGGTTTCAGCGGACCGTTGCCCACTACGCCCCAGTCCGTGCAGATGGCGCCCTTGAAACCGAGTTCTCCATAGAGCACTTCGGTTGACATATGGTATGAGTAGTTGACGTTGAGAGAGTCAGAGAAGGTGCCGCTGTAATAGCCCATTGCTGCGAGGGCGCCTTTCTCTATGCCCTTCTTCCAGGGAAGGTAGTGATATTCCTGGTTGTTGCCGGGATATACCAGCCAGCGGCCTGTGCCACCGAGGTGCGGACCGCTGCCGGGCCAGTGTTTCAGATGGACCAGGATCTTGCCGGGGCCTACGTTTTCACCCTGTGCACCCTCTATGAGGGCGGCCGTCATATCGGCGGTCAGTTCAGCTGACTCAGAGAAGCAGCCCATATTGCGGCTCCAGCGGGGCTCGGTGATGACATCGATCTGCGGACCCAGGAACATATGGAGTCCCACGGCGCGGTATTCTTCGGCCATAATTTCACCGAAACGTCGCATCATCTCAGGGTCTCCACCTGCTGTGAGGCCTATCTGGCCTTCGCCGTTGGTGATGTGTGAGAAATACTGGGTTCCGCTTACGTGGCCGCCAAGCTTTGCGCTGTGACGGGGGTCAGAAGAGAATACGATAGGAATTCCAAGACGAGATGCCTCTGCTATTTCCTGCATCGTATTTGACCATTTGGCGAACTTCTCGGGTGCTGCAACACCATTGTTGAGGATGCAGCGGAAGTTCTTCTCTTCGATGTATGACTTGGCTGTGGCGGCACGGCGCACCTGGCCCATAGCCATCGCGCCGGCATTCTGTCCGCCGGGACCGATGGGGCCCGCGTAGCGTTCTTCCTCAGCCTTGCGGATAGCCTCCTTCTCTTCCGGAGTCAGGTCATACTTCACCTCGCCGCTCTCATTGACGGCGATGTTGGGATGGAACATAAGGCCAGCCTTCTCCTCGAGCGTCATCTGCGACACGAGGTCGGCGATACGCTGGTCCATCGGCAGTCTCCAGTCCTCGTAAGGATCGAGCTTGCCGTTCTTGTTCAAGTCCTTGAACTGGTACTTGCCCTGGGTGAGGATATCCACCTTGCGGGCGCCGAGTTCCGGCTGGGTGTATTTCTTGCAGCCGGTGGAAAGGACCGTCAGGACGGCCAGTCCGATCAATATGGTTCTTTTCATTTGAATATCAGTTGTGCGAAGTTGAACAGGCCGTATTTCCAGACAACGAAGTTATGCTCGCCGTCGGGGAAGTTGATGAGTGTGCAGGGAATGCCGTGTTCGTCGCAGAAGGCTTTCAGGCGTGAGCTGTTGTACATCAGGCCATCCTTGCTGCCGCAAACCATCCAGAGGAGCTTGTTCTCCGCCTTGGTCTTGGCGACATCAGGGATGAGGACTTCGGGAGTGTTGGTGTTGGGAGCTGACGAGAAACCGCCCACATATGCGAACACGTCCATATGGCCGAGACCGAAGTTCAGAGACTGGCCGCCACCCATCGACAGGCCGGCGATGGCACGGTGCATCTTGTCGGTGTAGACATTGTACTTGCCCTCTATGAAGGGAATCAGTGAGCCGAGCAGGTCCTGCTCGAAAGCGGCGAAAGCTGGAGCGGTAGCATAGACGTTGCCCTCGGCGCGGTCGTTCACCTGTGCGCGGCCGTTGGGCATCACGATAATCATCTCGGCAGCCTTGCCGTCAGCGTAGAGGTTGTCCATAATGATGTTGGGAACCCCCTGAAGCCACTCACGCTCGTCTCCGCCGATGCCGTGAAGCAGGTAGAGCACGGGATATTTCTTGTTGGCGTCAAACTTAGGAGGAAGATAGACAGTGGCCTTGCGCACAGTACCTACTGATTCCGACTTGTACTCGACGGTCTCAAGGGTTCCGCGGTCGATACCGGGACGCTCCGCGTCATAGCCCGCGGGAGCCTCGACGTAAGGGTTGAAAGTGACGTCGATCTGGGGCATCTGGCCGAAGCCACCCCTGCCCATCTGGGCCTGTGCAGAGAAAATGGACAGAGCCATTACTGCAAATGTCAACAATGCTTTTTTCATAGTGTATTATGTCTTTAACATTAAAAATCAAAACCGACAGAAGCATATCCCGTAAAACCGTTCATTGCGTTGTACTGAAACGCAATTCTCAGAGGACCGACAAGAGACTGCCGCGCATACTCCACTCCATAGGAATGGAGCGGCTTCTGATTTACAAGATCCTTGAAAGTAAAGTCATCTGCAAAGGTTCCGGCCCTGAGTGTTACGTAGTTCTTTCTGAGGAAACGGTATCTCAGGTCAACTTGAGTCACAAAAGTGAAAGGGTTACATTCTATAAATCCTCCCGGGACGCCGAAATATGGAATCTGCCTCTCATTGTAACGGTTGGGCATAAAGCCTCCGATGCTTACTATATGCTTGGGATTCTGATAGTCAGTAGCTACCGAAGACCAGCCGAAATGTGCACTGGGCAGTATTGTAAAATTGTCGCCGAAAGTGAACGCCGCGTATATGCTGCCCAGAGTCGAAACATACCTGGGAACCGTACCGTCCTCAGTCAATACCGGATTTTCTCCCTTATAACTGGGATCATACGGGTCAAGGTCTATCGTATATCCTTTGAAAACATAGCGGGCGTCAGCTACGAGACGGAATCCCCTGGTAGGGAAATAACCGTCATCGAAAGTGTCGAACTTGAGGGTTGCAAAGGCTGAGAGCCAGTAGCTCTTCCAATCCCAGCCATCCCAGGCGAATTCGGGCGACAGATAGTGTTCGAAAGGATCCATCTCGAAGGTCAGGCCTGTCTTCATCGATCCGTATCTCATACGGGAATCTTCCGCATAAAGATCCAATGCCATCGTCAGCAGCTTGTCGTCAACGGTAGACATATATCCGGACGATGTCTTTAAAATGCGGTTGCGGAACGTCATACCGATGGTGGGCAGTCCTATGCGTGACTTGATGGCACCGTCAACGGAGAATGCGGGATTTGTGCCGAGTTTCATATCTACAGTCAGTCGGGGACCTGCGAGCCTGCGCGTGCCAAGGCCGAGATGGAGGGCCGCAGCCACGGCTTCATCAGTATCGGCGCGGATGCCGAGGGCCGAATCGTGAACCTGACCAATCTGGCAGTCAAACACGAGGACATAAGGCTCCTGCTGCCCCTCAAGATGATAGGACACAGCCTCGAAAGCATTGGTGCCATAGATATTGTTCAACATCCGCTCTATTATATCCTTGTCATACAATCCGTCGGCAGGATAGTCCTTGGGATGCAGGATCTTGCTGCGGTCTTCTTCATTGATGCCGGTGAAGCGGACCTCTGAGACACGGACCTTGCCGAGAGCAATGTTGACAGCAGGTTTGTGCTGTGTAGTCTGAGGAACCGCCTTGCCGGCCACAAGTTTTGCAATGGACTCGAAGACGTCCTTATGGGCAAGTGCATTCTGATAGCCCTGGTCGATGATGTCATCGACGCTGGCATCATCGAATGAAAGCATATTGTATCCTTCAAGTTCGTGATGTACCTTGAGGTCTGCCATCTGTGAAGCTTTCTCCACAGCCTCGGACGACAGCAGGACGATGGTCTGGAAAAGGAAATCCATCGGGGTGTTCAGTTCGTCTATTCCACGGTGTATAGCCATATCCGAACCGATGATTATGTCGGCTCCCATCTCCTTCGCGAGATCCACCGGGAAGTTGTTGCGCATACCTCCGTCGAGCAGTATGTTGTCTTCACCCCTCACTGCTCGGAAGTAGAACGGGATCGCCATCGTAGAGCGCAGGGCGGTAGTGATGCTGCCGCTGGTCCAGTACTTGGGGGTCATCGTATACAGGTCGGTGGCGACGCAGGCGAAAGGTATCGGAAGGTCAGCGAAACTGATGCTGTCCTGATAGCCCACGCTCACCGAACTCAGCATATTGCGGACGTTGAGTCCGTAAAGATATCCGTCAGGCATTCCGATACCGAATTTGTTGAGAGCTTCCTGTGATGCATCGGCAGTGTTGAATCCGGCTTCTTCGGCCATCTTGTCATACTCCTGGGCCTGCTTCGCCATTGCTTCAAGATCGTCGTCATCATAGTGGAAAGGAACGCGGATGACAAAGCGCTCACGGTATTTCCTCAGTTTGTATGAGATATAATCGTTCGGAATCTTGTCGGACATCATCACGGGCCACTGGATTTCGCGGATCAGGGAATCAAGTTGATCGTGTTTGTAACCCAAGGCGTACATACCGCCGACGAGGCCTCCCATACTGGTGCCGGTCACGACATCCACCGGGATACCCAGTTCTTCGATGAGCTTGATGACACCGAGGTGTGCGAGTCCGCGGGCGCCTCCGCCTGCGAGTACCAGGCCTACGGTCGGGCGGTACTGGCGGATGGAATCCATCTTGGCCCTTACCTTTGCAAAGGCTATGGAATCAGCCTCTGGAGTTGAACTGGGAAGGATTTGTGCAAAAGCGCCTGTAGAAAGTGCACAAAGCAGGAATATAGCGTTAAACAGTTTTTTCATCGGTTGCTTTCGAAATGGCTATTATAACTATGTAAATATAGTCACTTTCCGAAAGTCTTCAAAATTGAACAAAAACAAAAACGCAATGGATTGAAGTCCAACCCATTGCGTTCAGCTAACTATCAGAGTGCTGTTTTAAGCCTTCTTGGGAGCGATTGCATTCCATACCGGGACTGCAAGGGCGCCTCCTACCATAGGTGCTACAATGAATACCCATACATTCTTGAGGGCCTCTCCGCCAGCGAACAGAGCCGGTCCGATCGAGCGGGCGGGGTTCACTGAAGTACCTGTCAGGTTGATGCAAACCAGGTGAATCAGGATAAGCGTAAGACCGATGGCCAGACCTGCGAGGTTGCCGGCGCCGACTTTGGAATCAGTGGTACCGAGAACTACCAAGACGAACAGGAAGGTAGCAAGACACTCGACAAGGAGGGCACCGCCTACACCGCCCGCATTGGCAACACCATTGGTTCCAAGACCGCCAGTAAGGTCAGGAGCGGCAACTACCTTGGTGAGAAGAAGCAGGATTGCACCGGCGATGATTGCACCGATCACCTGTCCGCACCAGTAGCCGACAGCATCCTTCCAGCTCATACGGCCGGCAAGGGCGACGCCGAAGGTGATGGCGGGATTGATGTGGCAGCCAGAAACTCCGCCGATGGTGTATGCCATGGCGATAACTGACAGACCGAAGGCAATTGCAGTACCTACTACTCCGGCAGGTGTGTTGCAGCCGAGGAACATTGCGGTTCCGCAGCCCAGAAGTGTCAGAACGAATGTTCCGACGCACTCAGCAAAATATTTCTTCATATCAAAAAGGTTTTAGTTAACCTAAAGGTATGAAAAAAACTGCTGAACAGCAAAGCGTGTTGATAAATTTACTTCGTCGTCGGGATGATGATCTTGTAGGCCTTTCCTTTGGGATTGGTAAGTTTTGTACCTATGAGCCAGAGGTTTGCATTGCGCAAGTCGGCGTATGTAACACCGTTGTCAGCGGCAAAATCAACCAGCGAAGGAATGGAGTAGTCCACGGTCACCACCTTGCGAGGAGCACGGTACGGATAGTAGTCCTCCTTGTCCACCGAGAAGCCGAAAGACTCCGGATTCTCGAAGAACATCTTGGCTACGAAAATGCGGAACATATACCTCGAAGTCTCCTCGGGAAGATAAAGGTTGAATGCCGAAGACTGCTTCTGGTCGCTGATGCGCTTGCTTATGCCCCCCTGCCCTGCATTGTAGCTTGCCGCAACCGTCATCCAGTCACCGTATTTTGCGTAGGCTTCCTTCAGATACTTGCAGGCAGCTTCTGTTTCCTTCTCGATGTTGTATCTTTCATCAACCTCGGCCGACACTTCCAGCCCGTACTGCGGCGCAGTGCTTTTCAGGAACTGCCACAGGCCTGCTGCACCTGAAGTCGAAAGGGCCTTCGGATCGAGGTTGCTCTCGATAGCCATCAGGTATTTAAGGTCTTCCGGGACTCCGTTGGCTTTCAGAATCGGGACAACCTGTGAGAAATATCTCTCCGACCTCTTGAGCATCAGGGTGGAATTGGTGTGCATATATGTGAAGGCTATCAGCTCGCGGTCCATCCTCTCGTACATCCAGTCGGTGTCGAAACGGTAGGTCTTGCCTGCGAATTCTATAGACTCAGGAACTGAAGGCGTCTCGGGATGCAGTCTCTGCAGTTCATCGGCAATTTCTTCCAAAAGTTCAGCCTTTATGACCGCCCTCAGGGAATCGGGATCGACCTGGGCGGGAGCATCGGAAGCACCTCCGGCAGAGGCGGAAGAGGAACAGAAGTTGACGGAGGCGAGAACGGCTAGCAGAAGTATAGTTTTCATCATTGACATATTACCGGGATTGCTTCAGCAAATATAATCTTTGTTTAACGATTATGCTAAAAAGCATAACTTTGCATTAAATGAAATTAACAAGGATTACCGGTATGATCATATTGTTGTCGGCTTTGATTGCATTTGCGTACATAGCGTTCTGCATATACCGCATCCTGCCGCTGCCGACAGGCTGGAAGTGCGTGGTTGCCGGAATCTTCATGCTTGCTTTCGCAGGCTTCTTCCTCTCCATAAGCGGAAGGGTCAGCCAGTTTCCGATGGGTGTCGCATCCGCCCTGTACGTGACCGGCAACTCCTGCCTGATATTCGCCTTGTACGCGATGCTGCTCTTCGTGCTGATGAGGATACTTCAGTTCTGCCACGTGCTGCCTTCTGGTATCCACGCCGACAGCTGGACTGGAAGCGCGTTGGTATTCGGCACGATAGCAGTGCTGCTCGTCTACGGAGGCCTGCACTACCATCACAAATACCGGGAAGAAATAAACCTGACGACACCGAAGGTAAGCACTCCGGTCAAGGTCGTGCTTGCCAGCGACCTCCACATAGGATATCACAACCGCAGGGCTGAACTTGACAGATGGGTAGACATCATAAACTCGGAACATCCGGACCTCGTTCTCTTCGGCGGGGACATCATCGACCGGTCGATAAGGGCGCTGCAGGATGACGACGACGCTGCCGCCTTCCGCAGGATCGAAGCGCCCGTTTACGCCTGCCTCGGCAACCACGAATATTATGCGGGTGTAGAAGCATCTGAAGAATTCTACCGGAATGCCGGCATCCATCTTCTGAAAAACGGATGGACGGAAGCCTGCGGCCTTGCAGTCATCGGCAGGGACGACAACTCAAACAAATACGGCCGCAAGCCGCTCGGACGTTTCATCTCCGATATCGACAGGGACAAGTTCACGATTCTGCTCGACCATCAGCCCGAGCATCTCGAAGAAGCCGAAGAAGCAGGCATCGACTTCCAGTTCAGCGGCCACACGCACAACGGACAGATATGGCCCGCTACGATAGTGACACGTCTCAAGTTCGAGAAGTCGTACGGCCGTTACGTGAAGGGAAACACCAACTATTATATAACTTCAGGAATGGGAATATGGGGCGGCAAGTTCCGTATAGGCACCCGCAGCGAATATGTGGTGCTCAATCTCAGTCCCGAAAACTGACAACGCTATGAGAAAGCTTCTGACAATTGTTGCACTGATTGCACTGTCGTTCACCGCAATAGCCCAGACCGGCGGAGTCGACAGGCTCTACATTGACACGCGAGGCATATTCCATCTTCAGGGCGACGACGGGGACGTCAGCACCCAGTTTCTTGCCGACCACCTCAACCTCAACATATTCGGCCACATCAACGACCGCATAAACTACCGCCTCAGGCAAAGGCTAAACAAGCAGGTCTTCGACGAACACTACGTCTTCAATGCCACGGACTTCCTATACGTCAACTGGCAGGCCAACGACCGCTGGAGTTTCCGCGTTGGCAAGGACGCAGTGCTGATAGGAGGCTATGAATATGACGCCGTGCCCATCGACGTCTACTTCTACAGCAAATTCTGCAACAGCATAAACCAGGGATTCACCTTCGGAGCCAGCACCGCATACAAACTTACCGACAGGCAGACGCTGTCGTTCCAGGTCTGCACTTCTCCCCTTTCATATGGTTATCAGGGAGTCTACGCATACAACTTCGCCTGGATGGGCAAGGTCACCGACATATGGAACACCATCTGGACCACCAATTTCGTGCAGGATATGGACGGACGCTTCATCAACTACATCGCCCTTGGCAACCACTTCCAGTGGGACAATTTCCTGCTTGACGTGGATTTGATGAACAGGGCGTCGTTCCGGCAGAGGAACTTCTTCCTGACAGACTACACCGTAATTGTCAAGACAATCTGGAGCGTAGGAGACTGGAACCTGTGCTTCAAGGGAGGATACGAGACCAACTCTCCCTACAATGTGGACAGCTACGGCCGCCCCTACGATGCAGTGATCGCCCCGGGTACGGAATACCTGTATGCCGGCGCCGGCGTGGAATACTTCCCGCTGGGCCGCGACAACATAAGGCTGCACGCAGTCTACTATCGTGACAATTCGCTGAGAAGGGACAATTTCGACCTCGGAATAACCTGGAGGATCGACATTATCAGACATCAGTAGATTTCCCTTGCTACAATCTCCATTGCGATTTCCAGCATCCGGCGGTCAATGTCGTCGAATGTGGCCAGTTTGTCGCTGTCGATATCCAGAACAGCCCTGACTTTCCTTTCAGAGTCGAACACAGGAACCACTATCTCTGAACGGGACGCGCTGCTGCAGGCGATATGCCCGGGGAACAGTTCCACATCCTCCACGACTACGCTGGCTTCACGCTTCCAGGCAGTGCCGCACACGCCTTTGCCGAAACCGATGCTGTAGCAGGCTACGGGCCCCTGGAAAGGTCCTAGCGCCAGATGGCTTTCATCTGCCACCCTGTAGAAGCCTGTCCACCAGAAACCCATCGTTTCGTGGATCAGTGCGGCGGTGTTGGCCATTACGCCTACTTCATCTCCAACTCCCTCGACAAGGCTCTCCAGTTCCTTCAGCATACCGGCATAGCGGAATGCCTTCAGGTCAACGTGGCAATATCCGTCGGCGTGCTTTATAAGGTAATCCTGATGTTCTTCCTCGGCAGGATAGAAATTGCGCAGAGGCTCCTTTTCGACGCAGAGGGGTTTTCCCTGCCATTCCTGCTCGCGGTTAAAAGCAGCGTCTATGGCTGTCAGGTCGGCTTCGTCCTCATAATATATGCCCGTGCGGTAGCGGGTACCCTCATCCTCTCCCTGACGGTTGAGGCTCAGCGGGTCTATTATGGTGAAGAAAGCCTCGACGAGCTGTTTCAAAGGCATTCTGGCCGGGTCATATTCAACTTCTACGGTTTCTGCATAGCCGGTCGTGTCGGTATAGACTTCACGGTATGAAGGAGAAGGCGTGCTGCCGTTGGCAAAGCCTACGCAAGTGGCCGCAACTCCGGGAAGTTTGCGAAAAAAATGCTCGGCTCCCCAGAAGCAGCCGGCTGCAAAGTATATTTTTTTGAGTTCCATAGTCTAAATGATGTGCGTAAAGGTAACGCTTTTGGCCGTATTTTTATACTTTTGTAGGTTGCAATTAATTTGTAGTAATCATAAATTACAAACCATAAAATATGAAAAGAATTTCCAACCTGATTCTCGCCTTTACGGCGATGATGATGCTGTTCTCCTGCTCCGGCAAATATGAGACCGTCAAAGGAGACCCGCTTCAGACCAAGATCTACACGATGGACAACGGCATGAAGATCTACATGTCCGTCAACAAGGACGAGCCGAGGCTCCAGACAATGATTGCCGTTCGCACCGGAGGAAAGAACGACCCCTCTGACAACACCGGCCTCGCCCACTATCTCGAGCACCTGATGTTCAAGGGCACCGAAAGCTTCGGCACTTCCGACTACGCAGCCGAGAAACCCCTGCTCGACAAGATCGAAGAGCTCTATGAAGTATACCGCACAAAGACAGACCCCGCCGAGAGGAGGATGCTCTACCGCCAGATCGACTCTGTCAGCTATCTTGCATCACAGATCGCCATCCCCAACGAGTATGACAAACTGATGGCCATGATCGGCTCGCAGGGCACCAACGCCTTCACTTCTGAAGACGTAACCTGCTATGTCGAGGACATTCCTTCCAACCAGATCGACAATTGGGCGAAGGTTCAGGCCGACCGTTTCAAGAATATGGTCATCCGCGGTTTCCACACCGAGCTCGAGGCTGTGTATGAGGAATACAATATGGGCCTCAACGACGATATGGAGAAGTCTATGACGTCAATTGCCAAAGAACTCTTCAAGAACCATCCTTACGGCAAGCAGACCGTCATCGGAACCCAGGACCATCTGAAGAATCCGTCAATCACCACCATCAAGAAGCAGAAAGCCACCTACTACGTTCCTGACAACATCGCCATCTGCGTTTCCGGCGACTTCGATCCCGACGAGTTCGTAAAGACCATCGAGAAGTACTTCGGCGACTGGGAGCGTTCAGCAGGTGTTCCCGAACTGAAATATGCACCCGAGAAAGAAATAACCGCCCCTGTCGAGAAAGACGTATACGGCACCGAGGCTGAATTCGTTATGATCGGCTGGCGCTATCCGGGCAGCAAGGACCTTGAAGGAGATGCAGCCGACGTGGTATCAGCCATCCTCTACAACGGAATGGCCGGCCTGATCGACCTCGACATCAACCAGCAGCAGAAAGTGCTTGATGCCGCAGCTTTCGCATACGGTGCTGTAGATTACGGACAGTTCCTTCTCGAAGGTTATCCCAAAGATGGACAGAGCCTCAAGGAAGTCAGGGACCTTCTGCTCGCAGAGGTTGCCAAACTCCGCAGCGGCGACTTTGACGAAGACCTCGTGGAAGCTTCTATCGCCAACTTCAAGCTCAGCCAGATGAGCAGCCTCGAAAACAACCGCAGCCGTGCAATGCAGTTCGTAAACTCTTTCATCGCCGGCCGCGACTGGAAGGATGACGTACAGATGCTCGACAGGCTTTCAAAGCTCACTAAGCAGGACATCGTCGACTGGGCCAACAAGTATCTTGGCGAAAACAGCCACGTTACTGCCTACAAGCATATCGGCGTAGACCCTGACATCCACAAGATCGAGGCCCCCGCCATCACCCCCATCGCCACCAACCGCGACAAGCAGAGCGCCTTCCTGGCAGAAGTACAGAACACCGCAGTGAAACCCATCGAGCCCGTCTTCGTAGATTTCTCGAAGGACATGTCAGTATTCAAGGGCCGCTCAGACCTCGACGTCATCTACAAGACCAACGAGAAGAACGACATCGCCCAGCTCGTATTCCTCTTTGACGAAGGCCTGCTCAACGACCCTGCAATGAGCTTCGCCCTCAACTACGTAAGCTACCTCGGAACCGAGACCCGCAGTGCGGAGGAGATTGCCATGGAGATGTACAAGCTTGCATCAAGCTTCAGCTTCGCCAGTGGCGACGACCAGACCCGTATCGCCGTCTCCGGACTTGGCGAAAACATCGGCAAGGCTCTGGAAATCACCGAGGACCTCATAGCCAACGCAGTCGGTGACGAGGACATCCTGGCAGCGTTGAAGGCCGACCAGCTCCAGCAGCGCGCCATCAACAAGTTCAACCAGAGTTCTTGTTCAAGCGCCCTCAACAGGTATGTCATCTATGGCCCTGAGAACGTAAAGGCCCGCACCCTCACCAACCAGCAGATCATCGACCTCACTTCAGAGGAACTTCTGGCAAAGGTCACCAACCTGCTCACCAAGCAGCACAAGGTGCTCTACTACGGTCCCGCATCATCAGGTGAAGTCAAGAACCTGATCGCCGAGAGCCACGACGTTGCCGGTTCACTCACGCCAGTAACCAGGATCCGCACCCCGAAGGTACGCACCGACGCTCCGAAGGTTTTCGTCGCTCCCTACAACGCCCGTCAGTTCAACTACATCCAGTACACCAACCGCGGCGAGAAGTACGAGATTGCCGATGAGCCCGCAATCACCCTCTACAACGAGTATTTCGGAAGCGGCATGAACACCATCGTGTTCCAGGAGATGCGTGAAGCCAGGGCCCTCGCCTATTCTGCAGGCGCCCGCCTTTCTTCACCGACCTACAAGGACGACGACTATTACTTCATGGCCAGGATCGGTTCTCAGAACGACAAACTCAGGGCAGCCGTCGAGGCATTCGACGAGATCATCAACAACATGCCGCAGAGTGACCGTGCCTTCGAGATTGCCAAGACCGCTCTCGACGGTGTTCTGCGCACCAGCAGGACCAACGGCGCCGCCGTGCTCAACGCATATCTTGCAGCGCAGGAACTCGGCATTGACGAGCCTGTCGACAAGCTCGTATACGAGAAACTTCCGAGTCTGACCATGAACGATATCGTTGCCATCCAGCAAAAATACGTCAAGGACCGCACCTACTACTACGGTATCCTCGGTGACCCGAAAGACCTTGACATGAATTACCTCAGGACCCTCGGTCCCGTACAGAACGTTACTCTCGAAGAAATATTCGGTTATTGATGCGAAGGATACTGTCATTGCTCATTATTGCATTGGTGCTGCCGTTGTTTTACGGCTGTATGGGCGATGTCATTTCCATCTCTGACATAGACCCTGATCCCGATGCACACCTCAACGACCCCAGGCTCAGCTGGAGCCTGGAAGAAGCTTGGGCTGTGCTCGGGCAGGCCAACGAATTCCCGACACTGTCGAACCTCAAGAAGGTTAAGGTGAGCTACTCTTCTTCCAATGTGGAAGTGGCCACCGTCGACGGTAACGGACAGGTCACCCCGGTTGCTGCCGGCACGACCGTGATCACCGCATCCAGCGAAAGGGACGAAAGTTTTCTGGCGTCCTCCTGCTCATATACGCTTACGGTAGTACGCGCCGGGGCAGGACTTTCGTGGAGTGCTGACGAATTCATGGCAACACTGGGCAATGACAATGACTATCCATCACTGAACAATCCCAACAAGCTGGAGGTGACCTACACCTCCAGCGACGATGGGGTCGCCACCGTAGAAGCCGCGGAAGCCGGATACAAGCTTACCCTGGTCTCTGCGGGAACGGTGACGATCACCGCTTCCACTCCGCAGACGGATATCTATGATGCCGCCGAAGTATCATACACCCTCACGGTCAGCCGTGCCGAAGGGCAGCTGTCCTGGAATGCGGAGGAAGCCGTCGCCGTTATGGGCGAAGACAACATCTTCCCCGAACTTGGCAACCCCAATGGCCTGAAGGTGACTTTCACCTCGAGTGACGAAAACGTTGCAAGCGTCACACCTGCCGCCGGCGGCTGCAAGGTGACTCCGCTGCACGAAGGCGTCACTGTCATCACCGCCTCAAGCGAAGAGACGAGGATATACAACGCATCAAGCGCATCCTACACCCTTACCGTCAGGAAGTCGGACGTCACCATCTCATGGAGCGACGATGAATGCACCGCTACGATCGGCGGCGACAACATCTTCCCCACACTCGTCAACCCTGGGAACCAGCAGGTTGAATACAGTTCCAGCGACGACAAGGTGGCCACTGTAGCTGCCACGAAGACCGGCTATGCAGTGACTCTCCTCTCGAAAGGCACCGTCACCATCACTGCCACATCAGCAGAAACTGACATCTACAATTCAGCCAGTTGCTCATACACCCTCACCGTAGAGCCGGCCGAAGCGCGGCTCGCCTGGAGCGCATCCTCGGCAGCCGCCGTGCTGGGAGAAGACAACCGCTTCCCCACACTCAGCAATCCAGACAAGCTGGAAGTGACCTACAGTTCCAGCGACAGCAACGTGGCGACAGTGACAGCCACGTCCACCGGCTGCAAGGTGACCATCCAGCACGAAGGCGTCACCGTCATCACGGCGTCCAGCAAGGAGACAGGCAGGTTCAAGGCTGCCAGCGTCTCATATACGCTTACCGTTTCCAAATCTTCGGTCTTCATATCCTGGAGCGACGCCTCCTGCACTGCCACTCTGGGCAGCGACAGCAACACATTCCCCACCCT
>JAEEGI010011536.1_pt1 | contig 19053 bp, 17 predicted proteins | sample 8958751 | NCBI WGS metagenome assembly JAEEGI01 (sample SAMN16246545, study PRJNA631951) | gut metagenome | biome: gut microbiome; feature: rumen; material: KS-attached | host: Bos | place: Iran: Karaj | collected 2018-10 | reverse complement strand
GAAGTACCTCGAGAACAGACAATAAATTAAAACCGGCTCTGTAAAGGATGCATGCACGTTGACTTCCGGTAGAGACAGGCAACCTTACAACACATGGAAGGTTCTACTTAGTGCTGCTTCGTTCCCGACCTGACACGGTTCGCAGATTTCCATTGCATAAGACCCGAACCTACACAAAAGGACTGCTACATACACCCTTTACAGAGCCGCTCTATAAATATACTTGGTTTTGATAATTATTTCAAGTAATTATGTTTATTTATTTGAAATAACAAGCTGATCAAGAGTATAGCTATCTATATATTTATTTACTACGTCATCAAGGCCTTTCCAGAAGGTCAGGCTGGCGCAGGTATCAGAAATAGGGCACTCTTTCATGCCCTCTGCGGCACATTCTACAGGCGAAAAATTGCCTTCCATGGTGCGCAGAATATCACCTACAACATATTCAGAAGGAGCCTTGGCGAGACGATGACCGCCGTTTGTGCCACGCATGCTGTCAAGGTAACCAGCTTTGCTAAGAGCTGAAACTATCTGCTCCAGGTATTTGACTGTAATGCCAAGCCTTACGGCTATGTCCTTGAGTGATATATATTCATCATTGTAATGAGCTGCTAAATCTGTCATTACTCTCAGCCCGTATCGGCCTTTGGTTGAAATCTTCATAATTATCCTTTCGATAATATTTAAAAATGTCTTATAATAATGTTATATGATAGCAAAAAATCTATCGAATTACTACTAAAATGGTATGAATTAAAAATATGCAGATGAAACCTAAAGCTCTGGGGCGGATCAGTACTAAAGGACTGTCCCAGGAAGAAATACAAGATATTAAATATATGAAAGCCGCCATAGCTCAGGCAAGAAAGGCATATGCACTCGGAGAAGTGCCGATCGGATGTGTAATTGTCTATCAGGACAAGATCATCGGACGAGGCTATAACAGGCGTAACACTGATAAAACACCGCTTGCTCACGCCGAGATAACAGCGATCAGAAAAGCTGGCAAAGTGATAGGAGATTGGAGACTTGAGGACTGTAAGCTTTATGTAACGCTTGAACCCTGTCAGATGTGTGCAGGCGCAATTGTTCAGGCCAGAATACCGGAAGTAATTATGGCAGCAGAGAATCCCAAGGCAGGGTGTGCTGGTTCTGTTATGGATATACTGAACAATCCGGATTTTAATCATCAGGTTAATGTCAAAAAAGGCGTTCTCAAGGATGAATGTGGCAGAATGCTTAAGGAATTTTTTGTTGAACTTAGAGCGAGAAATAAGGCTGAAAAGGAACTTAAGAACAGCCAGCAGTAATTGTTGTTTGTGTGCACCAGTTACGAAAGGAATCCATCAATGAAAAAAAGGATAATATCCAGTTTGCTTATTGTGGTTCTAATCATAGGAGTGGTTGCCTGCGGGAAAAGACCTGAATTTTCTCCAGGTAATGATGCTTACAAGAATTGGAATGTGGACTTTAGTGAAGAGCCCACTACTATTACCTATCTTACTATAGGTGATAAACCCACAAATGGCATGACAGAAGAAGCTGTGGAGGAGATCAATAAAATTCTTCTCAAAAAAGTTAATGCCAAACTGGATATCTTTTACATTGGATGGAATGATTATCTGAATAAATACAATCAGTTATTATCTTCAGGGGAGGCTGATGTCGATCTGGTAGCTACAGGCTCAGACTGGCTTGATGCCTGGCCTAATGCTCAAAATGGTAATTTCCTCCCTATGTCGAGAGAAATGCTCCAGATCTTTTGTCCTATGACTTACATGAGTGTGAGCAATGATGAGTGGTCTAAATGTTCTTATAATGGAGAAGTCTATTTTATCCCGGAAAATGAATACACACAGTGGACTAACCACGGCTTTATATATAGAAAAGATATTTCGGAAAAAGCTGGTATCGGTGAGATCAAGAGCTGGAATGATATTACCAGTTATGTCAAATATATAGCCAGACACAAAAATGAGATGATACCCTGGGATTCCGATGGCACTAATACGATAGCTACCCTTGGATATTTGATGTCTGCAGGAAAATATAATCCTATATATGAACTTAGCACATATGGTATATGGGGAAATTATACGGACAGCGATGGACAGATTGTGTCACCCTACTATGAGGGAGATGATTTTGTAGAGTTTGCCAAGCTCATGAAAGAGTGGGACATGCTCGGAGTATGGAGAGATGGTCAGGCCGGAGCGGGCGATAACACTGAGGAATTCTATCAGGGATATTCAGGTCTTGTTCAGCATCATACAAATTTCTATTTTACAGAAGTTAAGCCACAAATGGAGATTAAAAACCCTTCCGCAACTTTGGGGTTTTACTGGTACGGAGAAGAAAGTGGCAATTTGATGAAAGCCAGCATATTACACGGCGCCATGGCAATATATTCAAGAAGCAAGAATCCGGAAAAAGCGCTTATGGTATATGATGTGCTGAGAAATGACGCTGATTGTTATAGACTCCTTCGCTACGGAGTAGAAGGTGTTCAATACAAAGTTACCAAGGATAAGAGGCTTGAAAAGCCAAGCGGATACAATTCTGACAGGGATGAAATAGTAACAAATTTCTGGTGGGGCAGGCGAGACGAATATGAAATTCTTGATGCTTCAATCGACTGGGATGAATACTACATATTATTAGATACATATAGTCATCTTGCAGTAGACTACCCTTGGGATGGATACGATTTTTCCTATGGTGTAGATAAAAGAAAGCTGGAATCAGTTATCAAGGTCTGTGATAAATACATACCGGAAATAACCTACGCAAGGTATAACATCACTCCTGAAGCGGAAGTAGCTCTTTTTAGAAATGAGCTTAAGGATGCTGGCATAGAGGATGTAACCAGAGAAATTCAAAAAATTGTGGATTCACATTAAAATTGTCACTACAAAACATTACAAAATTATGGTATGATAGCGCCAATATAATTGTATACATGTATAGCGGCTTAATATGGTAGGAGGATTTAGTATGGTAACAACGCTTGATAAGGGATGCTATCTCTTAAACGGAACTACTATTGTTCCCGATGATGAGCAGGCCCAGGCTGTTCTTGGAAGCCATGGAGTTAATACTTCCAAGGAAGATGCCAAGGAGAACACAATTGCTTACGGTATTCTGAAAGCTCACAATACTTCCGGCAATATGGATAAGCTTTGCGTTAAGTTTGATAAGCTTACTTCCCATGATATTACTTATGTAGGAATTATTCAGACAGCCAGAGCATCTGGTCTTGAGAAATTCCCTATTCCATATGTACTTACTAACTGCCACAATTCACTTTGCGCAGTTGGAGGAACTATCAACGAAGATGATCACATGTTTGGACTTACTGCTGCTCAGAAGTACGGCGGAATCTATGTTCCACCTCATCAGGCAGTTATCCACCAGTTCGCAAGAGAAATGCTTGCTACATCAGGTGGCATGATCCTTGGTTCAGATTCTCATACAAGATACGGTGCCCTTGGTACTATGGCAGTTGGAGAAGGTGGACCAGAGCTTGTTAAGCAGCTTCTGGGACAGACCTACGACGTAGATATGCCAGGCGTTGTTGCTATTTACCTTGAAGGAACACCTAAGAAGGGCGTTGGTCCTCAGGACGTTGCTCTTGCTATCATCGGCAAGGTATTTGGCGATGGCTATGTTAAGAACAAGGTAATGGAGTTCGTTGGACCAGGTGTCAAGAACTTAAGCGCTGACTTCAGAATTGGCGTGGATGTAATGACAACAGAGACTACATGTCTTTCATCCATCTGGCAGACAGACGATACAATAAAAGAATACTACGATATCCACGGCAGAAGCGGAGACTACAAGGAACTTAAGCCTGGCGATGTTGCTTACTATGATGGCCTTGTTAAGGTTGACCTTGATACTCTTAATCCAATGATCGCTATGCCTTTCCACCCAAGCAACGTATACGAGATTGCTGAGGTTAATAGAAATGCTGCTGACATCCTTGCTGATGTTGAGAAGCGCGCAAAGGTAAGCTTTGGTGATAAGGTAGAGTTCTCTCTTCAGAATAAGCTTAAGGACGGCAAGTTCTATGTAGATCAGGGAATCATCGCAGGTTGTGCAGGTGGCGGATTCGAGAATATCTGCGCTGCAGCTGATATCCTCAAGGGTCACTTTATCGGTAACGACAGATTTACTCTCAGCGTATATCCAGCTTCCACACCTATCTTCATGGAAGTTGTTAAGAATGGCGTTGCAGCTACAATTCTTGAGACAGGTGCAATCCTTAAGACTGCATTCTGTGGACCATGCTTTGGCGCTGGAGATACTCCTGCCAACAACGCATTCAGTATCAGACATTCAACCAGAAACTTCCCTAACAGAGAAGGTTCCAAGGTTCAGAGTGGTCAGGTTGCTTCTGTTGCTCTTATGGATGCCAGATCTATCGCTGCAACAGCTGCTAATCAGGGCGTACTTACACCAGCAACTGAGTTTGATGGTGAACTTAATAAATACAAATACCACTTCGACAGTGAGATTTATAAGAACCGTGTATTTGATTCACACGGCGAGGCAGATCCATCAGTTGAGCTTCAGCTTGGACCAAACATCAAGGATTGGCCTAAGATGGTGGCACTTACTGATAACCTTCTCCTCAAGGTTGTTTCTGAGATCCACGATCCAGTTACAACAACTGATGAACTCATTCCTTCAGGTGAGACTTCATCCTACAGATCCAATCCTCTTGGCCTTGCAGAGTTCACTCTTTCAAGAAAAGATCCAGAGTATGTAGGAAGAGCTAAGGCTGTATATGCCGAGGAAATCAAGAGACGTGAGAATGTTTCTTTTGACCAGATGGATGCTGAACTTGCAGAGGCTGTTAAGGCTATCAAGAAGGATTATCCAGATGTTACAGTCCAGAATACTGGTATCGGTTCTACAATCTTTGCAGTAAAGCCAGGTGATGGCTCTGCTAGAGAGCAGGCTGCTTCCTGCCAGAAGGTTCTCGGCGGATGGGCTAACATCGCCAACGAATATGCTACCAAGAGATATCGTTCCAACCTTATCAACTGGGGTATGCTTCCATTTATCATTGATGGCGAGGAACTCCCATTCAAGAATGGAGATTACATTTTCGTTCCAGGAATCGTAGCTGCAGTAAAAGACAAGGCTGAGAACATCAAGGCATTTGCAGTAGCAGATGGCAAGCTCAATGAGTTTAACTTAAAGCTTGGAAGTCTCACTGATGACGAGAGACAAATAATCCTGGATGGTTGTCTTATTAACTTTAACCGCGTAAAATAAACTATGTAGCGATTAATGAATTTAATGGACAATGCCATGTTTTCTTATATGAGAGGGAAAAAGAGAATAATAGCAGCACTTAGTGTGCTTATAATGGGAAGCGTCGCAGGTTGCGGCGCTTCTTCTGCTGAAAGAAGCGAAGAAGTGCAGGAGGCTACGGAGACTGTAGAGGAGCAGGTTCAGCCACAGGCTTCTGCCCAGCCACAGGCTTCTTTTGACGTAGAGAATATAGATGCTCCGGTACAAGTGCCTAACATTCTGATAGATCAGATAGGTTTTAATGCTGAATCCGAGAAGGTTGCTGTATTCAGGGGCAAAAAACTTCCTGATTCTTTTCAGATAATTGAGCTTGAAACGGGAAAAGAGGTCTTCAGAGGAGAAATAGTTAAGGCAACTCTTGATGAAGAAGTCGGTAAGTACTACGGAATCGGAAGATTCAATGACTTCAAAGAGCCAGGAGCCTACTATATTTATGCAGACTATATTGGTGAATCCTACTCTTTTACCATTGGAGAGGATGTATATAGAGATGTGCTGGATGAAGCATGTCGTAAGTACTATACGAACAGATGCGGAATAGCAATCTCTCAGGTGGATTCAGGGGACAACGGACATAGCGCCTGCCATACTACAGAAGCTAAGCTTCAGGAGAATACAGATACTACTCTGGATGTAACAGGCGGCTGGCATATGGACGAGCATGCTGACAGAGACGTTCTCATTGGTTCAAGGATTGTAGAAAATCTACTTCTTGCCTACGAGATGAATCCCGGAGCATTTACGGATGAAACAGGGATACCAGAGAGCGGAAATGGAATTCCGGATATCATTGATGAGATCAGATACGAAGCTGACTGGCTTCTCAAAATGCAGGATAGTAAGACCGGCGGTGTTTATGGAGCGGCTATCACAAGCGGTAATGGTAATTCGGATATCTTTTCTGCACCGGTAGAAGTGACACCAGTGTCAATGGATGCTACAATTGGCTTTGCTGCCACAATGGCAAGATTCAGCTATGTTTATCAGCAGTTTGATCAGGGGTATGCGACTACAGCTCTTAAGGCAGCAGACAGAGCCTGGGAGAGCTTTTCTATTAATCAGAGCGTCTATGAGAGCACAGCAGCTTTCAAGGCAGCAGCTCAGTTATACAGGGCAACAGGTAATAATAAGTATGAGCATGTTCTTGACAGCTTTTTTGTAAAAGATGATCTTCTGGAGCTGTTTAACAGCGATGAGAATATTTTTATGGGAGCTGTGACTTATCTTTCTACTAATCAGGATGTGGATAAAGAGCAGTGCGAGAAGCTGATCAAGGCACTTATGAAGAGGTCTGAAGAAATAGCCTCCAAATCTACAGAGAGTAGATATCTTGTTGTAGATGCAGCAGAAGGAGAGGATTTCTCAAAGCTGTTGGATGAGGCCAGATGCCTTACAGTTACTAACCATATTATCTACAACCACGAATATACGACTATACTTGAGAATCATGCGCACTACATGATGGGAATGAATCCTTCCTGTATGAATTTTGTAACTTCAGGAACAGACAGAGATCATGAGGATGTTGATAACTATAACGGAGTCATGAATGACCCTCAAAAGGATGCTCTGCTTGTATTTATGCTGAGTGTCTTAGAGAATTAACAGCATTTTTTCCATATTATTTGTCATAATATCGAATTTGCAAGTAAATAGAGCTAGTGATAATATAGGTGAGTCATGAATGCAAATATTAATGGACTTAATATAAATTACATAGATGAAGGCGCTGGGCCACTGCTTATTATGCTTCACGGATGGGGCTCCAACATCGATCTTTTCGCCGGAGTTATTTCTTTTGCCAAGACCAAATATCACGTGGTGGCAATGGATATGCCTGGCTTTGGTAAGAGCGATGAACCGGCTGAGCCAATGGGCGTAGATGATTACGTGAACTTCGTGCTCGCTTTTGTTAAAGAGCTTTATCCTGAGGAAAAAGAGATCATTTTCCTGGGACATTCCATGGGCGGCAGAATCATCATCAAGCTCGCTGCAGGAATCCACGATGGCAGGATCAATGCGGATTTCTCTATTCCTAAGATAATCCTCACAGATTCAGCAGGAGTACTTCCTGTCAGAACAGGTGCTCAGAATAAGCGCACCAAGAGATATAAGTTCTACAAGAACCTTATTACCAAGACCGGAATAGTTAAGCTATTCCCAGGAACGCTTGATTATCTGCAGAAGAAATTTGGAAGTGCGGACTATGCGGCTGCTTCACCAGTAATGCGTAAGTCCCTGGTTATGAATGTTAACGAGGACTGCACACCGTACATGCCTTCAGTTACACAGCCAACACTCCTTATCTGGGGAGATCAGGACACAGCAACACCTCTTTCTGACGGACAGAAGATGGAAGAGCTTATGCCTGAGGCAGGACTTGCGGTTATTCAGGGAGCAGGACATTATACATTCCTTGATAATCCTTACCTTTATAACAAGATTCTTGGAAGCTTCCTTGGAATCTGAGATTAGACAACTAATTGGAGAAATAAATGTACATATTTACAATTTTGATCAAGGTAATTGGAATAATAGCAATAACTGTGCTGGGACTTCGCTATTACACTCATATGCTGCAGCTGTCCAGTTATCAGTTTCAGGGATATTTCAGATTCCTTAAATCAGTTCGTACAAGCTTTGGTCTTCACATCGGAGCAGCTTGTTCACTGATCCTGGCGCCTCTTTTCATGGCGTGGGAGCAGTTCGGACTCTATATGTTATTTGATATTCTCGCAATCGTATTTATTGTTATGACTGCGTTTATGTATCTTCCCAAGCCTGCCAAGAAGAAATTTGTGGTAACAGACAGGGTTAAGAGATTGTTCATTACCTATGCGGTTCTGATACTCATTTTACTGGTTGTTTCTGTAGTTCTTTATAATTCAAGTTCAATCGGATTCGTTGCAGGTCTTATAGTTTGGGCAGTTTATCTTGGACTGTTCCCATTACTTACAGCCCTTGCTAACCTTATCAACAAGCCAATCGAGAACAGGATCAATCAGTACTACATTGATGATGCCAAGAGGATCCTCAGAGAGCATCCGGGACTTCGCATCATTGGTATCACAGGAAGCTTTGGTAAGACCAGTGTTAAATACTACCTGACAACTCTTTTATCTGAAGGGTACAGAGTGCTCATGACTCCTGAGAGCTACAACACCCCAATGGGAATTGTCAGAACTATAAGAGAGCACCTTATGCCAACTCACGAGATCTTCGTGTGCGAAATGGGTGCAAGACATCTCCACGATATCAAGGAGATCACAGATATTGTACATCCTGATGACGGTATCCTTACTTCTATCGGATATCAGCATCTTGAGACCTTCCACAGCCTTGAGAACATCGTCAGCACCAAGTATGAGCTTCTTGATGCAGTTGATGAGAAGATGAAGGCTGACGGACAGAAGGACAAGCATCTTAAGTTTGTAAACGGTGACAACCAGATAATCCGCGCTAACATGAAGTACGAGGATGCCATTACTTATGGTATGTCTGAGGACTGCGACTACAGGGCAACAGACATCAAGGTTTCCGGAAGCGGTACTTCTTTTACCGTAACAGCGCCAAATGGTGAGGCTTGCGAATTCGCAACTAAGCTGGTTGGCAGACATAACGTTGAGAACATCGTGGGAGCTATTGCTGCAGCTAACAGTCTGGGCGTTCCAATGACCAAGCTCAGAATTGCTGTCAGGAGACTGGCTTCAGTTCCTCACAGACTTGAGCTTGTTAAGCACGGCAATGTATCAATCCTAGATGACGCATACAACTCCAATCCTAACGGAGCCAAGGTTGCCCTTGAGACACTGGATCTTTTCGAGAATCAGGTCAAGATACTGGTTACACCAGGTATGGTCGAGCTTGGAGAAAAAGAGGATGAGTACAACAAGGAGTTTGGTAAGCAGGCAGCAGCTGTCTGTGACTACATCATTCTTGTTGGTGAAAAGAACAGCGCATCTATCAAGGCAGGAGCTATTGAAGCTGGCTTTGATCCAGAGAGACTATTTGTTAAGAATACTCTTAATGAGGCTACAGCCCTTATGTATGAGCTTGATGCAGGAAGAGAAAAGGTAATTCTCCTTGAGAACGATCTTCCTGATAACTATAAGTAATGAATTGAAGTAAGGAATTTAGAAAGAAGGCAGATTATGAAGCTTAAACTTGCAGTTTTATTTGGTGGAAAGAGTACAGAGCATGAGATTTCTATTATCTCAGCTATTCAGGCAATTGGTCATATCAACAGAGACAAGTATGACATCATTCCTGTTTATATCACCAAGAACAATGATTTCTACGTTGGTGAGGATGTTGATAAGATTGAGGAGTACACACATATTCCTGAGCTTCTCAAGAAGAGCACACAGGTTATCTGGGTAAAAGAGGGTGACAAGGTGTCTCTTATGAGATATCCAATGAAGAAGTTCGGCAATAATGTAATTTCTCAGGTTGATATCGCTTTCCCTATCGTTCATGGTACAAACGTTGAGGATGGAACACTTCAGGGATATCTTGCTACACTTGGACTTCCTGTTGTTGGATGTGACGTTCTCTCATCAGCAGTTGGTATGAACAAGTACGTTATGAAGACAGTACTCAAGGACAACGGTATTCCAGTTCTTGACTGCAAGTGCTATACATGGAAGGACTACGAGGATGTTAACCTTCTTGTTGAGAAGATCGAGAAGTCTTTCGAATATCCAGTAATCATCAAGCCTCTTAACCTTGGTTCCAGTATCGGTATCAAGAAAGCAGGCGACAGAGAGGCTCTTATCGAGGCTCTTGACCTTGGTTTTGAGTTCTCCAAGAAGATCCTTGTTGAGCCAGCTATTTCTGATCTCAAGGAAATCAACTGCTCAGTTATCGGTGACTACGAGGAAGCTAAGGCTTCTGAGTGTGAGGAGCCAGTTAACTCTGACGATATCCTCAGCTTTGAAGATAAGTATATTGGCGGCGCTAAGGGTGGTGCCAAGGGAGCTAAGACTGGTGGCAGCAAGGGAATGGCATCTCTTAAGAGAAAGATCCCAGCTGAGATCACTCCTGAGCGCAGAGAAGAGATCAGAACAATGGCAGTTGATGCATTTAAGTGCCTTGGATGTTCTGGTGTTTCCAGAATTGACTTCATGATCGACAAGAAGACAGATAAGGTTTACCTCAACGAGATCAACACTATTCCAGGTTCACTTTCCTTCTATCTTTGGGAACCACTTGGAGTTAAATATACACAGTTACTTGATGAAATGATTGAACTTGCTCTTAAGGCTGACAGAGAGAGCCACAAGGTTGTTTATTCCTTCGAGACTAACGTTTTAGAGGGTGTTCATCTTGGTGGTGGCAGCAAGGGCGCTAAAGGCTGATAATAAATAAGCGGTATGCATAGGTGATATGCATACCGCTTTTGTTGTGTTTAATTACTTGGCGTTTTTGATATATGTCTCTTCTACGATCTTCTTAACGTACTGGTCGATGTTCTTCTGATCTTCCTTAGGAAGCTCAGACATGATAATTGGCTTGCAGTACTCGATAGTAACGTGAGTAGACTTGATAAATGGAAGATGCTTTTCAAAAATCTCATCTGAGCGATTGATGACAACAGGAACGATTGGACAGTCAGTTTTCTGAGCAATCTTGAAGCTTCCTTTTTTGAATTCACCAAGTGGAAGCTCTGTTTTGTTCCTGGTTCCTTCTGGATAGATGAAGATTGAGATACCATTTTTAACCTTATCGATAGCTGTGAGGATCATCTCCATACCCTTGCGGATGTCGCTTCTATCAAGGAAAAGACAATCCATATAGATCATCCAGATGTTGAGAAGCGGAACGCGGAGAATTTCTTTTTTAGCAATAAAACCTGTAGGCCTTGGAACTCTGGGGTAAGCAATAACTATATCAAAGATACTGCGGTGGTTACCGACATAGAGAACTGCTTTATCAGTTGGAACATTCTCTTCGCCGATGACAGTTCTTTTAACACCGCTGAGGAATAATACTACGTTAAAGGCCCAGCTGACAATTGCCAGTGAAACAGTCTTCTTGGCCCAGGGATTGAACTTGCCTACGATCAGCAGAACACCCTGGATAGGGAGACTTAGTATCAGAAAAATCGCTACAAATAAAACTACGAAAATGGAACGAATCATAAATCAATGCCTCTTTTCTAAAATCTAAAAAAATACCTCATATATTTTCTCATGGTTAGCCCAAAAATGGAATAGATATGATAAAGTAAATGAGAATCAAGAAAAAGTGGCAGTGGAGGAGACTATGATCTTAATTAAGAACGGAACATTGCTAGATCCTGCAAGCGGAAGAAGCGGCTTGTTTGATATTCTGATAGACGAGGAGCAGATTGCCAGAATCGGAGCCTGTGGAAGTCTGGATGATATGGCCAAAGAGTACCTTTCAATGAAGCTTATGGAGGATCCGACTCTCACTGGAGGAGAGCTCACTGAGATCGATGCTTCAGGATGCATCGTAGCTCCAGGTCTTGTGGATTGCCACGTTCATTTCAGAGATCCAGGATTTACTTATAAAGAAGATATTACTACCGGCGCCAAGGCTGCAGCCAAGGGCGGTTTCACTACAGTTGTCATGATGGGCAATACAGAGCCGCACATGGATAACGTCGATACAATTAAGGATGTGCTGGCAAGGGGTGCAGAGACAGGAATCAAAGTCCTGACCTGCGGAAATGTCACCAAGGATATGGCGGGAAAAGAGCTTGTGGATATGGATGCGCTTATGGCAGCTGGAGCAGTTCTTTTTACTGACGATGGAAAACCTATAACAGATGCAGGTCTCATGGAGAAGGCATGTGTCGAGGCTGCAAAGCGAGGCATGATCATAAGCCTTCACGAGGAAGATCCTTCCTTTATCAAGGAAAATGGAATAAATGCAGGAGGAGTTGCAGAAAAGCTCGGACTTTCCGGTTCACCAAGAGATGCTGAGATAGCAATGGTGAAGAGGGACATAGAGATTGCAGAGAAGACCGGAGCTGAGATAGTAGTACAGCACATCAGTGCAGCCGAGTCTGTAGACATGATAAGAGAGGCCAGAGCCCGCGGAGTCAAGGTTCATGCGGAGGCTACTCCTCATCACTTTACCCTCACTGAGGAAGCAGTACTTAAGTATGGCTCACTTGCCAAGATGAATCCACCTCTCAGACTTGAGAGGGACAGACAGGCCATTATCGCAGGCCTTAAGGATGGCACAATCGATATGATCGCTACTGATCACGCGCCTCACTCAAGAGAAGAGAAGCAAAAAGAATTAAGTCAGGCTCCTAGCGGTATTACAGGACTTGAGACATCACTTTCACTAGGAATAAGGGAACTTGTAAATACTGGAATGCTCACCATGGGAGAGCTGATCTACAGAATGAGTACAGGCCCGGCAAGAGTGTATGGCCTTGATGCCGGAGAGATCAGGGAAGGCGGAGCAGCTGATCTTGTGATATTCAGTCCATCAGAGGAATGGAGCTTTGTTCAGAGTGTGTCCAAGTCATCCAACACACCGTTCCTTGGTCAGAGGATGCCTGGCAAGATCTACGCGACGATCTGTAACGGAAAAGTGGTATATAGTGTCTGAGTAATTTAGATATCATTATGTTTAATTTGACAGTAGATAATAGATAAATTGAGGAGCATAGGAATGGGAAAAAAGAAAAAGACAGAGGCTAAAGTACTAAGCCAGGCAATTCTTGCAGAGGGAATCTATGATCTGTGGCTTGAGACAGACCTTGCCATGGATGCATATCCTGGCCAGTTTGTGGGAGTTTATCCGACTAACAAATCAACTCTTTTGCCAAGACCGATCAGTATCTGCGAGGTTGACAGAGACAGATCTGCCATCAGACTGGTGTACAGAGTTGTTGGATCTGGAACAGCAGAATTTGCGCTGTATCAGCCTGGGGATTATATGATGATCCTGGGAGTTTTGGGAAATGGCTTCCCACTTACAGAGGCAGCAGGTAAAAAAGTTGTAGTAATGGGCGGTGGAATCGGCGTTCCTCCACTTCTTCAGACAGCCAAAGAGCTCTCTGGTAAAGGTGATGTGACAGCAGCGTCAGTTACTGCAGTTATGGGTTACAGAAATCAGGAGACCTTCCTTGCAGATGACTTTAGAAAGTATTCAGAGCTTGTCATTGCCACAGAAGATGGCAGCGTTGGAACTAAGGGGAATGTCATCGATGCAATGAGGCAGCAGAATGTTGAGTGCGACGTTATCATGGCCTGCGGACCAATGCCTATGCTCAGAGCAATTAAGGCCTATGCACAGGAGAAGGGAATTAAGGCATATATCTCACTTGAAGAGAGAATGGCCTGCGGAGTTGGCGCTTGTCTTGGCTGTGTCTGCAAGACCAAAGAGGTAGATCACCACTCATACGTGCATAATACTCGAATCTGTACAGATGGACCAGTTTTTGATGCAGAGGAGGTAGAGGTCTGATGAATACACAAGTTGAGATAGCAGGCGTTAAATTCAAAAATCCCGTAATGACAGGTTCTGGAACCTTTGGCTCCGGAATGGAATATTCTGATTTTGTTGACCTTAATAAGCTTGGAGCAGTAGTGACCAAGGGCGTTGCCAATGTGCCATGGCCTGGAAACCCGGTTCCAAGAGTTACAGAAGTATATGGTGGTATGCTCAATGCCATCGGCCTTCAGAATCCTGGAATCGATGTTTTTGTAGAAAGAGATCTGGAGTTCCTTAAGAAATATGACACTAAAGTCATTGTTAATGTATGTGGAAAAAGTGTTGAGGACTACCTCGAGGTTGTAGAAAGACTTGGAGATGAGTCCAGAGTAGATATGCTGGAGATAAATGTCTCCTGTCCTAATGTAAAAGAGGGTGCTATTGCCTTTGGCCAGAACAAGGATGCGCTTTTTGACATTACCACAAGGATAAAAAAGGTAGCTAAACAGCCAGTTATCATGAAGCTTAGCCCAAATGTAACAAGTATTGCCGAGATGGCAAAGGCTGCAGAGGCAGCAGGTGCTGATGCAATCTCACTTATCAACACCATTACAGGAATGAAGATAGATATCCACAAGAGAAAATTTGCTCTTGCAAATAAGACCGGCGGAATGTCAGGCCCTGCGATCAAGCCTGTAGCTGTACGCATGGTATACGAAGCATCTCACGCTGTTAAGATCCCTGTTATTGGAATGGGTGGAATCGCAAATGGAGATGATGCAATCGAATTCATCATGGCTGGAGCTACGGCTGTTGCTGTTGGAGCAATGAACTTCCATGACCCATATACTACAGAGAAGGTGGTAGAGGGAATTGAGAGCTACATGAAGAGATACAATGTAGAAGACATAAATGAACTTAGAGGAATTGTGGAGTAAATCGAAGAAATCTGGCAGATTTGAATTGTAATAATATGGAGTGATCCATGAACGAGAAAAAGGAAGGGTGGTTAAACCCTTCCTTTTTGATTACTAGCAACCTTATTCAGTTACTGTCTTCCCTGTCAGCTCATCGAATCCCTTCATAACTGCTGCATAGGTCTGCTGAGATATTTCTGGGAGACTTCCTCCCCAGGTCTTTTCTGCCTGAGCAAACCCCTTTTCGAAGGCGCCTCTCATTTTTTCGAGCTTGTCAGGATCGTCTCCGGCGAGGGCTTTAGCAAAGTCGAGGATACGTTCCGAGGTCTGTTTAACGCCCCAGTATCCGTCCTCTGCTATATCTTCCTGAGCCTGAGCCTTTGTGGCTGCATCAACAGTAAAATCACCCTTTGCAAGGAAACTCCAGATGGAGTCTTCTGAATTGTCAGAGTTTGCAATTCCGTAGCTCTTAGCCTGCTTGCCCATCATCTTCTGAACGATGTCAAGGAGCTGTTGCTGGCGGATTTCATCATCTGCCTTCAGCTGCTGGATGATTTTGGTTCTGTCCGCTTCTTTTGAGGAAACAGATGAGGTCTTTTCGTCTGATTTCTCATAAACGGCGGCAGCCTCCTGCCTTACCTTTACCTCATCGTCTTTCTTTTTTTCTTCAACAGAATTTGGATTGACGGTTGAAGCATAGGTGGTAGCGATGTTGTTAGTAACCTCGGTAACTCCGTTTACGCCCATATAGAACTCCTTTTCCGCGACGGTTAATAAAACTCGCTTGAAACGAAACAATAGTTTACCTAATCCCCTTATCGGCATTTTTTCAAAAAACTTTAGAGGTAAATCAAAAATTTTTTAATTTTTTTGGATTTTTTTTCTTGAGTTTGATGTTTGCTGGTGAGAAGATGTAAGGGAATTGATATGGTAGCGTGGTTGCGCGCTTTGCCATACACAATATTACTGGAGACGTGATTAAATATGAAGATAGAGAGATTGGCATACGGCAAAATCAATCTGGGACTGGATGTAACAGGTAGAAGAGACGACGGATACCACATTGTACGCATGATCATGCAGAATGTGGATATATATGACACACTTACTTTTGAGGATAACGAGACTGGAGAAATAGTTCTCACAGCATCTTCCGACAAGATTCCTACAGACGGATCCAACCTTATATGTAAGGTTGCCAGACAGCTTAAAGAGGAATACGGCGTAACTAAGGGCGTTAATATTCATCTGGTTAAAAGAATCCCTGTAGCAGCCGGAATGGCTGGCGGAAGCACAGACGGAGCTGCAGCCTACGTGGCTCTCAATGAACTGTGGGGCCTTGGACTTGATAAAAAGAGACTTTGCGAACTGGCAGTTAAGCTGGGAGCAGATATTCCCTACTGTATCATGGGTGGAACAGCTCTTGCAGAGGGAATTGGAGAAGAACTTACAACAATTTCCGATATGCCAGCATGTAATATAGTTGTGGCTAAGCCTAATATCGATGTATCAACAGGCTGGGTTTACAAGGAGCTTGATAGCAAAGAAATAGAAAGTCACCCAGATATCGATGGAATCAGAAAGGCTATAGAAGCTGGTGATCTCAAGGGTATGTGCGACCTTATTGGCAACGTCCTTGAGCCGGTTACTGCTTCTAAATATGAAGAGATCGGCAAGCTGGAAGCTCTTTTAACAGAGGCTGGTGCAATTGGGGCATTCATGACAGGTAGTGGCCCTACTGTATTTGGAATATTTGATGATGCTGGTCTTGCTAAAAAAGGCTATGACAGCCTTTGCAAGAGCGGAATGGAGTTGCAGGTCTTCCTGTCAGGACCTATCAATCCAAACTAGGAGAATATTATGAGAAAAACTGTAGACGTGAATGTAACAGGAATACATTCAAGACCTGGTGAACCTACAGAGAAGATAACCACCAGTTCAAATGGAATATATCAGGATATGGAAGATGGCAGACGCCTTGTGGAGTACGATGAGGAACAGGACGCCGGAAACGGAGTAGTCAGGGTTCATAACAAGGTGTACATTTCTTCTGATGGTAAGAGCATGGAGATTTTCAGGGGCGGAGAGACTGAGAACAGACTCGCTTTTGGAGAAGAGATGGAGTATGACACGCAGTACAACACTCCTTATGGCTCCATGACCATGAAGGTTGTGACTAAAAGCTTTGATTTTAATACCAGTCATCAGGAAGATGACATGAAGGTAATTGCTGAATATGCTCTGGAAATGGAAGGGCAGGTACTGTCAGATTCGATGATTATCATAGAAGTAAAAAAATGCTGAGGCAAGATAACCTGCCTCAGCATTTCTATTATACTCTGAATTATTTAACCATCTTAGCGCCGGCTTTTTCCTGAGCCTTAGCAACGAGCTCCTTGAAGAAGCCTTTCTTTTTCTGCTCTGGTGCAGCAGTCTTGCCGTGAAGACCCTTAACCTCTGTTACATAAATACCACTTACAGATGCCTTAACCTCTTTCTTGGTAGGTACGTTGTCGAAAATCTTCTCATCACAGATGAGGCTCATTACTCTGTTACCAACTCTAACCTTAAGAATTGGAAGCTTGGATCTGCGAAGAAGCTTAGGTGTCTGATCGATAACTGCCTGTGGAAGGCCTGCTTCATTAAGCTTCATTCTCTTTTTATCGATGATAAGCATTGTAACAGTCTGCTTCATTGCATCAAGCTGAACCTGCTGTTCTTCCTGCTTCTTCTGTGCTCTTTTACCAAAGAAATAAAGTGCAACAATTGCAGCTACAAGGATAACTGCAATGACAATAGCTACGATAGCTCCAGTACTCAAAACTAAATCCTCCAATATCTAACAAACTAATCTGATGGCCATAATCTACTGAAATTCATCTTGGCCTACGTAGACAATATTGTAGCATTGTTTACCTCGTAAGGCAAATAAAATACTTTAATATAAAGAAAATGTGTGGTAGTATAAGGAATATTGTTTTTACTATGGAAACAGTATACATTTTTTTAGTTTTTAAGGAGAGGTATTATGAAGAAGAAACTTTCAGTGCTACTGGCGGGAGTAATGGTGTGCACTATGTTTACAGCTTGTGGTAAGGAAGCTGCTAATGAGGGTTCTGACAGTGCAGTAACAGAGAGCAGCGCAGCTGCAGACACTACAGCAGCTGGTTCAGAGACAGGCGCAGCGCTTACAATTGATTTTGATAATCTTGAGACTAAGACAATCAGTGATGTAACAGCTTCAGACTTTGTTACACTTGGACAGTACCAGGAGATTACAGTTAATGCTGAGCAGAAACAGGTTACTGACGCAGATGTTGAGGACTACGTTAACAACCTTTGGACATCTAACCCACGTATGACAGAGGTTACAGGCAGAGCTGTTCAGGATGGCGATACAGTTAACATCGATTATGTAGGTAAATTTGCTGATACTAAGGAAGCTTTTGATGGCGGTACAGCAAGTGGTGCAAGCCTCACAATTGGTTCTAACTCATATATTGATGGTTTTGAGAGCGGACTTGTTGGCGCAGAGGTTGGCGAGACAAGAGACCTTGATCTTACATTCCCAGAGAACTATGGCGCAGAGAACCTTGCTGGCAAGGCTGTAGTATTCACAGTTACAGTTAACAGCATCAGCGCTGCAGACGCAGAGAAGTCTGATGAGTGGGCAGCAGAGCTTGGTTATGAAGGCGTAACAGATCTTGCTTCACTTAATGATTATGCTAAGAAGTACCTTGAGGAGCAGGCTCAGAAAGAGTTTGACTCTACTGTAGAGAATACAGCAATTCAGATGGTTTACGATGCAACAGCTTTTGGCGATGTTCCACAGGAACTCATTAACAGATACGTGCTTCAGCAGAAGCAGATGCTTGATTATCAGGCAGCTATGTATTCATATTACTATGGACAGGAGTTCACAATTGATACTCTTCTCAACAACTATATGAATGCTGAGGGCTTTGTAGGAAGCGCTGATGATTATCTCAATGACCTTTCTAAGGATATGGCTCAGCAGTACCTTATGTTCCAGGCAATTGCTGATGAGCAGGGCATCACTGTTTCTGAAGATGAGATCAATGAATACCTTCAGAATGCATACAACAATGCATCAACTACATCTTTCAGCTCTTTTGAAGAGTACAAGGCTTCTCTCGATCTTGAGATCTACAGAGAAGGTCTTATGGCTGACAAGGTTGTAGCATTTATCGTTGATAATGCTAATGTAGTTCCTGTTGAGGCAGGTTCAACACAGGCAGAATAATATAAAAACTAAGGAGAAAAAAGATGAGAACAAAAATTAAAGAGCTGTTCAGAAACACATCTGAATATGCTTCCAAAGAAGTGACCATCTGCGCTTGGGTACGTACTAACCGCGCACAGGCACAGTTTGGAT
>JAEEGI010011533.1_pt1 | contig 19055 bp, 14 predicted proteins | sample 8958751 | NCBI WGS metagenome assembly JAEEGI01 (sample SAMN16246545, study PRJNA631951) | gut metagenome | biome: gut microbiome; feature: rumen; material: KS-attached | host: Bos | place: Iran: Karaj | collected 2018-10 | reverse complement strand
CATCCCAGTCATAAGGCTTACAAACTATGTTTTTCTCGGCATCCAACAGGAAAACCGTAGGAGTAGAAGTGATGTGATAGTCCAAAAAAGCCTTGCTTTCCCATCGCAACGGATCATAGAAATGATGGCCTGGCAAACGCATTTGCCTTACCGTTTCAGCCACCTCCTCCTGACTATCCGCCAACGCAAAGGTAACCAGCTCGTAATCAGACTTCAAATCAAGATGTCTTCGTATTTTTGTCAAGAAATCATGACAATACTCACAGTCCGTCGACCAAAACACGACAAGAACACGCTTTGCTTCCGACCGATACAACTGATAGGTCTCGCCTTCGATGCCAACTCCCATAAAATCAGGAGCCTTGGCACCAACTTTCACCAACTGATACGGCTCAGTGATGGAATCCAATCTATGGCCTTCCTCAACTGAAACCTCTCCTTCAGATAGCATTGGATAATTCAATAGATAATCAACCACTTGCGTCCTTCCCATATTGGTATATCCATTCAACATGAAGTCCAAAACATACTCGTAAACCCGCATATTTACCTTGGCTCTTTCAAGGATATTGGAGATGCTTATCATGGAAAGGCTGTCAAAACGTTTCATGTCGCCATCGGTTGTCGTCCGAAACAAATAATCCACCATCTTTGCGCTAAAGGCTTGCGATGAAATCAATGTCGTATCCTTAAAATCGACCTCTCTCCATTCCTCATCGGGCAGTGCGACTTGTGCCCTCAAACTGACCACAGGACAAAGAAAAGCCAGAAGCAATAGAACAATATGTAAATACTTAATTTTCAAATTATTTTCTTTTATTCATTTCAAGTCTAACTTTAACTGAATGGCCATGTTGAAAGTCATGCGATGCAGGGGTGTGGTACCATAGTCAGCTATGGCTTGCTTGTGTTGTTGTGTGGGATAACCTTTGTTCTTTTTCCAGTTGTAAACGGGATATTGCTCACCATATTGTTCCATCAACATGTCCCTCGTGGTCTTGGCCAAGATGGAAGCCGCTGCAATGGATTGGTATTTGGCGTCGCCGCCCACGATACAAACATGCTTCACCTTCTTATATGGATTAAAACGGTTGCCGTCAATCAGCAATAACTCTGGTTCAAGTGATAGTTCATCCAACGCCCTATGCATCGCTAAGAATGAAGCATTTAGAATATTGATTTCATCTATCTCTTGAGCAGAGACGATACCTATTCCGTAAGACAAAGCCTCCTGCATAATCAGTTCACGGAGCTGCATCCTTTTCTTTTCCGTCAGCTGTTTGGAATCATTCAGTTCGGGGTAATCCGCATCTTGTTTCAAGATTACTGCTGCTGCCACAACGGGACCCGCCAAACAACCACGGCCAGCCTCATCGCATCCCGCCTCAACCTTATCGGAATAATGTGTCATCAGTCCCATAACTTACAAGAATCTAAAGTAGTAGTGATTAGCAAAGACCATTAGGAGAAACAAGGTCAGGAACAGATTAGCCCAACCCGTATTCCCCATGTAAGAGAAGGCATAGGATATCAAAATAGATAAGACGATGAAAATCAAACCATTCATCAGCACATTGCCTGTCACAAAAAGGAGCAGCACACCAAAGAAAACCATTATCGTGGTCATTGAAATCTTGATTCTAACTGCAATAGTCTTCTCGAAACCGGCATTATTGCCACCGAAGAAGAGGAATACCGTAGCTATTAGCAAAAGTGACAACAAGATGATAGTCTTCAAGTTAAAGCCACTAACAGAGAAGTGCAGCACAGAGAGATACTCCTTATACCCTAACAACATGCTTGGGAAATCGCCAAACAAGAAGACACCGATGAAATAAAAGAAATAGACAAACAGAAATCCTACAATTGGAATCAGTTGCAAGCGAAGGGAACCTTTTTTAGCGATAGGCAGAACGATCATTACCCAAAACATCAAAACAATGGATGGGAAGTAACACATGGAGGCCAAAGCAAGATACGCCCCTGCCTTCAAAAGGTTCATTTCGGCGTTAGGCATCAAATAGGAGTCAAACAGATTGCTGATTACCAACAATATGAAAAGCACAGACAAGGCAAAAGGATAGAAATTCGTTTGTGTTTCGGTCATACTCATCAGCAGGACAAACACAAAAGCGCCCATGGTGCTCACCTTGCCCACAATCTGGTTCTTCACCATTATCGCGTTGAAGAGCAGGGTCTCGAACACCAACAAGACAAAGGCAAAGATATGCTGGACAAAAGGAGAAAAGTCTAGAAGTCGGTCCACCAGGTTAAAAATCGGGGTCACAGGCTCGCCCAAACCCATGGTCGACTTCCCTGACACAAAAGCCGGTATCCATAGGGCAATGGCCATCAAGGCAATCACCACATACTGAATGGCATAGCTCTGTCTGAAAAACTTAATCATTGCATCCTCATCAAGTCAAGCCCAATGTCGTGGCGATAGTTAACACCTTCAAAATGAATCTTCTCTACTTCCCGATATGCGATGTTCCTCGCTTCTTCAATCGAATCGCCATGTGCCGTCACCGCGATGACACGGCCACCTGCCGTGACCACATTCTTTTCGGCATCAAATGCTGTGCCAGCATGGAAGGCGACAACGTCCTTCAAATTGTCCAATCCACTCATTATCATGCCTTTCTTATAGGCTTCAGGATAGCCGCCAGAGACCATCATCACCGTGACCGCCGTCTTTTCGCACTTGGCGTAATGCACCTCGTCAAGACGACCGTCGGCACAAGCCATGAGCAGATCGGCGAAGTCGCCCTCAATGCGGGTCATCACGGCCTCGGTCTCAGGGTCGCCCATGCGCACGTTGTACTCAATCACGTAAGGGTTGCCGCCATCGTTCATCAAACCCAAGAAAATGAAGCCTTTATAGTCGATGCCTTCGGCTTTCAAGCCCTTGAGGGTCGGCTTCACAATGCGATCCTCCACCCTGTTCAAGAACTCAGGTGTGCAGAACGGGACCGGCGAGACGGCACCCATGCCGCCCGTGTTCAGACCCTGGTCGCCGTCGCCGATGCGCTTGTAGTCCTTGGCCTCGGGCAGCAACACATAATGCTCGCCGTCGGTCAGCACAAACACCGACACTTCGATGCCTTTCAGGAACTCCTCGATGACCACTGTGGCCGAAGCCGCACCAAACTTGCCGTCAAGCATCTTGCCAAGTTCGTCTTTGGCTTCTTGCAAGTCGTTGAGAATCAACACGCCCTTGCCTGCCGCCAGACCGTCAGCTTTCAACACGTAAGGCGCTTTCACGCTTTCAAGGAACTTATAACCTTCGTTGAGGTTGTCCTTGTTGACTTTGAAGCACTTGGCCGTCGGCACACCGTATTTCTCCATGAAGTCCTTGGCGTATGCCTTGCTGCCTTCCAGTTGAGCACCTTGCTTGTCGGGACCGATAATCTTCACCCCTTTCAGCTTGGCATCACCCTTGAAGAAGTCAACGATGCCATCCACCAAAGGCTGCTCTGGACCTACCACAACAAGATTAATCTCTTGCTTTAAGCAGAAGTCTTTTACAGCTTCAAAATCAGATGGTTTTATATTCACATTCACGCCAACTTGAGCTGTTCCGGCATTGCCTGGAGCAATGAAGACATGGGCACCTTCGCTTTGGGCAAGCTTCCATGCCAAGGCATGTTCTCGTCCTCCTGAGCCTAGCACCAATATGTTGCGTTTTACTGCAGTTATATGTTGTCCTTGTATTGCTTTCCAGTCCACAGCTTCCTTTTCGTTGTCGGCCGGATACATGATGATGTTTTCCATATCTGTTATTTTTCTATAGCTTTCATTAATGAATTCCAAATAGCATTCGCTGCTTTATCCCACGAAAAATCCATGACACGTTCCCTGCCTTTCTCAATAAGCGACTCGCGTACGTTCTCGTCAAGCATCTCCGTCATGCCTTCGGCAATGGAGGCCTCGCTGAAGGGGTCGACGAGCAAAGCCGCATCATCCGCCACCTCGGGCATGGAAGTCACATTGGAGGTGATGACGGGCGTCTCACACTTGAACGCCTCCAGAATCGGGATGCCAAAGCCTTCGAAATACGACACATACACCGAAGCGAGAGCCGCTGCCGTCACCAGATGCAAGTCCTCGGCACTCAAACGGCCGGCAAAGACCACTTCATCCTTGAAACGCATCTGGCTGTAAGCCTGCTCGATAGGCTCCGACCACCAGCGCTTCTCCCCTACAATCAACAACTTGACATTAGAAGGCGTCTGGCTCTTGAACAAGTCGAAAGCCGTGAACAGTCGTGCCAGGTTCTTGCGCGGATGCAACGAGCCAACGAACATGAAATAAGGATTCCCGTTGGTATAATGGGCTCTTATCCTTTCCTGCTCCTCTTCAGAAATCGGCGCAAACCTCTCATTCACACCGTTATAGGCCACGTCAATCTTATCGGGCTCTATGCCATAGCATTCCACGATGTCCTGTTTCGAGAACTCCGACACCGTCACGATGCGTTTGGCTTTACGGGCAAAACGAGGGAAGAAAGTCTTGTAGTGCCAAAGATGTATCTTCGGCATGTCCTTGGGGAAATGCTCGAAGTTAAGGTCATGGAATTGAGCTACTTGTGGCACATCTGAGCGAAGGCTAAGGTAGCCGTCGGGCGAGAAGAACAGGTCGGGCTGGATTTGCTTCAGGGCTTTCTTCACCGAGAACTCGAAGAACCAGATGAAGAGAAAGGGATGCCGTGCCTGAGGGAACAGCACTATGGGTTTCACATTGTCGCCGAAGACAAACATCGGGTCGGGCTCACGGTCGAAGAGGAAGTAGAACTCCACATCGGGATGGTCCTTCACCATGCGGCGCAAGGTTTCGTATGCCACCCAACCGATACCTTCTAACTTGTTTTTCAGCAACAAGCGTGTATTGACTGCAATTTTCATTGTTCTGTTTTAACACTCGTTTTCATGCAGTCATCACACTGCAATTTTGTTCGCAAAGATACAAATTTTACCCACATCAAAACCTTGCTGAAAAGAATTGATTAGGATTTTTATTACTTTTGCTCCGAAATAATACCTAACGCCATGAGGAAAACTTTTTTCGTCTCCTTGATTACACTTTGGTGCGCCTTCGTTTACGCCCAACCGGCCATCACCAACCTTTCATTGCAAAGCTCCGTGGATGTCTTTGGATTATTCGAGATGTCGTTCCAACTGGGGAAATACGACAATCCTTACGACCCCGAAGTCATCGATGTGTACGCAGAATTCATGGCGCCTGACGGCAAAACCTTCAAAGTCAATGGGTTCTATTACGAAGGGTATACCTTCCAACAGAAAGACGACTATGAAGTGGCATCAGCAAGTCGCGACAAGGGTTGGCGGGTGAGATTCACGCCCAATCAGGCAGGAAAATGGAGTTTCAGCCTCCATGCCATCGACCGCAAAGGCAAGACCACCCTTTCGGCAAGCGACAACTACCCTACCACTTTTGAATGCAGGTCGGTCGGTAGCGCACCAGGTTTCATCAGAAAGGCCAACACGAGATACCTGAAACGCGAGGTGATGCAAAATGGCAAGTCGGAGTATCAAGCATTCTACCCCATCGGGCCCAATGTGGCATGGTACGAATACAAAGGTTCAAGTGCTTATCCCAAAGGCATTTATGACTATAATCATTATATCGATAAAATGGCTGGAAGTGCCAACTATATGCGCATTTGGCTCACCCGTTACCAATACCTTTCGCTTTATGGGCCGGAATTCACGCAGATGAACGGCAAAAAGCCTACTGTTTATTTTGACTCGTCACTCAACCAAAAAGACGCTGCCGAACTCGACCATATCATTGCCTACGCAGCAGAGAAAGGCATCAACGTCATGCCCTGCTTGTTCTCATTTGGTGACTTTGGCAACATGCACCAGAGCTCATGCCGGTGGGACAACAACCCCTACAACACCGTGCTCGGATTGAAGTCGCCCACGATGTTCTTCACCGACAAAGAGGCCAAAAGGATTGCCAAAAACCTGGTCCGCTACATCGTTGCACGTTGGGGGTATGCCACCAATATCGTTTGTTGGGAGTTATGGAACGAGGTCAACAACATCCCATCCGACGGCCAACCAGAAGCGTCGTTCCACGCCAACATCGTCAAGTGGCACGAGGAGATGGCCGACTATGTACTCTCCATCGATCCCTTCAAACACCTTGTCAGCACCTCACTTGGCCCTTTTTCCGAAAAAGACTACATCGGGGGTGCGCTCTACAAAAACCTCGACATCGTGCAATTCCACAATTACGGCAACATCCAAAAGGCCAAGTCCTCAGAGCAACGCACCAAGCAATTATTCGACAAATTCGCAACTTATCGTCCTCTTTACCCCGACAAACCCATCTTCTGCGGAGAGTTCGGTTTCGGGCAATCCGCTCCCCCGAAATACCAAGACAAAGACCCGTTTGGATTCGACACGCACAACTGCATTTGGGCTTCGCTCTTTTCGGGCACGATGGGTCCCGGCTCCATCTGGTTATGGAGCTACCTGCGCGACAGGGACTTGCTTCGCATCTATGCACCCGTGTTGGCCTACAGCAAAAACTTACCGCTCCTCCCCGACTCTTTCACCCCTCATACCACCGTCTCGACAAACAAGAGCTCTTTGGTATGCCCCAACGGCATTGAGACCTATTATCTTTCCAGTGCCGACGAAGACACGCTCTACGGCTGGTGCCAAGACACTGCCTTCAGCTACCAAGCCTTGCGCCGCCTCACCGACAAATCAATTTCGAAAGGACATTTCAACACCGATGCCAAAGTCGACACGAAGGGCTACGTCTACACTTTGGACGAAGACAAGAAGCCTCGACCTTGCTCAAAGAACAACACCATCATCTTGCCCATTAGCAAACAAGATGTTGGGACGCAATATGTTGTGAGGTGGTTCGATGGAGAAACCGGACTCGAAATCACCCAAGAGAAAACACAAGCCACAGTGACACACGACAGAAAGAACAACCAATTCATCGAGATACAGTTCCCATCGACGATTCGCGACTTGAAGAAACGCCAAATCTACAACACCTACGGCGACGCCGCCTTCATCATCATCGCTGAGAAAGATAAAACAAAAGGGAGCAACACCCAAGGCATCGCTCCCAATAAACGTTTGAAAGTCACAAAGACTTCAAAAGACAAATCACATTAATAACGGTAGATGTCCGACTTGTAAGGTCCCTCAACGGGCACACCGATGTAGTCGGCCTGCTTCTGTGTGAGCTTGGTCAGCTTCACGCCAATCTTCTCAAGGTGCAGGCGGGCGACTTCCTCGTCCAAATACTTCGGCAGGCAATATACACCTACTTTATATTGTCCACGCTTCTCCCAGAGGTCCATCTGGGCCAAGGTCTGGTTGGTGAACGAGTTGCTCATCACGAAGCTGGCATGACCCGTGGCGCAACCCAGGTTGACCAGTCGGCCCGAAGCCAACAGGAAGATGCAATGACCGTCATCGAAGACATACTTGTCGACTTGCGGCTTGATGTTGATTTTCTCCTTCAGATGCTCGGTCTTTTCGAGGCGATCCACCTGGATTTCGTTGTCGAAGTGGCCGATGTTGCACACGATGGCCTGGTCTTTCATCTGCAGGATGTGCTCCAGCGTGATGACGTCACAGTTACCCGTCGTGGTTACAAAGATGTTGCCTTCCTTGACGGCCTCCTCCATCGTCGTGACCTCAAAGCCTTCCATGGCGGCTTGCAAGGCGCAGATGGGGTCGATTTCGGTGACGAGAACGCGGGCACCGTAGCTCTTCATCGAGTGAGAGCAGCCCTTGCCCACCTCACCGTAGCCGCACACGACGACCACCTTGCCGGCAATCATCACGTCGGTGGCGCGCTTAATGCCGTCGGCCAACGACTCGCGGCAGCCATAGAGGTTGTCGAACTTCGACTTGGTGACCGAGTCGTTCACGTTGATGGCAGGCACCAGCAACTCGCCGCGTTCGTGCATCTGATACAGACGGTGCACGCCTGTGGTGGTCTCTTCCGAGACACCCTTCCAACCGGCCACAACCGTGTGCCAGAAGGTCGGATTCTCTTTATAGGTGGCCTTGATGACGCTCATCAATGCGGCTTCCTCGGCACTGCCCGTGGGTGCATCAAGGAGTTTGGGGTCGTTTTCGCAGGCATAGCCTTTGTGAATCAGCAAGGTGGCATCGCCGCCATCATCGACAATCAAGTCCGGACCCGTGCCATCGGGGAAAGTGATAGCGCGTTTGGTGCACCACCAATAGTCTTCGAGGGTCTCGCCTTTCCAAGCGAAGACGGAAGTACCTGTTTCGGCGATGGCCGCAGCAGCATGGTCTTGCGTGGAGTAAATGTTGCACGAGCACCAGCGCACCGTAGCCCCCAACTTCACCAAAGTCTCAATCAGGCAGGCCGTTTGGATGGTCATGTGCAGCGAGCCCATAATCTTGGCGCCCTTCAGCGGTTTCGTGTCGCCATATTTCTTGCGCAGCGACATCAGGCCGGGCATTTCGTGTTCCGATACTTCAATTTCCTTACGTCCCCAAGCGGCCAAGTCCATATCGGCCACCAAATAAGGGAGTTTGTTATCTAATAGTCTGTTATCCATTGTTTTAAGTTTTTTGTATTCGTCTTAATATGAAGAGGCAAAGATACACAAATTCCCCTTACATCAACACAAAAAGCGGAGAAATTCTCCGCATGATTTATAACATGAATTGCCATGAATTGGACACGAATTTTCAAAAACAATTATTTATGAAGAAATTGACTTTGTCGAAATTTCCGATTCGGCTGAGCCAATCTTCGATTTCGTGATAAATTTCTGATAATTCGTGTTTTAAATTCAATCTGGCAAACGATACAAAGTCAGTTTGTCGTCCAAGGTGCATTGAATCAGGCCATAATGCTTGGCGTAATAGAATTCTGTAGGGAAATTTTTGGTTTGCGGATAGGCAACATCTATGAGTTTGAGGTGCATCACACCTCGATAGGTCTTTTCGCTAACCGTGTAGGAATCAAGATATTCCGCAGTGTAATCCATAGCGTTATCGTAACCAGATTCATAACATTTGTATCTTTTATCGCTATCGGGATAGAACAAGTTCCCGTCAATGCCCATCACATAAACAGCTTCGTTAAAGTACAGCCTGAACTCATTAATATCCGAATACTCCACCCACTTGTAGGCGGAAATCGTGGGTGAAACCCTTAATGTGCCGTAAGAGTTCGCCCCGCTCTGTTCAATGTGCTCATATTCACCCTTTTCCGTAGGGATGAAAAGAATGGTGGTTCCCGTTTCGGTCGTATAGGAATTGGCAAGGGCAAATCTGAACGACTGATGGATGCCGTTGTCGTCCTGCATCGTGAAATAGCAATTCGTGCTGTCGGCAAACCAATCACGGTTGGAATCGTTCACACGGAAGGTTTTCGTTTTCACACAAGAGGCCATCACGAATGACAATGCCATCAAAATCAACAATTTATTCTTCATAGAGCCAATATTTTTCACCGTTAGACATAACGACTCCGAGCAAGCCATTTTCATAATTATAATAATAGGTATCGGCGTGGATGGAGCCTTCTTCTTCGTAATAATCAACAAGTTCCGACTTCAGCTTGAAGACATCGTGGTAATAGCGTCCATTAACTTTCAGGGAGTCAAGCATTTCATAGTTGGATGTGTCTTCGCCGATGAGCGGTAACCGTGCGCTTCCTACAGCAAAAATTGTGGCGCTTTTCGCATAGTTTTGCCCACCTTCTTCCTCGAAAGCCATATACCGGTTGGAGAACTCGATTTCCACGTTGAAAATCGGGTAGTTAGGCGTGCATTTGGTGATGTCTGACTCATATTCATAGATGCAGTTGGGGGCGGGCTTGTACTTTTCATACATATAGTCGAAGCCCGTTTCCTTTTGGCGGTGGCGCGACACGGTGAAGTCGATGACGGTGCGGTCGCTCTCGTGCTTCATACGGAACACGTCGCCGTTTCGGTAAGGCACGGTGGCCAGATACTGTCCGGGGATGCGTCCCAAATCGACATAGGTGGTTTTGCTGCGTGGGCAGGCCGTGAGCAGCAGCAACAAGGCTCCGAAAACTGCCGGAGTCGCCACTTTTCTGAAAAATCGTTTCTTCGTTTGCATAATTGATAACGTTTAAAACTTTCGGCTACAAAAATATGGCAAATTTTCACTCAAAATCATAGTCTTTGGAGCATTACAAACTTTTGGAAAACCTGCACTTTGATTTCCAACGCGTTATGATTTCCAATTACAACATTTCTATTTCCGAAAAAGAGAACACATTTCCGAAAAATATGTATTTTTGCCAAAACTTAAAACAACAGCAAAATGAATCAACCGTACACTAACATTAACATCAACCCCAACAGTAAGAAAATCGGACGTTACATCCTTTGGGGCGTTTTGGGACTATTAGCCATTTTGGTGTTCTTCTCCTCGTTCTACACCATCCGCTCGACGGAACGCGGGGTGCTAGCCACCTTCGGCAAGATGAGTGACGAGGTCATTGGCGACGGTCTTCACATGAAGATCCCATTCATCCAAACCATCAAACGCGTGAACGTGCAACAGAAGAAACACGACGGCAAGGAGAACAGCTACACCAAGGACGTGCAGACCTCGGAGGTGGAATACACCATCAACTACGACCTGGTGCGCGAGAACGTCAGCAAACTGATGAAAAACGTCGGCGACGACTACCACAACCGCATCGTGGTGCCCTTCATCCGCTCGTCCATGAAACAAAGCTTCGGCAACTTTGCGGCCACCGAAATCGTTGAGAACCGTGATGCTGTGCGCCGCGAGATTGAACAGACGCTGCGCCAGACCTTGGACAGCAACTACTTCATGAACATCCAGTTTCAGATTACAAACATCGACTTCGACGACGACTTCGAGACCGCCATCAAAGAGAAACAGGTGGCTGAACAGAACGCCCTGAAAGCCAAGAACGTGACCATACAAGTGGAGGAGCAGGCCAAGCAGACCAAAATCAAGGCCCAAGCCGAGGCTGAAGCCATGAGCATCAAGGCGGCTGCTTTGGAAAGCAACCCCAAACTGGTGAACTATGAAGCCGTGCAGAAATGGGATGGCAAGATGCCCCAATACATGCTCGGCAACTCAGTGCCTTTTATTGATTTGAAGTAAGATGTGACTCCAGCAGCCATGTCATGCCGACGCTGGAATGCGCGATGGCGGGCATCTATGGCTGCGGCTTATCTTTATCATTCATCTTATTATGAAAACCCGACATTACATATCGGGGTGAAGTAGGGTCCAGCAGCCATGTCATGCCGACGCTGAAATGCGCGATGGCGGGCATCTATGGCTGCGGCTTATCATTAATCCGTCTTATAATAAAAACCCGACATTGCATATCGGGGTGAATTAGGGTCGTCCTTTCAGGACTTTCAAGCACTTCTATGCCTGCAAATAATCCAAATCGCTCAGCATACGAGTGATGACACTGCGGAAATCTACCTTAAAGCCTTCGTTTTGTTGGTACTCTTTGTATAACGACATATCGCCTTTGCGCTTTTTGCGGATGATACGGTCGATGATTTGCACCATGAGGGCATCCACGGCTTGCTGGTCGGGATTGCCCACCACCAGCGACTTGTAGTCTTCATCTTCCGCTACCGCTTGCGCGACACTTATCAATTTCATTTTCTGGTCGTCAGGGGTGGCCTCCCAGCCGTTGAACCAACGTTGGTTGAACTCTTTCAATATTTCATCCAAAGGGTCTTTGTCCTCCTCTACCACTCCTGCGTTGACCATCGTTGGCTTCAGCGGGTCTATGGTGGTCTCTTCGGCATCCAAAGTGATGGCCTCGTTCAAAGCGGCGCGACGCAGTCCGTAGGTGTTCAGATCCACCGAATCCAGCAAGTCTTTCAAGTTGTCGATGTCAGGGCCGGCGATGTGTAGGCCAGGAATGAGATAACGCAAGAACCAAAAGAGCTTTTCCCAGTCTTTCATCTCGAAAGGCATGATGGCAGCCACTCGGGAATAGATTCTCACAAACTGTTTGCACTTCATCTTGAAGTCAGCCTTGCCGTTTTCGGGCCAATCGATCTCAAAGTTGAAACGGTCGGCGGCGGCATCAATGATGGGTGCCCATTGGTCGGCACTGGCACCGTGAATGTACAAACCGATGAAGGCTTCAACCTCGTCCATATCGAAAACGCCAAACGAGAGCAAAGTGTTCTTCAACTCATGCAAGATATTGACATCCGTGGCTTCCGACAAGGTCGTGGAGGTGTAGAACGGGTCAAAGGCTTCCTTGATGTCGTCCTGGGTGTTGTAGAAGTCAAGGATAAACAAGTCTTCGCTCAGTTTTCCCAAGTCGGGAGCGGAACGGTTGAGACGCGAAAGGGCCTGCACGGCTAACACGCCAGCCAAAGGCTTGTCGACATACATGGCGCAGAGCTTGGGTTGGTCGAAGCCGGTAAGGTATTTGTTGGCTACCACCAAAATGCGGTAGTCGTCAGAGTCGAATTTCTCGGCCGTCTGACTATCGGGGAAGCCATTCATACCCGCTTCGGTGTAGTCAGACCAAGCATTCCCGCTTTCTTCGGCAGCGATTGAGCCATACAGGTTATCCGTGATGGGATAGATCGAGGCCTCTTGGTGCTGAAGGCGTTTCTCTCCACTGAAGGCAATCAGAATCTTGTAGGGCAGCTCTTTGTCCACCACAATCCGATTCAGCGCCTGATAATACTTGATGGCGCATTCAATGTCCTTGGTCACCACCATGGCCTTGGCCTTGCCTTTCAGCTTGTGGCTGCGGAACACCTTGGCGTCGAAATGGGTCAGCATCACGTCGGCCTTGGCCGCTATGGTCTTCGGGTCGCGTTCTACGGCCCCTCGCAACTTCTTCTGCGCCCGCTCGTTGTTGTATTCCGGATTATCCTCAATGCTCTTGGTGAGTTCGTAATAGCTACGATAAGTGGTGTAGTTGGTCAGCACGTCGAGGATGAAGCCTTCCTCGATGGCCTGCTTCATGCTGTAGAGATGGTAAGGATGGAACTTGCCTTCGGCATCCTCGCTGCCAAAACGCTCCAGCGTTTCCCTCTTTGGCGTGGCCGTGAAGGCGAAATAGGAGCAGTTGGTGCTCATCTTGCGGTCTTTCATCAGTTTCTCCAGCAAGGCGTCGGTGTCGCTACCGTCGGTGTCGGCGTCTTTTTGCACCGTGGCGTTGAGTTTGTCGGCGGCGATGCCGCTCTGCGAGCTATGTGCCTCGTCGATGATGACGGCAAAGTTATGGTCGCTCACGTCGCTGATGGCGTCGCAGATGAAGGGGAACTTCTGTATCGTAGTGATGATGATACGTTTGTTGTTCTCGATGGCTTCCTTCAAATCCTTCGAGGTGTCGGCATGGGCCACGATTTTGGCGCTTTGCCCAAACATCTTGATGTTGTCGGAGATCTGCTTGTCGAGCAGGCGGCGGTCGGTGACCACGATGACGGAGTTGAACAAAGGCGCATCCACGGCTTTGGCTCTCACTGCATCCATCGTATTAGGGCAGGCCTTGATAAGTTTGTAGGCCAGCCAAGTGAGCGAGTTGGACTTACCCGAACCGGCAGAATGCTCGATGAGGTAGGTCTTCCCCACTCCCATTTCCGCCACATCGTTGACCAACTTGCTTACCACATCCAGCTGATGGTAGCGCGGAAAGATCAGCTTCTTGGCATTCTTCATGATGTGCGGCACCTTCTTTTGGGTCTTGGCCTCGTCGTAGTCGAAGCAGACGTAGTTCATGATGATATCGGCCACGGTGTCCTTTTGCAGGATTTGTTCCCACAGGTAGGAGGTCTTGTAGCCCCCTTCGGGGTTTGCGGGATTGCCTGCGCCTTGGCCGTCGGGCAGGCCCTTATTGAAAGGCATGAAATAGGTCTTGTCGAGGTTGAGACGTGTGGTGAAAAACACCTCGTCCTTGTCCATGGTGAAATGGGCGAGGCAACGGCCGAAGTTGAGCAAAGTCTCTTTGGGGTTGCGTTCCGTGGACTTGTATTGCTTCTGCCCGTCGTATTTGGCGGTTTGGTGTGTCCAAGGGTTCTTCAGCTCGAAGGTGAAGATAGGCAAACCGTTGACAAACAGCACCATGTCGATTTCCAGACCTGGATTGGCGACCGAGAATGTCTGCTGGCGCGTGAGCGAGAACTGGTTTTGGGCGTATTTCAGTTTTGAGGTCTCGCTGTCGGCTGCCGAGGGTTTAGGGTAGAACAGCGAAAGATGGATGTTGTCCACGTCCACGCCTTCGCGCAGCACCTTGATGACGCCAAAGGTCTCGATGTCTTTCGAGATGCGCTTGGGCAGTTCGCTTTTCAGGTCCTTGCCCTTGTATTCTTTCAGCACTTCATGTTGTGTGCTCTCAAGGAATGCCCACAGCCTTCGCAGGTCGATGGCCAGTTTCTTGTCCATGTCCTTGGGCTGGCCCCAATAGTATTGTTGCGCCTTGGGCGACTGGGCTTCCACATCGTTCTGCCCGCTTGCCGTGCGTTCCTCGTGGGTGCTGCCTACAAGGGCTTTCTCTATGAGGGCCTCGAAGGCTTGTTCGTTGGTTTGGGATAATGCTATTGACATTATTTCAGAATTACTTACAATACCCGACAGGGCGAAACTCCGACTGGCATTTATGAATAATAACCGAATTCAAATCAAGGTCTTCTATGTCTTTGTCTTTTGTTATCCTTTTATTACTTGTGGCATTGTTAATGACAATTTTACGATACCTGACTTGTTGAGGGTCGAAATCCTGAAAACCATTCTCAACCTTAATTCGCTCTGCTGATTGCATTATATAATCAAAAAACACAGAAGATGCTTCAATTTGCTTATCTGCATCGTCGTGCCTGCCACGTTTCATTTCAAGGAAAAACACAAATAGTCCTTTAACATGTTGTACCAAAAGGATGTAATCGCAGAAGCTGTTTAGCCCATGCGGTGCTTCGGGTTCAACTGTACGCTGATTGAAATAAGGAAACAACACTTTGCCATCCTCTTCAAGATTGTTGAAACGATATAGCTTCATGCTTGAAATGGAATTAGATGCACTTTTGACAACCACTCTTTGCTCTTTGTTTTCTCCCACAGCAGGCTCTATCAATGTCAAAGCGTCATTGCCCTTTTGCAGAAAATCAGAGTTAAGAATCCACTCAAAATAATCTATGTATTGCATAACTCAGTTATTTGGGTGGTCGTACTTCAAAACTTCATAGAAGGTGTTCGTCACATCGTTTTGGCTATTGATGGCCTCGTCGATGGAAGGCATGTTGAACCCGTACCTGTCCACTTCAATCGGTTCCACTTTCACTTTGCCATTTTTGCCCTTCTGGAACAAATAAGGGGCAAACTTGTCTTGCGACAAACAAAGGCTTTCATCATATCCCTTGTTTGTAAAAACCTTATCGCCAGCCTTGTTCAATTCATCCGCCATAATCATATTGTTGATTTCACGGATAATATAGTCGCTATGGGTGCTAATCACCAAACGCAAACCTGCATTAATCATCTTGACGAAGATTTTTGCCAAAAGAATCTGATTTTTCGGGTGAAGGTTCAGTTCAGGCTCATCCACAAACAAGATATTGTATTGACCAGCCGAATGACGCAAATAAAACACCAATGGAGCCAACGTCTTAACAGCTGATGATGACTCATTGAAGCCGAGTTGGGTATTATCAGAAACACGATATAAGACCTCTCCATCTTCAGAAACAGTGAGATTGCCATGCAAAATCATTTGTTCTATTTCATCAGCAAATTTATGATATTCTGACTTGCTCTTCTTTTGATTGACCACGTCTGCTGCATCAGCCAATCCATCTGCAATAGGCTTTGGATAACGATTATTTAACCGTTCTTCAGGACTCCTGAGTCGTCCAACAGCTAATTCTTTATTAAAGGTGTAGATTCCACTGCGCTCTGCAGCAAACATTTTAGCCCCAACAATTCCATCAAAAAACAACGAAGTGATTAACATGGATTGCATGAAAGGTAAATGACTTTCCTCTATCCAACGTATTTTATAATCAAAAGAATTTGCTTTTTTTACAATATAATTGTACCAAACAGACACAGATTTATTTCTTAGTTCTTCTATCCACTCGTCTTTTGTAGTTACAATTTCACATTTGAAGGAATCCGTTCTAATGTTCAAATTCATAGAAGCCAAAACCTCTTTTTGGCGTCTTTTAAGATAATCTTTCAACAAACTAAATAGTTCATCTGCATTCAAGCTTCCATTAACCCCACTTTTTAACCTTTTGGTGATAGGCAATTCTTTGTTTTCAAATTTAAAGTTTGGAAAAGACAATACAATTACCATATCTAAAATTAAAGTATACAAAAATGTAGCCGCATACGTTTTCCCCGTTCCATTGTCGCCAGCAAAAAGGATGAATGGTTTCGACATATCGATTACCATCGAATCAATAGGGCCGAGATTTGAGATTTTCAATTTCATAACTATTCAGTTTTATCCTAGAATTTGCAAAAATAGTATTTTTTTATTTCAAAGCGGTGTTCATCAGTTTTGGATGTCATTATTATGTTCTAATTCTTATTTTCCTATACTGTTTTCCAAATCCGTTATTTGACTATTTAATGATTCTATAGTTTCCTTTAAATCAGAGATCTCAGAATCAAAGAAATCATATTTTATACATTGCTTTTTATAACACCGATCTCTAAATTCTGAAATAACCGTCCTGCAATCCAAACTTCTATTCATAACCAAAGAACAAATAAAAGGAATAGCTACCATAACCATACCTGTGATATATGTTATAGGTTCCATATCTTCCCAACCTATCCGATAAATCAAAAAACTTATTCCGATAATATACGCAATATATATAAATACTATTAAAGCCTTGAGATTATTTTTCTTTCTGTCAGCAATAGAGTTAATTTGTTGCAATATATTCTCCTTATCTTTAAGTTGAGACTCGCATAAGCCTTTCTTTTCTTTTAATCTTTCCAATTTGTCTTTTTGTCTTTCCTGCCGAATAGTATCAAGCATTTTTTCAAACTCTTCTTTCTGTTTGGATAATAATTCTTGAGATATGGCTTGCTGCGTTTCCAACTTTTTCTGATTTTCTTTTTCAGCAGCCTCTAGTTTTTCTTTAAGTTGAGACTCCAAACAACTTTGGGCAAATTTCTGCGCCTCAACATGATTCCTTAACTCACGAGAATTGTTCGACTCTAGAAGTTGAGAAACAATGTCATTCTGCTTTTGGAAATCCTCTGTGATTTCACTTATTCCTGCAAGAATGTCTTGTAACTCATCCGGTGTTACCTCAGCCTTTTCATTGGGCATGGTTAAAAAACTGACAAAACTCTTATAGTCGTCATTGCTTTGTGAAAAATACTTCAGCAGCAACGCCAACCATTGACTAGGCAGCATGGTGATTGGTTGGTTTTTAGAATGATGCAAATCCCATTCCTGCAACCGACGATCTGAGGTCACGAAATAAAACTTCGTATCTCTTACATTGTTATCACAATTATTTCGAGCCAATTCAACCCAAATCATATTTTTTGCATCGTTTAAATGCAAGCTATCATTTTTAGTTCTTTTATATTGCTTGATTTCTTCGGCATATTGTTCTATCCTCTCTCCATCTTTTATGTCGCTGTATTGTTGTTTGAAATCTTCTGTGATACGGAATTTTTGAAGCAATGCATCATATTCATTTTTTATATGCAAACTGAATAGATCAAATCCGTAGACATTCTTAGTCCTACGCCACTCATGATAGTATTGGTATAATGAATAGCCACCAGTGTATTTTCGGAAAAGAGAAGGATTAATATTACCGTAAGGAGTTGAACCTCTCAAATGACTAATGTGATAATCAATGGTGTCAAAGAATTCTTTTCGAGTCACTGAACTTATCACAAGTTGTTGTCCACTATTAACACAACGTTGCAACAAATTAGTTACCCTTTCTTTTCTAAAATCACCATTTATACCAAGTGCTCTGTATATCAATGCATTATCCAAATACAACTTTTTATTTTTTAGTGCATTAACAATATCCTGTGGGTCAATACTATTAATTGCGGTTGCATACTCAATACAATAATTGACAAGTTCAAAAAGAGCTTTGTTCTTATTAGGATTATCCCATGTAATGAAACAGTTGATTGCTTCTATTTCATCATCATTAAACGTATTTGGGTCAATCACTGGAGACACTTTTTGCCCTTTTCTTTCTAATAATTGAGTGTATGCACTAATATTTGTATTCAACAATGAGTATAAATACTTATACAATAAAGCTTTTAACCATTCGGGATCAACATCGGGCTTTTGTGTTGAGAAATCCTCAATTGCATCATCAATGCAATACTCTGTTTTTTCTTTAAGTTTCTCGAATCTTTTATTAGGCAAATAATAGGTATTCTCTCTTTTGGTTTTTCCCAATACCATCTCATAATAACGTTCATCGTTCAAAAAACCAATTTCTTTTTCTTGAACAACTATCTCATATTCTTTTTGAAGCAAAGTGATTATCTGCTCAACCGTAAGTGGAGCATTTTCTGAATTCACAAATACAGCGTCTACAAATCGACGCCTTACACTCTTTACAGTTTGTATAGATTGATCCTCGGCATAAATCATTGCCGCTGTCCTCATGATAGTTTGAATCTTATTTGCCATAGTTTATATAGTTTATTTCTAATTACTTACTTTCACCTTTCCCGTCACCACTTCATTGATGATGATCTGCTTACGCTCCTGAAGGAGGGAGATTTGATTTTGACAATTCTTTATCGCATCATCAATTGGAGCAATTGCTGTATTTAAATAATCTACAATTTCGACCTGTTTCTTAAATGGCGGAAGAGGTATTATTACCGCGCCCACTTTTTCTTTTGTAAAATGTGGTATTGTGGCTTTATTACAAATATATTCTATATCAATACTTAGTTATTTTTTAATTACATGACTCATTATAAGCTACATAGCGCGTATTGTACCGAGCATTCGCCCTGTTTTAGGGCATGTTCCAGTCCATAAACAAGAGCTCTCGGGAAAGATGG
>JAEEGI010011529.1_pt1 | contig 19058 bp, 20 predicted proteins | sample 8958751 | NCBI WGS metagenome assembly JAEEGI01 (sample SAMN16246545, study PRJNA631951) | gut metagenome | biome: gut microbiome; feature: rumen; material: KS-attached | host: Bos | place: Iran: Karaj | collected 2018-10 | reverse complement strand
CCTCCGGAAGTCCTCACCCGGACCAGACAGATCATCTCCGCAGGGTCGATGGTAAGCCTTCCCTCCTGCTGCGGAATCAGCATATAGCGCTTGAGCAGCGCCACGTTGTAGATCGTTCCGTCGACATTCTCCCTGTTGGATTCGATGGTCTGGGCAGTGTATGTCTCTTTGTTCCAGAAACCGTTGAAAGACGGGAAGGTAATGTCCTCGATGCCTGATATGTCAGAACGGTAATATAACTTGAGGGTTGCAGTGATCGGCTCTCCCTTGACCACATTGGTCTTGCTCAGAGAAAGCCTCAGGAATATGTCGTCATTCGACACGGTGCCTGACTGTATTGCTTCGGAAGATCCCTGCTGGGCCGATGAAGACGATGAAGACGAAGACTGCTGCTGTTGCTGTGCCTTGACCACTTCTATCGTGAAGGAAGCGGTAGAACAGTCTTTCTTGTCAACCTTGGCAGTTGCACCGGGCAGAGTGAACTTGCCTTCAGCCTTTGGCTGCAGAAGGTATGTATAAGTCTCTGTATGGCTTGATTCGCGCTTGCCGTTGATGATGTTGGTGCTGCTCATCGAGCCTTTCTGGGGTCCCCATACGACATCGAAATCGCTGGTCCCGGGCCATTCGAAATCGCTCATGTTCCCGTTGGCGGTGAACACGATTCTGAAGGTCTCGTTCATTGATACGACCCTCGGAGCTTCGACGGTGAGGTTCTGGGCTGCAAGGCTGCCGCAGAACAACATACATAGCAATGCAACAATATGTCTTCTCATTTCTCTACCAGTTTTTATCTTTCTGTTTGCTCTTCGCTTTCAGAGCTTTCTCCTTGTTGACCTTGTCCTGGGTCTGCTTCTCCTGCTCCTGGATGGCCTGCAGCATCTGCTGTGCGGCCTGAGAGCTTATCTTTGGCTGCTCGCCGCTCTGATTCTGCTGGTTCTGCTGATCTTGCTGATCCTGGTTCTGGTCTTTGTTGTCCTGATTCTGATCTTGGTTCTGATCCTGCTGGTCCTGATTGTCCTGGTTCTGGTCGTTGTTCTGATCCTGGTTCTGCTGGTCCTGGTTTTGTCCGCCTCCGCCCTGCTGTTCGTTCTCGAGCATCTTCTGGGCATAAGCGAGATTGCTCTTGGCATCCATATCGTCAGGATTGCGGCGCAGCGAATTCTTGAAAGCCTCTACGGCTGCCTGCCAATTGCGCTGCATCAGGAAAGAATCGCCCTGGTTGAAATAGCTCTCGGCTCCGTGGCCTGCACGGTCGAGCGAATCGCTGACTGCAGAGTAGTACCTGTCAGCCTCGGAATAGTTTTCCATCCTGTAGTAGGTGTTTCCAAGGTTGAAATTCGCAGCGTTTGAAAGGGAATCCTTCAGCAGAGCCTTCTTGTAAGCAATCTCCGCATTCTGGAAAGCTTCCTTCTTGAACTCACGGTTGCCCTGGCGCACCTCCTTGCGGTCGGTCTGTCCGAACGCAGGAATGGCGGCGGCAATCATCAGCATCAATATGATCAGTCTTCTGCACATATCATTTGAAAATGTTTTTGGAGGTCTTGCGGTTTCCTATCAGCATCTCGAGTATGAAGAAGAACAGCGCTATCGCGAAGAAGTACATATACTGTTCGTTGAAATCCTCGAACACGATGCTGCTGAATTCCTTTTTCTCGATGTTCTTGATGTCTTCAAGGATCGGGTTAAGACCGAACTCGCTGTTGCCGGCCTTGACGTATTCGCCGTTGCCGACGCCAGCAATTTCCTTAAGTATCTGCTCGTTGAGTTTCGTAACGACAATGTTGCCTTCCTTGTCGCGGAGCAGACTGCCGTTCACTGTGATAGGCTGGCCGGCAGTAGAGCCCACGCCTATGGTATATATCCTTATCCCCTCTTCAGCCACTGCCTTCGCAGTCTCCACTGCATCTCCCTCGTGGTCCTCACCGTCGGAGATGACGATGATTGCACGGCTGTTTCCGCTCTGGGAACTGAAACTCTGGGCAGACATCATCAGAGCCTGGGAGAGGTCGGTTCCCTGTATGGGGACCGATTCGGTGCTTATGCTGTTGAGGAACACCTTGGCTGAAACATAGTCGGTGGTGATGGGAAGCTGGATGAAACTTTCTCCGGCAAAGATCACCAGACCGATGCGGTCGCCCTGCAGTTTGTCGACTATTCTCGAAATTGCCAGTTTGGCCCTTTCCAGACGGTTGGGGGAATAATCCTCGGCCAGCATAGAGTTCGACACGTCGAGAGCAATCATAATCTCCACTCCCTTGCTCTGCCTCTCCGCCAGCCTTGCGCCCATCTGCACGCGGCAGAGACCGAGCACGAAGAACAGGAAGGCTATCGAGAAGAAGGTTACCTTCAACCAGCCGCGGCCGTTCGACACTTCAGGCATCAGCTGCTCCACGACCTCAGGGTCGCCGAAGCGGGCTATCCTGCGTTTCTTGAAGTTCAGGTAGGCCTTGTAGGCCACGAAGAACAGCGGGATGAGCAGCAGCAACAACAGATATTGGCTTTGAGCTACATATATCATTACGGCAGCCTCCTTATTATGAAGAATTTGAAAAGAACCTCAAGCAGCAGGGCTACCAGCGCCCAGATTGCAAACTTCATGAACAGCTCGGTATAGACCGGGAAGCTGTCCACGGTGATGCGGCTCTTTTCCATCTGGTTGATTTCGTTGTATATCTCGAGCAGCTTGGTGTTGTCGGTGGCACGGAAATACTTGCCGCCGGTCTGGTCCGCGATGTTCTTGAGCAGCGGCTCATCGATCTCCACGTCTACGTCCATCATCCTGATGCCGAGCGGAGTCATCATAGGATACGGAGCCTTGCCCATCGCACCGACACCGATCGTATAGACTCTGATGCCGTAGGTCTTGGCAATCTCGGCAGCCATCGCAGGGGTTATCTCTCCGCTGTTGTTCACACCGTCGGTGAGCAGGATCACCACCTTGCTCTTGGCGTCGGAATCCTTCAGGCGGGCCACTGCGGTGGCCAGACCGTTTCCGATAGCCGTACCGTCATCGATCAGGCCGGTCTCGATTTCCTTCATCATATTGATGAGGGTGGCGCGGTCTGAGGTGACGGGGCACTGGGTGTAGCTCTCGCCGGCAAAAACCACGATACCGATGCGATCGGCAGGTCTTGAAGCAATAAACTCGATGGCAATGTTCTTGGCGGCACCTATCCTGTCCGGACTGAAGTCACGGGCAAGCATAGAGGTCGACACGTCCATATCCAGCACGATGTCGATACCTTCAGTGTCGGTCTGTTCGAACGATTCTGAAGAACGGGGCCTGGCGATGGCTATGATGATCAGAGCCAGGGCGATGGTACGCAGGATGAACGGGACGTGCCGCAGGAAACGCTTGAAGTCCTGCCCTTTGACTTGCCAGCCGTCGAAGTTCGACACGGTCATCGAAGGTGACTTGCCTTTCAGCTCCCTGTAGACATACAGGGCTATCAGCGGCAGGAGCAGGAACTCCAGATAAAGCAGGTTGGGATATTCGAAAAACATCACTCGTCCCCTCCCTCTTCTTCAAGCTGCGACACGTAGGTCGAGTTGACGAACTGGACTGCGTCCGGAATCGTCTCTTCGTTTTCCTCGGCGGTAGCCTCGTATTTTGCGAACTTCACAAGGTCGGCACGGCCGAACAGCTTCTCTATCTTGTCGTAGGTTCCACCTTCAATGTCCTGTTTCTTCAGGTCTTCCAGCATCTCACCGGAAGGCCGCTCCATAGTCACGATACCGAACCGCTCGGAGATATAATATCTCAGGGTGTCTGTAACTGCGGTGTAGAACTGCTTCTGCTTGTTGTTCTGCCACAGCTTCTGCTTGCGGATCTTCTCGAGGTCACGCAGCGCCACGATGTGGGCCGGGTCTTTCTGCACCGGCTTGCCGAACAGCGTCAGGTTGTTGCGCCTTGCTTTTACCAGCCTTATGATCAGGTATATCAGGGCAGCCAGCAGAAGAGCCAGCAGCAGCCAGGGAAGGATTTCCTTGAATGTCAGAGGATATCCTATCTGCCCCTTGATGTCCTTGATTTCATAGGTGGCGGTATCTATCGGAATGGTGTTGACGTAAAGCTCGGGACCCCTGTAGAGCAGGGAATCGATTTCGCCCTTGGAATTCTGGATGAGAGCCAGCATCGGAGGCAGGACATAGCTGCCGCTGTCGAAACTGGTTATGGTCATATGGGCCTGGATGTCAATCTTTCCTTTCTTGAGTGACACGGTGTCGACCGTCATTCCCTTGATCGTCTCTACGCCGGGAACCAACTGCTCGCTTTGAGCGGCGATGAGAAAACCCTCCCCCTCATTCATCTGCAGATCGAGAATAAGTTCGACCTGGTCGCCGATGAGGATGGAATCCCTGCTGAGACGGGAAACACGTGTGGTGTCGACCTGGGCCGACGCCACTGTACTTATTATCAATATCGCAATAAACAGCAATCCTTTCTTCATATCAAGCCCTGTGTTTGAATAACGATATCAGTTGTTTCACATAATCCTGGTCGGTGGCGATGTCGACGGAATCGACCCTGTAGCGGAGGAGCACCTGCCTGGTCTTCTCCTGCACCTCGGCATTCCATTTCGCGTAGGATTCACGCATAGCCTTCGAGGACGTGTCCACCCACATCTGCCTTCCGGACTCGGCATCCTTCACGTTGATCAGGCCTATTGATGGCAGTTCGCGCTCGCGGTGGTCATAGATGTTTACCACCGAAATGTCGTGCCTGTCGGCAGCCACTTTCAGCGCATCCTCATAACGGGGATTGCAGTCTGCATCGACGTCGATCATATCGGAAAGCAGGAAAGCCGTGCACTTCTTCTTGATGGCATTGGTGAGAAATTCGAGGGCTGCGGCGATGTCGGTGCCTTTCTCCTCCGGCTCGAACTCCACCAATTCCCTTATGATGTGGAGCAGATGGCTGCGGCCTTTCTTGGGTGGGATGAACTTCTCGACCTTGCTGCTGAAGAACAGGGCTCCGACCTTGTCGTTGTTGATCGAAGCGGAGAACGAAAGGACTGCCGCTACCTCGGCCATCAGATCCCTTTTGAGCTGGGTGGTCGAGCCGAAGAAACGGGAGCCGCTCACGTCGATGAGCAGCACCACGGTCAGTTCCCTCTCCTCCTCGAATATCTTGACGTAGGGCGCATTGTACCTGGCCGTTACATTCCAGTCCATATTGCGCACGTCGTCGCCGTACTGATATTCACGAACCTCGCTGAAGGCCATACCGCGTCCCTTGAAGGCGCTGTGGTACTCGCCCGCAAATATCTGGTGCGACAGGGACTTCGTCTTGATCTCTATCTTCCGGACCTTCTTGAGTAATTCTGTTGAATCCATTACGGAACTTCTACTGCATTAAGTATATCGGTGATAATCTGTTCTGAAGTGACATTTTCTGCCTCTGCCTCATAGGTGAGGCCGATACGGTGGCGGAGCACATCGTAGCATACGGCCCTGACGTCCTCGGGAATCACATAGCCGCGGCGATGGATGAATGCGTAGGCCTTGGCAGCGAGCGACAGGCTGATGCTTGCCCTGGGAGAACCGCCGAACGATATCATTCCTGAGAGTTTCGACAGGCCGTAATCGGCAGGATTACGGGTGGCGAAGACGATGTCGACAATATATTTCTCGATCTTTTCGTCCATATATACGTCACGGACGACCTTCCTTGCGCGCATTATGTCGTCGGTCTTGAGGACTGTGGACGGACGCGGGAACTCGCCTGCATTGTTCATACGGATGATCTGCTTCTCCTCTTCCTTGCCGGGGTAGCCTACGACGACTTTCAGCATGAAACGGTCGACCTGGGCCTCGGGCAGCGGATATGTTCCTTCCTGCTCTATGGGGTTCTGGGTCGCCATTACAAGGAAAGGCTCGGGAAGCTTGAAAGTTTCCTCTCCAATGGTCACCTGACGCTCCTGCATTGCCTCGAGCAGCGCGCTCTGGACTTTGGCAGGGCTACGGTTGATTTCATCGGCCAATACGAAATTGGCGAACACCGGACCTTTCTTTATCTGGAACTGTTCCGTCTTCTGGCTGTAGATCAGAGTACCGATGACGTCGGCCGGAAGCAGGTCGGGAGTGAACTGGATTCGGCTGAACTGAGCATCCATTATCTGAGCCAATGTATTGATGGCCAAAGTCTTTGCCAGACCGGGGACTCCTTCGAGAAGGATATGGCCGTCGGCCAGCAGTCCGATGAGCAGATTTTCAACCAGATTCTTCTGGCCGACAATCACCTTGCCCATCTCCATACGGATCACATCGACGAATGCACTCTCCTGCTGGATACGGTCGTTAAGTTCTTTGATATTTACACTGTCCATATTGTAAAAATGTTTGTATTTTTGTGTGATTGATTAAGCGTCAAAATTACTCATTTTCTTTCAATGTAAGGCATCGATGAGGCTTTTCGTTTCTCTGGCATACGATGGCGGAAATTACGCCGGCTGGCAACGGCAGGACAATGCGCTGAGCGTTCAGCAAGTCCTCGAAGATGCATTCTCCACCGTCCTCTCGGAAAAGATCTCTGTGACCGGCGCAGGACGCACCGATGCGGGTGTGAGCGCGAGTTGCTACTATGCCCATTTTGACACTGACATTGAAATCAAAGAGCCGAAGACGCTTTTATACAAATTAAATGCCATCACCCCTGCTGACATTGTCATTTATTCTCTCTGCAGGGTGGCCGATGACGCCCACGCCCGATTCGATGCGACAAGCCGCAGTTACAGCTACCGTCTGCATACCATAAAGGACCCATTTGCCTATATGTCAACATATTGCAAATTCGACCTGGATATGGATGCGATGAACGAAGCTGCAGGGTATCTCATCGGAGAGCAGGACTTCTCATCACTCGAAAAGACCGGCGGCAGCAATGCCACATCGATATGCAAGGTGACACGTGCCGCCTGGCAGAGAACGTCGCCCTGCCATTATGTCTTCAACATCACTGCCAACCGTTTCCTTCGCAATATGGTACGGGCTGCCGTTGGCACGCTTTTGGAGGTGGGTAGACACCGTCAGGAACCCGAGTGGGTGGCAGAGGTCATCGCAGGCCGCGACCGCTGCTCTGCAGGACAGAGCGCTCCCGCAGTCGGGCTGGCACTGACGGACATAACATATCCATATCCCCTGATACCGCTGAAATAATCGTAAAATAACAATCAATATGCTTTTAACATTACTCCAATCCTCATCTGACGTTACCGCCGCTGCAGTCAGCGGGGCTCAGGAAGAGCTTTCATTATCACTCCTGTCCCTTGCCGCAAAAGGTGGCTGGCTGATGATCGTACTTGCAATCCTGTCAATCATCGCCATCTACATCTTTGCTGAACGTCTGTTCGCAATCAACTACGCAGGCAAGATCGACAAGAACTTCACCAAGGACATAACAGACTACATCCTCGAAGGAAAGAAGAAATCCGCTCTTGCCCTCTGCAAGAAGACTGACTCCCCCATCTCACGTATGGTGGAGAAAGGCATCGAGAGGATCGGAATGCCGCTGGCAGACATCCAGACTGCCGTAGAGAACGTCGGCAACATTGAAGTTGCAAAGCTTGAGAAAGGCCTTCCGCTGCTGGCCACCATCGCCGGAGGTGCTCCGATGATCGGTTTCCTCGGTACAGTTATGGGTATGGTACAGGCCTTCTTCAATATGTCCAACGCAGGCAACAACATCGACATAACCCTGCTTTCCGGAGGTATCTACACCGCGATGATCACCACCGTCGGCGGTCTGTTCGTCGGCATCCTCGCCTACTTCGGATACAACTACCTCACCTCACGGGTTTCCGACGTAGTGTTCAAGATGGAGAACACCACCATCGAATTCATGGATGCCCTCAACCAGAAGGGCGATACAGTCGTTGAAGAATCATCTACACTTGACTTAGCTGAATAGTGTCATGGCAATCAAACGTAAAACAAAGGTTGACAGTTCGTTCTCGATGTCGTCTATGACCGACATCGTGTTCCTGCTGCTCATCTTCTTCCTTGTAACGTCGACGTTGATCAACCCCAACGCCCTCAAGCTCCTGCTTCCCAAGAGCACGGGCCAGGTTTCAGCGAAAGCCACGGTCAGCGTTTCCATCAAGCACTATCCGCAGCTGAACACAGTCACCTACCACATCAACGGCAATCCCGATCCGGTTGCCTTCGATGAGATTGAAGGCATCATAGAGCCCCTCCTCGCAGACCAGGACGAACCTACTTTCTCCATCTATGCTGACGAGACTGTTCCCGTCAAGGAGGTAGTGGCACTGATGAACATAGCAAAGAGAAACAACTACAAGGTCATAATGGCCACATCCCCGGAATAAGATGTGCAACTATAAGCAGCGATGAACCCTACCACCAGATCAAAGCCAATCGGAATAGTATCCACGATACTGTTCAACGGACTGCTTGTGCTCTGCGGATCCATCGCAGGCCTTCCCTACCTCTATCCCCCGCCGCCTGAAATGACGACGGTGATAGAGTTCGAGCCTATCGAGGAACTCGAGGATCAGCGGATAGAGATGGGTGCTGACGTTCAGCCGCGCAGCGAGAATGCCGATCCTACACAGGATGTCAGGCTGGTTCAGAATTCACAGGCTCCGATTCAAGGTACCAGGGCCAATGAATCCCGCGAGACAACTGTTGGCACCGAGGGTGACGTGGAAGTTCCGGAGCCAGAAAGGGACCACGAAATCGACCAGCGGGCTCTCTTCCCTTCCGCAGACAACAGCGACAAGGACACTCTTGCAGCCCAGGTGGCTGACCGTGTGACAGACGCTCTCAATCCCGGACACGCCCAGGGCAACACCCGCGTCGGCAACCCCGAGGGGGAGCCTTCTGCCAAACTTGAGGGCCGCAGCGTAATGGGCAGCCTGCCCCTGCCTGTCAAGGACAATATCCAGAAACAAGGTATTGTCGTTGTCAGGATATATGTAAACCGTGACGGTACGGTAACCTCTGCCGTTGCCGGCGAGCAGGGAACTACCGTGACCGACAAGACGCTCTGGGACAATGCTGTGGCTGCCGCAAAAAGGGCCAAGTTCAATGTGTCGCGCAATGCTCCCGAATCCCAGAGAGGCACTATCACATACGTTTTCAATCTCCGTTAACTTATGATCAGGAAATTACTTGTCATTCTTTCTGCAGTGCTCGTTCTGGCATCCTGCGGAGAGAAGCAGTATGACGTCTATCTGTTCATCGGCCAGTCCAATATGGCGGGACGCGGCGAGGTTCTGCCCGAAGATACCGTAGCCATTCCCCACGCTTTCATCCTCGACGGCAACGACGAGATCATTCCTGCCAGGGCTCCGCTCAATCTCTACTCTACCATCCGCAAGAGAGTGGGTATGCAGAAGATCAATCCCTCATACAACTTTGCAAAGATTATTGCAGGCACTTCCAAAAACGATATGCTGATGGTTGTAAACGCACGTGGCGGCAGCGCCCTTGACCAGTGGCTCAAGGATGCGCCCATCGACACTTTCAGCGCCGCTGAGACCGATGACCCCGAGTTGTACGGCAAGCCGATCCCCCAGTTATACTCCGAAGCCGTCAGGCGCGCCCGCATCGCGATGCAGCACGGCGAGCTCAAGGCGATTATCTGGCATCAGGGCTGCAGCGATTCTGGTCCTATGGCAGTCAGGGCATATATGGACAAGCTGGAAGGTTTCGTGGCGGATCTGCGCAGCGACCTGGGAGTTGGTGAAGAAGTGCCTTTCATTGCGGGAGAACTCCCCTATTTCTTCTCAGGCTCGCGTTTCTTCAACCCGATGATCCGCACCATCGAGGAGCACGTTCCCAACAGTGCCTGGGTTAGCGCAGAAGGCTGCTCCGGCAATGCGGACAGTCTGCATTTCAGCCGCGAGGGCCAGATGATTCTCGGTCGGCGTTACGCCGAAAAGTACTTGTCTCTTTCCAGGTAGTAACACTTTTCACTTTCTGAATTTGCATTTCGGACCGACGCTGTAGAGCGTTAGGATAACCATTGCCTGCAGGCAATAGCGGAAACCGTGTGTGAAAGGATGTGTAATAGCAGGTTGAAGCGGCGGGTCTGGGCAGAGCCCAGCGACACAGGGCCAGGGTCCTCAATCACAAATTCAGAATGTAACAGTAAGTGTTAAGCTTTCTTTCTCGGCGATACGATAAGACGGACGATCCAGGCGGCGAAGAGCAGCAGGAAGACGAAGCAGGAAATGCGGCCTATGATGTCGCCGTTGGTGACGTAGAATGTCAGTTTGTCATTGATGTGGACGTCGCCCTTGATGGCGACGGGCTCCCACCAGCCGGTGCGCTGCACCACCTCACCCCTCTGGTCGATGAAGCCTGTGATGCCGGTGTTGGCCACGTGCACCACATCCCTCCGGGTCTCGATAGCCCTGAGCTGGGCATATCTGAAATGCTGCCTGTAGCCTGGAGTGTCGCCCCACCAGCCATCATTGGTAATCACGGCGACAAACCCGGCACCAAGCTTTGCATTCTGGCGGTAGTAGTCGCCATAGACCGATTCGTAGCATATCATCGCTCCTACTCCCAGCCCGTCGCGACCGTGGAGTATCGACAGTTCGTCCTGGCGGGCATAACTGCCCCAGGCGCCGCCGAAAGCAGCCATAATCTTGCCGAGAAAGCCAAGATACTTTTCGTAGGGAATGATTTCCGTCCCAGGCACAAGCTTGCTCTTGTGATACATATTCAGGATGCCGGTGGTGTCGATCATCATCGCCGTGTTGAAACCATCGTACCAATAGTTGGCGACAGGCCTTGCCGCAGGGCTGCCTTCTGACTTGTGGCGGTAGATACGGTAGGCAACGGAGCCAAGCAGGAAATCGGCGTTAGGATGACGGCGCAGAAACTGCTGCACGTGCTGATAGGTTATGTTTTCCTCAGGATTGTCGAGGTCGAAATCGTAGGTGAAAGTTTCGGGAGTGATGACATAGCGTGTCCTCTCGCTCATCAGAGGCTCGGCGAGGGCGATCATAATGCTGTCCTGGACATTCTGGTCGAGACCGCCGTGCTTCTCCGAATAGGCGTCGATGTTGGGTTGTATGGCCACCACTTCCACCGCTTTGCCCTTCTCTTCAAGATTGTCGAAGATGACTGCCGATATGACCGGAGGAACGATGAGCAGCAGCGCAGTGCAGAAGGCAAGGGCTGCCTTCACCTTCAAAGTATACAGTCCACGATTCGCAGAACGGATGACTTGATAAAGGAAGGTGCTTGTCAGAAGTATCCACAGCGAACCTCCGAGGAAGCCGGTATATTCATACCATTGCACAGCCCTCGGCATCGTGGCGAACGATTCGCCGAGAATCAGCCAGGGCCACGATATCTCCACGTTCTGATAGACCCTCTCCCACGCTATCCACGCAGCTATGAAGAAAATGAATGGAAGCGCTCCGGTGAAACGTTTCTTGAACTTGCGGAACATCCAGAAGATGAAGAACATCTGCAGGGCGTTCAGCACAATGGCAGCTATCGCACCGGCCGGGGACACCCACCATATCCAGAAGGTGGTGGCTATATTGAACAGCAGGAATGGAATATATGTCAACCAGTTCTGGTGCTTCACCCCGTTCTCTTCCAGCAAGTCTGCCAGAGCGAACAGAGGCACGAAAGCCACCAGGCCCAGGACTGCCGAGTGCGGCACCAGATAAGGCACCGACATCAGCATCGTGAACAGCAGGATATATACCCACATCCTGAGCCTGACTGACTTGCTCATTCCTATTCGGCTTTCGTGAATTTGACTACGTAGTACTTGATTGTACCATTAAGGTCGCAGGTAACGATCGTGTTCTCGTCGAGACTAGCAGCCTGGTCGACACTGATCTTGACTCTCTTGTCGCTTGAAGAAGCTTTGATCTTGGGAGCCTTGGCAGCATCTGCAGCAACAGGGCATTCAACTTCGTAGATATTCATATCTATGATGCCGTTGTCGCGGTTTGAGCGGGTCGCAAGGGCGGGAACTTCGAGAGCGGTCTTGCCTGCGAAGAGTGAGATCTGAGGAGCGACAGGCCTTTCGATGCGCTTCTTGTCTGAGCTGAATCCGAGACCTACGATGTCGCAGAGATCTTCGCCGGCTCCTTCTGCAATAAGATAGATAGCGTGCCTTCCGCCGATACCGTCAACTGCAGCAGAGACGTCAGCTTTGAAGCGGGTAATTTCCTGCTTGGCACCTGCGGGAACTGAGATTTCTCCGATGAGCTTTCCACCTGTGAGCGGCCAGGGTGAATCCATCCAGATGAAGATCTTGAAGGCCTGGCTGGTCTTGGGCTCGAGCCAAAGGTTGAAAGCGGTGTTGTTGCCCTTGGCTGTTCCGGCGAAGGCCTTCAGGCCGAATTCGTCCTTGTCGAGTCCGCCGAAGCCGAAGTACTTGTAGCCGATGATATCGCCGTTGTCCACACCGGCAAGAGGCATATTGTTGTCCCAGATGTCATAGCAATCCTGAGGCAGCTGCTCGTTGGTGAGGTAGCAGGCATATCCTGCTGAATAGTATTGATAAGGGTCGAGGCCGTAGAAGTGGAAGCCCTGTGAAGTGACTTCAGCTCCGGTGTATTCCATTCCATTGCGGGCCTTGACAGTCCATACCTGGTCGGGAGCATAGGGGTCAAAACCGGTGATGGTCACCTTGCCGCCGTCTGCCACTGACTTCTCGTCCCAAACGACCTTAACAGGCTCAACCATCGCCTGGCGTGAATTCATATTGCCTCGCGGTGCCCTGTGATAGAAGATGTACCACTGTCCGTTGATCTCGAGGAGGCTTCCGTGGGTGTTGTGTCCGCTGTAGCGGGTCACGAGCGCTGAACCGTCTTCATTGAGGTCGATGCTCCTTGCGTCAACGATCACGCCGCCGCTCTTGTAAGGTCCGAGGGGGTTGTCGGCATATGCGTAGCGAAGGGTCGAGTTGCTCATAGGCAGTCCGTATTCTTCACCAGAGTAGCCGCTGTAGACAACGACATATTTGTTGCCGACCTGGCGGATTGAAGATGCCTCGAAGAATGCGAACACCTTCGGGTCCTCGCCGGGGAAGAGATGTTTGTACTCCATCGGGGGCTGAGGTCTTGCTGCGGGCTGGCCGGGACGCGGAGGACGCGGCATGAAGGCTGCACGGGCAGGGATGAAAGGATAGCTGACCTCGGTGCCGGGACGGAGGGTATACATAGTGCTCTGGTCGAGCTGGATTGCCGAAGAACCCTGGAATCCGTAGAAGGCATATGCCCTGAAGCCGATGTTGTAGTCAGGATCGTTCGGGTCTGTAACCTTCTCTACGAACACGCCGGGATCGAAGCCGATGAGGCTGCCGGGCTGCAGCTTTGACGGATCGTCAGGCAGGGTGTTGATGGCTGTGTAGGGACCTGCTGGACGGTCGCTCTTGGCAACGAGTCCGTTACGTCCGCCGGTCTGGTCGTTGGGATATAGATAGTATGTTTTCTTGCCGTCTTTGCCTACCACTTCGGCGACATCGGGAGCATACATAGTGTCCCACTGCTCTCCAATCTTATAGGTGAAAGCCGGTCCCTCGTCGCGCCAGGCTGTGAGGTCTTCCACAGGTGCAGACCAGATTCGGATGTCGGGACCGCAGTATCCTCTCAGGAAGACATCGTGCGAAGTGATGATATATGCACGGTACTTGCCGGGATTGTCAGGATCTTCGAATACCCTCGGCTCTCCGTCGGGATTATGGTCCCAGAGAGGAATATAAGGGTTGCCGGGGTGCGTGTTGGTATAACGCACCGCATTCTGGTAACTGAACGGCTCCTGCGGGCCTGTCTGGCTGCAGGAAGTCAAAACGGCTATGGACGCGATCATCGCGGAGCACAGCACGATGGGAAACATTTTTTTCATATCGTTTTTGATTAGGACAGATACAAATTTAGCAATTAAAGCCTAACTTAGTAGGAGAATTAAATCATTTGACATGAAAAAGATAATCCTATTGCTCGCCGGCGTGCTTGTCTGTGCAGCGTCTTTTGCACAGGAGCCGGTAACATTCACAGCACAACAGGACCACCAGAATATGATGGACCAGCTGGGCATCAAATCCATCAGGCACAGCTTCGACGCTGACCAGAGCAGCCCTTATGCCGCCAACTACGATGAGAGCAAGGCCAACCCCTTCCCCGTCATCCCGGAGTTGATGAAGACCAATGCCGGGAAGAAGGTGACTACCGCCAAGCAATGGTGGGATGTCCGCAGGCCTGAGATCGTTGAGGGCTTCGAGAGTGAAGTCTACGGCCGCGTTCCGGCCAACGTTCCCAAAGTGACCTGGATCGTCGAGGCCGAGGAAATCGAGACTCTCGGTATGATGCGTGTAAAGGCCAAACAGCTCAGGGGCCACGTCGACAATTCCGCCTGTCCTTCCATCAACGTGGACATCAAGATGGTCGTCGTCACTCCCGCTGACGCTAAGGGTCCCGTTCCGCTGCTGATGATGTTCGGCGGAGCCAACCTGCCGAATCCGGTGAAACCCGGCGGAGCTGATATGGCTGTCATCAACAAGGCTCTGCGCCGTATGTTGGAGAACGATCCCGAGACGGCTGAGCTGATGAAGAAATACCCTGCCTGGCAGCCTTTCGAGCCTGCCAATCCTTTCGCTGCTTTCGCACGTCCTGCACAGCAGACCCCCGGACAGGATCCGCCTTCAAACCAGCAGCTTATCGCAGCAGGCTGGGGCTATGCTATGATCGATCCCAGCAGCATCCAGGCTGACAACGGTGCCGGGCTCACCCGCGGCATCATCGGCCTCGTGAACAAGGGACAGCCCCGCAAGCCGGACGACTGGGGTTCTCTCCGCGCCTGGGCCTGGGGTGCCGCCCGCGGTCTGGACTATCTCGAGACTGACCCTGACGTGGATGCAAAACACGTCGGCATCGAGGGTGTTTCACGCTACGGAAAGGCTGCGCTTGTAACGCTGGCGTTCGAGGACCGTTTCTATATGGGTCTCATCGGTTCATCCGGGAAGGGCGGCGCTGCCCTGCACCGTCGTATCTTCGGCGAGGGTCTCGAGAATCTTGCCAACTCAGGTGAGTATCACTGGATGGCCGGCAACTATATCAAGTACTGCGCAGTGGAGTCAAAGGCCGGTGCCTGGAATGCAGGTATGCTGCCTGTCGATTCTCACGAGCTCATCGCTCTCTGCGCTCCGCGTCTTGTGTTCATCAGCTACGGTATTCCTGAGCAGGGCGACGCTCTCTGGCTCGACCAGTACGGCAGCTGGCAGGCTACGGTTGCCGCCGGCGAGGCTTTCAAGCTTCTTGGTGCCAAGGATCTCGGTGTCGGCAACGACTACCGCAACACTCCGATGCCCGAACCTCTCACCGACCTGCTTGACGGTGAGCTTGCCTGGCGTCAGCACACCGGAGGCCACACCGACGGTCCGAATATGAAGTATTTCATCCAGTGGGCCACCGACAAGATGGGCTACAAATATGAGAGGAATACTCCTGCCCGGTAAGGTTTTTGTTATATCCTGACTCATCTATCAAGTTGAGCCAATGAAACGCACGATTATATTGTTCATCGCCCTTTTCGGCCTGGCCTTCAGCGCATCGGCCATCGAGAAGGGCGATGCGCGTTTCTCCCAGCGGGACGTGGAGCGCTTCGACGAGGTGATAGCGGCAGTCTCTGCCGACCGCGGCCTTCCGATGGACGAGCTCATCGTCAAGGTTGCGAAGCAGTTCCTCGGCACTCCTTATGTTGCAGGGTCTTTGGAGCAAGAGCCCGAAAGGCTGACCGTCAATCTGCGCGAGACTGACTGCATCCTTTTCGTGGAAATGTGTCTTGCGCTAGCCCTCACTGCGAAAGACGCTGATCCTTCTTTCGATTCTTACTTAGACCGTCTGGCTGAGCTGCGCTATCGCGGCGGCATAGTCGACGGTTACACTTCGCGTCTTCACTATACTTCCGAATGGATTGCGCAGGGTGCTGACAACGGCTTTTTCAAGGAGGTCACCAAGGAATGCGGCGGCTCTCCCCTCGCCCAGAAGTTCAACTTTATGTCGACGCATCCTTCGTCTTACAAGCAGCTCAGCAACAGTCCGGCAAATGTGGCGAAGATCCGCAGCGTGGAGCAGGATCTTCAGTCCCGCAGTTACTGGTACATTCCGAAGGCTGAGTTGCCCGGCTGCGCCAAGAACATCCGCACCGGCGACATCATCGCGTTCACGAGCACCGTCGGCGGCCTTGACATCGCACACATCGGCATCGCCTATCGCGAGGGCGACAGGCTGACTTTCATCCACGCTTCGACAACGGCCAACAAGGTCATCATCAACCCCACCCCGCTGACGCAGTACATAAACGGCGTCAAAAGTCAGAGCGGAGTGAGGGTGATTCGAATCACAGAACGGTAATAACAACTGCACGGGAAGCAACGTCTTCGAGCTCTGGGACAAGCGGCTCAGAGGGCACGAAATCCTCGCGCATTCAGAACCATCCCCCTCCAGAAACCCTTCCAGAGAGCCACATCTCCGAATGCGAATTCAGGTTTTCCCATCTCCGCCAACCAGTTCCACAGAATGCCTCTAAGTGCGCATTTAGCCATTCTGTGTCCAGAAAAGGGAGGAAATACCGCAAAACTGTGCCACAGAATGAGCCTAGACACCAGATCAGTCATTCTGTGTCCTAGAAATGAGTTTTAGATCAAGGGGCAGAGCATAAGGACTTCTTCGCCACGGTCGGCTACGATTTCAAAGCCGGCACGCTGATACATACGCAGTGCATAGTTGGCCTTCTGAACAGACAGTGAAACCTGCCTGTAACCATCTTGACGAAGTTGCACGAGCATACTGTCCAGGAGTTTGGTGCCGATGCCACGATTGCGATACTCCTTGTACATCGAGATAGCCAGCGACGGAGTCCGGTCATCGATATGGCCGTAGTCATCCATTATTCTGGTCCAAACTGCTCCGACCACCTTTCCTGCATATTCGGCCACAAGACAGCGATCGTCAGGAGCCATCCCGAAGTCACAGATATACACTTGGAGATCATCATTCTCGATAATATCCCTCGGCGGAGCCGCCACACCTTCAGGAATGAAGATAGCCTCGTACAAGAAATCCTCCAGCAGAGGGATCTCCTCCGTCCGTATATTTCGTATGACAGTCATTATCCTTTTTTTGCCGGTTTCTTCCTGGGCTTGGGAGCCGGAAGTGCAGGGAGTGTGGCTTTGATGAGGGCGGCGAGGTAGTCGCTGTCGTCGATGTCGCTGATGTAGAAGTGGTCCTTGGCGCCGGGATACGGAGGGCGCAGCTCCAGTTCTCGCAGCACGGCCTTGCCAGCTTCCGTCACCTTGACATAAAGGTTGTTGTCGCAGATGAGTCCGAACAGGACGCCGTTGCAATAGATGCAGTAGTCGCCCATCATCTTCTTGACGTCGATGACGCCTGCGCCCGAGCATTGGTCGCAGATATACTGAACGAGATCGGGAGAGCTGGCCATAGCTACTTCCTCCAGCGTTTCAACATCGGGAAGAAGCCGCGCATCATCTGCTTGTACTCCTCCTGAGTCATAGGTTTCGGCATCTGCTTGTTGACTTCGTCCACGAACTGGGCGCAATGGTCGATCATTCCTTCCATCGTCACATCCTGCAGGAACTTGCCGCCGGCATAGCAGAACTTGCAATAGTCGAAGTTTGTGCTGCCGTCTGCATTAGTGCCGCAGTCTTCGTTCCTGGTCAGGGGCATCCCGCAGCTCTGGCAGAACTGCGGCAGCTGGCCCGGCTGAAGGGTCTTTTCCTTCGCAGGGAATCCGGCGTCATAAGCCTCGAACCCTGTCGGATTGGCATCTGCCACAAAATAGCCTTTCGGAGGGCAGTATGTGCCTTCGCGGTTCCCCCAGTAACCCGGAATCAGCTCCTGCGCCAGGAAGTAGGGCACCGCAGCCTCGCGGGGCTCAGAGTGATAATGTATCTTCATCTTGCTTGCCAGGTCGAAGCCGGCAAGTTTGTAGAAATCGATATTGCCCTCCATACAGAGCAGGCCGACTCCCATCTCGCGAGCCTTCTCCAGGGCATATTTCAGCAGTTGAAGGCCATAGCCCTTGCGTTTATAGGCAGGATCGATGCTGATGGGGCCGAATGTCCAGGAAGGGAAACGGCTGCCGTCGTCGAGGACTATCTCAGCTTTTGAAAACATCACGTGGCCGATGATGCGTCCGCCCTCCTCCATCACGAAGTCCAGCTCCGGAATAAAATCAGGATCGCTGCGGAAGCAGTGCAGCACATAATGCTCGAGGCATCCCGGCCGATAGACGTTCCAGAATGCCTCCCTGGTGAGGTTCTCCACCTCACGCCAGTCCTGGGGTTTCTCCAATCTTATATTCATAGTGTCTCAGGTGTTTTCAAGTTCTTCAGAACATCCGGGTTATGCGCGATGATGGCGCCGACCTTCGGGCAGGAATCCATCTCAGCGCAGTCGCCGCAGGTCCCTACCCCCTTCCCAACCGCACACTGCCGCACCGCGCAAAGGCTCTGACAGAAGAAAGTCTTCACCCCATCCACACGGCAGCCCTCGCAGTTGATATGCTCCGGCAGAATCGGCGCATTGTTCAGCTCCGACCACAGCTTCGCCGTCCGCTCTCTCAGCGCCTGGTCATTGTTCTTCGTCGCAATAAACGCATCGCACTTCTCGCAATCCAGTCCGCAGTATGCAATAAGGGGGTTCATAGGTTCTCGCTTAATATTCAAATAAAGGTAAGGATTTTTCCTAACTTTAACTTTATAATAATTTGGACTATGAATATCCCTTCTGACTACAAAAATAGAATAACGCCCCACTTCATAAATAAACTTGCCGACGGTGAAATCTTCGTCTTCGGCAGCAACCTGGGCGGAAAGCACGGCGGTGGTGCGGCAAGGATAGCCCTTGACAAGTTCGGAGCTATCTGGGGCAAGGGTGTCGGGCTCCAAGGACAGTGCTACGCCATCCCGACTATGCAAGGCGGAGTGGATACCATCAAGCCTTATGTCGATGATTTCATTGAGTTTGCCAAGACACATCCAGAAATGCGCTTCCTCGTTACCCGCATAGGCTGCGGCATCGCAGGCTTCACCGACT
>JAEEGI010011521.1_pt1 | contig 19066 bp, 20 predicted proteins | sample 8958751 | NCBI WGS metagenome assembly JAEEGI01 (sample SAMN16246545, study PRJNA631951) | gut metagenome | biome: gut microbiome; feature: rumen; material: KS-attached | host: Bos | place: Iran: Karaj | collected 2018-10 | reverse complement strand
TTATCTTCAAACTGACAGCAAAACCATTGGGTAATGAAAACTTCCATACAGGCGGTTTCTGGGATTATCCGGATGAAACGCAGAAATGATGAAAAGGATATAAAAGGATGATAGCAGAGATTAAGAATTCAAAAGAAAAGCAGGCTATTTCCAGAAAAGTGCTGGAAGCTCTCACAGACTGGTTTGAAGTGGAAGAGAGCAGAGAGGAATATATTTCCGGATGTGTCGATTGGACATTTTTTGCGGCTAAGGAAGAAGGGGAGGATGTAGGTTTCCTCTGTTTAAAAGAAACGGGAAAGGCTACTGTTGAACTGGCTGTCATGGGAGTTTTGAAAGAACATCACAGAAATGGTGTTGGCCGGCAACTGGTAGAAAGGGCGAAAGAAACGGCCAGATTGCAGGGATATGAGTTCATGCAGGTCAAGACTGTAAAGATGGGCGTGTATGAGGATTATGACAGGACAAATTTATTTTACATAAACTGTGGATTCAAGGAGTTTGAAGTTTTACCGCTCCTTTGGGATGAGGCAAATCCCTGTCAGATCTATGTGATGTCTTTGAAATGATATCTCGGAAGATAGCAATATATAGGAGGTGCCAGTCATGAAAAATGAACTTGAATTATATAAATCATTCATAGACGGGTTGGTCGGCCTGAAAGATGGTGTTCTAAGCAAATGGATTCTTGAAAAAGGATATCCAAACACTGATGAGAATAAGGATATAAATGAACTTCTATCTACGCTATCAGATGATCAAAAAGCTGTATTGGTCAAGATGGTAACTAATGCACGAATAAGTGGAATACATGATGCATTGGCATATATGAATGAAAAGATGGATTTAGAAGGATTGGTAATCAGTCAGGATGGTCTTCCATTCCCTTATGATTCTTTTGATAGTATGAACTATGATTTCATATCGAGATGCGAAGGTGATGAATGGCCGGAATAAATAGTGTTTGATCGTAAGATATTCCGGAAGATATTGGAGAGAATTATGGTAACAATGGCAGAGGACCTGTTTGGTGGTATCCAAGGGAAGATAATAACTTCAACTCTACTCTCCGTAGGTACCATCATTAGAAAAACTGATTTACAATCTGTGCATGGAGGTAAGAACGAAAATGAACCAATATGTTACAGGTGCAGTTATTAAGGAATTGCGAGAAAAGAACAAGATGACACAGCTTCAGCTGGCAGAAAGGCTGGGAGTAACTGACAAAAGTATCTCAAAATGGGAAAACCTGAGAGGATTGCCGGATATTACTCTGCTGGAGCCTATAGCGAAGGCATTTAAGATTTCAGTTACAGAGCTGATATCGGGTAATACCATTCACAATGCGAATGTATCCGCAAATATGCTGCGGTCGAAGTTCTATGTTTGTCCAATCTGCGGTAATGTGATACACAGTATGGGGGAGGCGGCTATCCATTGTCACGGTATCCAGCTCATGCCTTTAGAGGCGGAACCAACAGATGAGCGTCACATGGTCTTTATCGAGCGAGTTGAAGATGAATATTATGTGCGTATCGATCACAGCATGACAAAGGAGCATTATATTTCGTTTGTGGCGGCGGCGTCATCCGATGATATGCAGATGCTGAAGCTCTATCCGGAAGGAGGCGCTGAAGCACGGTTTAAGATCAGGGGAGTCAGAAGGATATTCTTCTACTGCAACCGTGACGGCCTGTTTTTGATCGATCCGGTAAAGGGGATTGGGGACAATTGAGATATATCTGAATATATATCGGAAGATAGAGGATGCAATGAGGCAGCTTCTAAACAATTTATAAACATTGAAAGATTAAGAAAATCTTTTAACTATAATTTAGGTTTCTTATTCATAATCCATTACAACAACAAACAAAATTTCCCTGATAAATGTTCAGGAATTACTAAGGAGTCTAATTATGAAAAGAAACGAGTTAAAAAAGATCTTATCTTTAGCAATAGTAACAATCATGTGCGTAGCTGTCACAGCATGCGGACAGACAGCCACATCAACCGAAGGAACTGACACTGTAGTTACACAGGAAAGAACAGTTGAAGAAAGTAGCAACCCTTCTGATGCACCTGAAAAGCCGGACGGTGAGGCGCCTGATGGAGCGCCTGGAAATAAACCGGATGGAGAAGCACCTGGAAATCCTCCCGAAGGTGGTGGCGGCTTCGGAGGCGGAAGCAGCAGTGCTGATATCGATTATCAGGGAGCGGTAGAAGTAACTGGCTCAGATACTCAGGATGGAAAGACCTATGCCAGCACAACAGCAGATGAGAGCGCACTTCTGATCAGCACAAGTGACGACGTAACCATCACCAATGCAACTGTTACCAAGACCGGTGATTCAGATGGTGGAGACAATTGTAACTTCTATGGCCTTAATGCAGCTGTTCTTGTAAAAGACGGATCTACAACCACTATTACAGGAGCAAACATCACTTCTGATGCTGACGGAGCCAACGGCGTATTCTCATATGGTGGAAATGGTGGAAAGAATGGCGCTGAGGGTGATGGTACAACAGTCATAATTTCAGACAGTACTATCACAACAACAGGTGATGGCTCAGGTGGCATCATGACAACCGGTGGCGGTGTGACAAAGGCATCAAACCTTACAGTTGAGACTAGCGGAAGATCTTCAGCAGCCATCAGAACTGACAGGGGTGGCGGCACAGTTACTGTAGATGGTGGAACATATACAACAAACGGTCTTGGCTCTCCTGCTATCTATTCAACTGCAGACATCACAGTTTCTAATGCAACTCTTGTTTCCAACCTTTCAGAGGGAGTCTGCATTGAGGGTATCAATTCAATTACCCTTAATGACTGCGATATGACCGCCAATAATACTGATACCAACGGAAATGCAACCTTCTATGACACAATCATGATCTACCAGTCCATGTCAGGAGATGCAGACAGTGGTACATCGGTATTTACAATGAACGGTGGAACACTTACCAGCAAGAATGGCCATGTTTTCCACGTAACAAATACAACTGCTGTTATTAACCTGGATAATGTAAAGATTATTAATAAGGATTCAGAGAATATCCTGCTTTCAGTTTGTGCTGATGGCTGGAATGGTGACACAAACACAGCTACACTTAATGCAACTAACCAGACCCTTGAGGGAACGATCCTTGTTGGAAGTGATTCACAGCTTACACTTAACCTTACTGACGGATCCAGCTTCACAGGCACAATAGGCGGAAACATCACTAATGCCAAGGGCGAAACAGTTTCCACAGAAGTAGGAACAGTAGCTGTTTCTATAGATAAGAGCAGCACCTGGACACTTACAGCAGATACCTATATCTCATCATTTGATGGAGATATTTCCAGTGTCGATACTAATGGATATACACTTTACGTTAATGGAGTTGCTCTGAACTAAGACAACAAAAGATATATCGCAATATAATTTCCATCCTCGATGGTTTGCTCAAAGTGTGGTAAAGAGATGGAATAAGGACCCTAAAAAGCTGAAGAGTACAAGGAGACATGAGAAATGGCTGTAAGTAAGACAAAATATGAGGCTTCAGAAGTTGAGATTAAGGAACTATTTTCTTTTCATAAGGTTGGCAATGTAGCTGAAATAGCCCCTTTGGGAAATGGCGAGTTCAATGCTGCTTACAAGGTCACATGTGATGATGGCGTAAGCTATGCGCTTAAGATAGCGCCTCCGGAGAATGCCAAGGTTCTTAGCTATGAAAAAGGTATGATGGAATCCGAGGTTTTCTGGTATTCACAAATGCATGACAAGACTGATATTCTCTGCCCTAAGGTTATTGCTTCTGACTTTTCCAAGAAGATTATCAAGAGCAACTGCTTTATCATGGAGATGATGGAGGGCGAGCCTTTATGGGCAATGAATTTCTCCGATGAGGAATATGCAGAAGTTCAGAAGCAGAAGATCGGCATGCTTACTAAGATTCACAGAATTACCAATGATGGGTTTGGATATAAGCAGGCGGGACTTAAGCCTTCGTGGTATGAGGCACTTAAGGATATGGCGGAGAGGCTCGTTGCTGACTGTAAGGAGCTTGGCCATGAAACACCAGATGGAGAGAAATTTATAAGCTTTATAGATAAATATGAGAGTCTTCTAAGAGCGGTTCCTTGTCGCATGGTCAATTTTGATCTCTGGGACAGCAATGTTCTCTATAATGCTCAAACAGGGAAGATCTGCTGGATAGATCCAGAGCGCGGTTTCTGGGGCGATCCTGTTGCAGACTTTATCACACTCGGACCCGGTCAGAAATCACCTCTTTCTGACAAGCAGAAGGAGCTTGATATTTATAATGAGATGGCTGAGGAGAAAATCCAACTGACCAAGGAAACAGAGGTCAGATATGCGCTTGCTGTTTGTTATCTGGCTCTTATAGAAGAAGTAGAAAAATATGTCAGATACGAAGCTGATGACCCTACATACATCAGGAATACTGTAGATGCCAGAGATATGTATGATATGGCATTCAAAATTTTACTTGAAAACAATTTTTAATTAAATTAGCCTTTTATTAGGACGTCCAATTTTTCCTAATAGGAGGCTAAAATTGAATAGAGAAGAGCTTCATAAGTTTATAGCTGAAAGTAAAGGAAACGAGAGTAATATATGCCAGATCTGCGCCATCAGAGGCGAAGAGCTTGTATATGAGGATTGCTGGCGCGGATTCAAAAGTGAAGATGCCATCAACGTCAATTCAGTAACTAAAGGTATCATGGGCATACTTGCGGGGATTGCAGTTGATAAAGGAGCAATCAAGAGTCTGGACGAAAAGGTCTTAACTTTTTTTCCGGATTATCAGGTCAAGAGGGGCGAAAAGACAATATACGACGTTACCATTCGGCACCTTCTAACTATGACCGCGCCCTATAAAGGTAAGTCTGAACCCTGGAAAAAGGTGTGTACTTCAGATGATTGGACAAAGGCTATATTGGATTATCTTGGCGGACGCAGCGGAATAACTGGAGAGTTTAGATACGCAACCCTTGGAATCCAGATCCTTGCTGGAATTATTGAGCGTGCCACTGGGGAGAAATGTATTGATTTTGCTAACAAGAATCTTTTCATTCCACTTGGAATCCCAGAGCATACCATTCATGGTGACAGCAGCAAAGAGGATCAGTTTGATTTCTTCATGAATAAAGGTCCACGTAAGAATGAGTGGTACTCTGATCCGCAGGATACAGTTACAGCAGGCTGGGGGCTTTGTGCTTCGGGAAAAGACCTGACGAAGATTGGTGCCATGGTCTTAAACGAAGGAAAGTTCAATGGAAAGCAGATTGTATCATCGGATTGGATCAGTCAGATGATCACGCCTTATCAGAAGCTTGGCGAGAGATTTGGCAATATGGAGTACGGTTTTTTATGGTACAAGCCCTTTGAAGACAGAGAGGTTTACGCAGCAATCGGCGATAGTGGGAACATTATCTACGTCAATAAAGAAAAGAACCTGGCTGTTGGCATGACCGGTACCTTCAAGCCACGTATTTTTGATAGGGTTGAATTTATAGAAGAAAAAGTCATTCCGGCGATTGTTTAAATAATTAGGTTGACGAAAAAATGAAATGAGAAAGAAAGAGATGTAGCATAAAGAAAAGAATACGTTAAATCCAGTATTTATGGCGGTTTACAGTCGCGAAATAGATTGTAAGCCGCTTATTTATTGGATATAATCAAGTATGGACTAGGGGGACGGGAAAGGAACTATATGAGAACTCTTTTTATTGGAAATAGCCACACTTACTACAATGACATGCCTAAGATATTCCAGGACGTTTGCGCTGAGCACGGAATTGATATGCAGGTTACCATGCTGACTAAGGGCGGAATGGGGCTTGATTATCATGCAGAAAATGAGCAGACAAGATTTAATATCCTTTTTGGTGACTATGATTTTGTTATATTGCAGCACGTGGCTCATCCTATGGGCGAATTTGATGTCATGGAAAAAGCCGCCGACACGATCATGGAATGGATAAGACAAACTAAGGCAGTTCCTTGCTATTATATGACATGGACAGAAGAGGGCAATGAAGCATTCCAGCCTGAAATGTCTGCCAGATATAGGAAGCTTGCGGAGAAACATAAATGCCTTGTGGCTCCTGTGGGAGAAAAGTGGTGGGAACATATACATCAGAATCCTGATGTTGATCTTTATTTTGAAGATAGAAGGCATGCATCCCCTGCAGGTTCAAAGCTTGTTGCAGAAACTATTTTTGAGACGTTAAAAGAGAAAATGGATTAATTACATGTATCTGTATCATTACTTCGACAAAAGAACCGGCCCTTTCAGGAGCATGACAGCGCTCCCTGAAGAGGAAGCACAAAAGCTTCTATGGCAGATAAAGAAACAACGCCCTGGTTCAATGTGCGCTCAAAGAGATGCTGCATATATCTCAAACAGGCGCAGTTGTGAGAGAATTCTACAAAAAGAATTTATGGAAAAAGGTGGCATGACAGATATAGCTACGCCATTTTATATGGTCGTTGAGCATTGCCCCTGGCTTTATACATGGTACGAACAGCCAGATTATCTTAGAATTCCGATAAAAGAATTTGATCTAAAAAAGATATCTTTTACCTACGGAGATTCTATGCCAACCTTCAGCCCTAAAGTAAATGATGGTAAAGAATATAGGCGTAAGGTATACACATACGATGAGATTTTAAACATAATGGATAAGTATGGGCTTCCTCAGGAATGGAACGAAGATGGCTCGAAAGGGCCGGAAAGATACATTGAAGCACATGTATGGAGTAATGAGGTAATTAGGAAGTACATGTAATAGCTGTGGATAGTCTATGCTTTGGAGGTATGCATGTTAGCAATAGATTCATCTGGTAATAAATTATTAGAGTTTATAGAAGTAGCTGAAAAAGACGCAGCTGAGAAGTTTGCGCCAATAACAGTCTGCCTATTGGTTGTTAAGATTGGCAACGATTATCTTATGGGCTTCAATCATTGGCGAAAGGGTTGGGAAATCTTTGGGGGATGTCCAGAAAAAGGCGAAACTCTGCGTGAATCCATGGTGCGAGAAGCGCGTGAAGAGCTAGGAATCGACTGCAATCCTGAATGGTTAGGCCTCGCACATTTTGATATGCAGCCTGACTATTTTAGTAATGCTGTGCGAGAGGAATATGGCGCCATATACGGAGTGACTTTACCTCAGGAATATCTGGAGCTGATTGAGGAAAAGCGGATAGACAGGGAAGAAATTGAGAAGATAGCTCTTTTAAAAGAGATTCCTGTAGAGGAAGAAATAAGAGAACTGGATAGGAAATTAACGGAGTTTTACTAAGCTTAAGGAACCAAGAGAGATTGGAGAATGCTTTATGATAAGTGCAGAGAGTTTTTGTGATTGGGAGAGAAGCGCTAATCCTTCAACAACTCCTCAATCTTATCATAGTTGAGAGCATGGAATGCTTCCTCCACCTGATTCCAAAGAGATAGAGCATCCTCAGGAATAGAGTAGGAGGACATTTCTTTATAGATAGCTTCGATAGTATCGTAGTCCATAGTTTTTGCGGATTTTCTGATCTGTGCATAAGCTTCGTTTATAAGCAAAGCTGCAGCCTCTGGTTTGGCAGCTTTGCTTTCATTTTGTTTACTCATCACCTGACCGATTATGTCTACAACGGCAAGAAACTTCTCCACATAAGCAGCGTGACCTTCGCGGATTTTGTCGAATTCTCGGGCTTTTCCTGCATTCTCGAGATTCTGAGCATCTTCAGCAAGCCCAACGGCGCCTATTATTCTAGAGGAACTCTTGAGAGCGTGAATCTTAATGGTATAGTTTTCGAAATCTTCATTATTATAGAACTCGTTTAATTCATGCACATTGTTATCAGCGTAGCTATAGAAAACGCCAAGCATAGATAGGAAGCAGGATTCGTCGCCACTATTTTCTATTCCGGCCTTGATGCTGATAAGATCCTGGTCCAAAAGAGGTGTCAATTCTTCAGATATCTGTGGCTTATTTGCATTAGAATCACCTGTCTCAGAGTCTTTGGCTAGTACAACCAATTCCGGAGGAAGATATTTAATGAGCATTTCCTCGAGAAGATCAGGATTGATAGGCTTGGTGAGATAATCATCAAAGCCTGCAGCAATATATTCATCCCTGACACCAGAGATTGCGTTGGCTGTAAGGCAGACCACAGTAGTGTTTAGATTCGGATTGTCTGATGACGCCTTCATTTCTTGTAGTGTAGCAATACCATCTTTATCAGGCATCATGTGATCTAAGAAAATCATGTCATATTTTTTACCACGTATGAGATCAAGCCCCTCATCACCGCTATTTGCAGTGTCTGTGGAGATAAGAGTGTGTTTGATAAGGTTCTTGAATACCATGAGATTCATAGGATTATCGTCAACAACAAGAACAGAAGCATTCGGAGCAGTAAATTTCTCTTTGTAGACGTAAGCCTCATCTTCAGCTGGCTTAAGAGCCTGGAAATCGCCAAGGAGCTCCTCACCGATAACCTTTTGCTTGAGCGCGAAGTGGAAATTGGAGCCTTCTCCATAGGTGCTTTCCACCTCAAGTACAGAGCCCATCATAGACAGGAGGCTCTGAGTAATGCTCATGCCAAGGCCAGTGCCTTCGATATTGCGATTTCTCTTTTCCTCGATTCTCTCAAATTCGGAAAAGAGCTTCTTCATATCCTCGGGTTTAATTCCAATGCCAGTGTCCTTGACTGAAACTAAGAGAATGATGCTGTCTGGATCATCGGAAGGCTTCTTAAAGCCCATTTGGAAGGTGATAGTGCCTTCTTCCGTGTACTTGGCAGCATTTGTCAGGATATTGGTGATGATCTGCTTGATTCTGTTGGAATCTCCGCAGAGATTTCGTGGGATATTTGGGTCAAAATCAAGTTTGAGAATCAGGCTCTTGGCAACAAGACGTGGATGTATCATATTGACCAGATCACTTAAAACTACGGATAGATCGTAATCTGCAGGCTCAATTTCCATTTTTCCAGCTTCAATTTTGGAAAAATCAAGGATATCGTTAATGATATTAAGAAGAGTAGTGCCAGCATGCTTGATGTTCTCGGAATAGCTGCGGATTTCAGGCTCTGTGGATTCCCTCAGGATCATTTCATTCATTCCGAGGACTGCATTGATAGGAGTTCGGATTTCATGGGACATGTTGGCAAGGAAATTACTCTTGGCACGACTTGCTTCCTCAGCCTTGAAAATCTGCTCAGTGAGAGAGGAGGACATAGACTTAAGAGTACTGGATAAAATGCCTATTTCTTCCTCTTCATAGATCTTCATATCGTGGCTGAAATCGCCCTTTTGATATTCAGCAGCAACTGCCGTGAGCTGATTGATAGGGGTGGTAATTGTTCTTATGGTAAAAATACACATAACGCCAATGATTGGCAGAATTATAGCCAGAATAATAAGGGATGAAGCAATGATCATTCCGTTTTGTTGGTTGAGCTGCCCTTCATACCAGTCTTTTTCGAAATCCACGCCGATGATTCCAGCAATATCGCCATTGGAAGCAAAGACAGGGCTATATACACTATAGAAAGAGCCCCATTCATCAGTGGTTGGCTGATCATCTACTGCAGCAATTCCGTTACTTGCGGATATCAGAGCCTTAGTTGGTTCGATAGGGATACCAAATTCCTGGATGCTATTCATGGATGGATCAATTACGATTATAAAGTTTCCGTTTTCATCAATGCGAACAGCATAAATGTATTCAGCTTCAATATTATTGAGGAAAATAGTTAGAGTATTATTGATTTTGTGATAACCAGCGCTGCCTACCTCATTTTTTGTGATTCTTTTAAGACTATCACCATCAACAGAGCCAGAAGCGCAGTTTGCGATATCAATCATTCTTTGCTGGATAGATTGCTCTACAGGACCTCGAGCCAGAAATAATGATGCAACACAAAAAGAGCCGGTGGAGAGAAGTACCGCTAGCAAGACGATTTTCCATATTCTAATTGCAAGGTTTTTTCTATGACTAAACATATTTTTACCTGCAAATAATCACAATGGTACGTATATTAATATACCATATACAAAAGATAGAATGTTGTGTTTAGCAAATGTTTAAGCTTTTTTAAAGGATTATACATAACTGATATGGTATATTTATGACATGAATAAATTATATTATTACGAGAAAAAAAGTTCGGTAATATGGATAAGCATTTTTGTGGTTTTTATGACCATATTTACTTTCTATGATCTTCCAATCGCAAAAGCTGTCTTTCATTACAACGATACCTATGGAGAGATTTTCAAGATAGTTGGTCTTCTTCCCACGTGTATTGCTGGTACTTTCTATGCTATAAGCAATCTGGTAACCCGTAAGATTGCGCGTAGACCTATTATTTCTGCTATTCTATCAATTATGTCCTTAATACTTTTTATTGGGTTTACACTTCTTTCTATTTATCACCTTAATAAACCTATGTTTATTCCAGCTATTATTTTTAATATTGTTTTTTTGATTCTTTCGATAGTGGTAAACCATGATCTTGCACGCAAAGCAGATCTTTTTGAATTAAGAAAAGTAATGATCATTGCTCTTGTTTCTGCACTTATTGCGGTAGCCGGACAGACAATAATAAAGCTTGGTTTCAACAGACCACGTTTTATCGAGCTTACAGATCCTGACACTCAGTTTACATACTGGTTTGTGCACTTTCCGGTAACACCAGATTCATCTTTCCCGTCAGGTCATGCTGCTCAGGCGGCGCTGAGCTTCCTCTTAGTGTATTTCAAGCGCTTTCTACCAAAGCTTCGCACCAAGGCATGGGACATTGGCTTTATTAGTTTTGCTACATTCCACACTATTTCAACCATGCTTGCCCGTATGTTCCTGGGGGCTCACTACGCAACTGACGTGTGGGCAGGAGCTTTTTTGACTCTTTTTACAATTTCAGTTCTGAATCAGTATGTTGAGAGATCTTACATGGTGCCTAGCTACAGGGCTAGTAGTACCATCAACTCATTGCGCCAATTACAGGAATATACCAATATTCCAGGGATGCATGATAAATATGAGTCGTTGATAGAGCAGATTAATACAGTAGATAAGATAGAGACCAAATATGATCTGATCCTGAAGGTGCTTCATTTCCGCGATGATATTGATGTTTTGATGCTTGATGAGCGTCTTTCACGAAGAGAACTGGTTTCACTTAAAATAATATGGCGCCATACAACCAAGTTTATCCGTGAGATTAAGCTTAAAAACTTCGAGGATATTTATTCTGCGCCGGAGAAACATACGTTTTCTTGATGAATACTGATATTTCCACCTTATAACACAGGAAACCACAGATTTTATCGTGGTTTCTTTTTTTGTGGAGATATTTGTAAAAATACGGTATACTGTTCTATTGGGTAAAAAGATGTATATGTATACAGAGGGATTAGTGTGAAACACATTGTATATAGAATCGTAAGGAAAATCGGGGGAATAGTAATACCCCCTTTTCAAATAGATGGAATAGATAATCTTCCAGATGGACCAGCTATTGTTGTTGGTAATCATTCTCAGATATATGGACCGGCTTCTGTCGAGATGTATTATCCAAGAGAGCACTATACCTGGTGCATTTCAGACATGATGGAAAAAGAGTGTGTGGCAGACTATGCATACAAGGATTTCTGGTCCCAAAAGCCAGTTCTTGTAAGACCCTTTTTTAAGCTGTTATCTCACATGATTCCCAGAATTTCTGAAATTGTTTTTACAAATGCAGCTACAATCCCTGTGTATCGTGATAAGCGCGTCATGAAGACCTTTCAGCTATCAAGCGATAGGTTAAAAGAAAATGCGGATGTAGTAATTTTTCCTGAGGATTACACAGAATACAACAATATAGTCCATAAATTCCAGCGAGGCTTTATCCATGTGGCCAAGTATTACTACAGACAGACGGGGCAGGCTATTCCATTTGTGCCAATGTACGTATGCCCTGAGCTTGGCAAGTTTGTTTTTGGCAAGCCTATCTGGTATTCACCGGAGAATAAGTCAAACGCAGAGGCCGAGAGAATATGCACCTACCTTCAGGACAGCATTTCAGAACTCGCCTACAATTTACCAAGGCATCACGTTGTGCCTTACCCTAATGTAACCAAAAAGTACTATCCAACAAATGAAAGAGCAATATGAAAACACCTGTTATTGATTATAGAAAACTTAGATTATCAAATATTACAAGTAAGGAATACCGCCATTTACTGCTGCTTCTGGGATGGGTTGGTTACCTTATCATGTATGTTGTCACAGAGAGATTTATTCCTGTTAGCAAATGTCACGTAGTTCATAGTACTGTAGATGATATCGTGCCTTTTAATGAATACTTCGCCATCTTTTATGTTTCATGGTATGTATTCATGGTATTGTCAATTCTTTACTTCGGATTCTACGACATAAAGAGCTTCGTAAGAGCAGAGAAAATGATCGTTGGAATGCAGATCGTATCTGTGATTACATATATTGTATGGCCTTCAGTGCAGAATCTCAGGCCTGATCATTTTGAACGTACCAACTTCTGCACATGGATGTTGGGATTTATTTATTCCATCGACACACCAACTGGCGTATGTCCTTCACTTCATGTAGGCTATACACTTGCAGTATTAGCAGCATGGCTCACTGCAGACAATGTTAAGAATTGGAAAAAGACATTACTCACAATCTGGTCGCTGATGATCTGTGTATCGGTACTTTTTGTTAAGCAGCATTCTTTTGTCGACGTAATTGCTGCGCTTGCTATGTATCTTTTCCTTGAAGTGCTTTTATTTAGGAGGGAACTTAAATTGGGAAGTAGAAGATTTGGCGATAGGCGTGATGGAACGCTTATCAGAAATATAGATTCTATGCATTATATTATGCCTCTGATGTATCCAAACAGATGCGATAACGAGGCATATATGAGGCTTTCTGTAGACCTTACATTTACAGAGGAATATATCAGAGAATACAACAAAGAGCATCCGGATAACAGGATTGCTATTTTCGATATAGTTATTGCAGCAGCTCTCAAGCTGATCAGACTCAGACCTCAGATGAACCGTTTCATCGCTAATCAGACAATGTATCAGCGTAACAATATCACAGCTGCATTTACTGTTAAAAAAGATTTTAGAGATGACGGAGATGAGACTCTTGCTAGAATCGTTGCTTCAGACGACGACACTCTTGAGAGTATCAGCCGCCAGGTAAGAGAGCAGATAGCTCTATGCAAAACTCAGGACGACCAGTCTACTGAGGCCATGAACTTCATCAAGAAGATTCCTGGCAAGCATATCATCAGTTTAATAGCTCGTTACCTTGATAAGCACGGCTGGATGCCACAGGCAGCCATCGCAACTGACCCATACCAGTGCTCAGTTGTACTCACAAACCTTGGATCCATCGGAATGGATATTGGCTATCATCATCTGATGAACTGGGGAACTAATTCTATATTCATCGTTGTAGGAACCAAGAAATACAATCCTCACTATGATCAGTACGGACATGTAACCATGAAAAAAGAGCTTGACCTTTCTTTCACCATAGACGAAAGAATATCAGATGGTTTTTATTACGGCCGCTCAATGAAGCTCTTTAAGTCACTTGTCGAGAATCCTAAGCTTCTCGAGAATCCTCTTTCAGAGGAATGTATCTGGTCTGATCCAGCTTATAAAGAAGTTAAGATTGGCTAAAAAATGATAAAAAGTGGGTCTTCTGATTATTAACCAGAAGACCCTTTATTATTGTTCAGGTATTGTCCTGAGGAAGCTCAACTTTGAAGTATTTGACGCCTTCCGAAAGCTCGTCGGCGATTTTCTGAAGGTCTTCAGCCTGGGATACTACAGACTCCATAGCACTATCAAGCTGTAAGAGAGAAGCACTGGTTTCTTCTGTGGAAGCAGCGTTCTCCTGGGAGATACTGGACAGGGACTCTACAGAATTCAGGATGTTTTCTTTATCTTTATTCATGATCTCAACAAGCTCAACAATCTGACGGTTTCCTTCCTCTGTTTCTTTCAGGAGGTTCAGCATCTCGTTGAAGGATTCGCTCATTTCTTCAAGAGCATCAGTTTCATTAGTGATTGCGCTCTTAATCGCTTCCGTGAGCTCTTTATTCTTATTTGAGTAATCTGTAATGGTAGAAAGCATGTTGGTAATCTCTCCTGCAAGAGAGTTAGTATCACCAGCAAGATCCTTGATGTTGTCAGCAACTACAGCAAAGCCTTTTCCTGCTTCACCAGCTCTTGCAGCCTCAATTGAGGCGTTAAGTGCCAAAAGGTTGGTCTGGCTTGCTATGGAGATGATAGATTCAGCAGCAGTGGTAATCTGAGCAACAACCGATGCGGTTTCGTTCACTGAATCAGAAACCTGAGATGCCATTTCATCATTTTTCTGATCCTGTTCTTTGATCTGTTCAAGCTGATTTTTAACCTTGGTAGATTCATCATAAACCTGACGTCCCATCTGGAGATTTTTGTTGGCTGATTCAAGGACATTATCTACTGAGGCTCCAATATTGGTCGTAATAGCAGCGGTGCTCTGAACATCCTCTGCCATGGCTGTTGCACCTGTAGCCAGATCACTGACGGCTGAACTGATATCATTAGTAGTTTTCTGTGAATTGGAAATGCTACCTTTGGTAACTTCCGCTCTGTTATTTACATCTCCGGCATGCTCTATAACCTGAACAAGAGCGTTGCGGAGAGTGTGTCTCATTGCTTCGAGAGTTTCACTCATCTTGTTGAACTCTGTGACAGAACTATTGATTTTTATCTTGGTAACGAAGTCGCCGCTTGCAACATTTTCAATCGCATTGTCAATGGATTGAAGACTTTTAAGAATAGTAACAAGCATGTATATAGCAAATACTAGCAGTATGAGGGAAATAGTTGAAAAAACACCGAACGTAGCAGCTATTCTGAAAGAAATCTGCTTGTCAGCGACCGCTTTTTCTTCAATAGCCCATTTCTCAACTATGTCACACATGTTGCTTAAATATTCTCTTGTGGTGATGAAGTCATTGGCATATTGTTCTATGTCGCCTTCACCTGTACTGAAATCATAAATTTTGGCCCAGGCGGCAAGACTTGTGAGGAACTGACTACTCATCTGTGAGAATGAATTACCATTATCATCTTTCAGTTGATTGTATAAATTATCATTTTCTTTTGCCTGAGTGGTAGCCAGATTTACACGATCAACAACCTGCTGGTAGTTTTCGCTGAATTCTGTGACATAAACATCCATGACTTCCTTGGGGGCATATTCTCTATATGCCTGATGCTGAGTTGCAGCTAACATAGCCTGATACAGGTCTCTATCAGCATTAAGAAGCTCTGAACTTATTGTATAGAGAGTGTTAAAGTAGGTGTTCTCGCCCGTCTCTTCAATGCTTTTCATCTGAATTGCACTGTTTAAGATACTTGCAGTAAGTGCAACGACCATAGGAATGGAAATAAGTAGCAGAACTGCAGCCATACTGGCCTGGATCAATGGTTTTTTATTTTTTTCCATAAATGCGATGACCTCCTTGCATATTTACTCAGACAAGTTAATTGTATAGCTAATGCGCGGTAAATGGGGCATTAATGCACGCGATTTTATAATATTTTAATGACAAAAATTTAATTATTATTCAATTTTTTGCCTGATATCATTAGTTCTCATTGTAAGCCACTATTTTGTTGGGTATAATCAGAAAGGTATCTTGTGGCTCTACTCTAAGTAGGTGGTTAAGCTCTACCCCGAGATTGACCCGGAAGCCGTTTGGATAAAAAATGATTTTGGAGAAGCAGTAATGACCATAATAATCGCTAATATTATAGATTTTGTGGCTGCCATGGTTCAGGTGGGTTCTGGCGCTATCAAGAAAAAATCAAGGATTCTGGTAGTACAGATAATTCAGCTACTGATGCAGGCAGTCAGCATGCTGCTTCTGGGCGGAGTCACCGGAGCTGTCAGCAATGTTCTTTCGTGCTTTCGTAATTACTTATGCTACAAAGAGAAGCTGAATAATGTGTGGAAGGCAGTACTGATCATAGCTTCTATAGCGATGACAATCGTGTTAAACGATCAGGGATTTCTAGGCATAATACCAGTAATAGTCTGCACTGTATATATTATTTTTATGGACGTCAAAGACCCGGTGAAGTTCAAGCTTCTAGTGACCTTATCCTTTATTCCATGGATTTTTTACCATTTTATCCTGATGTCTTATACAGGAGCGTTATTTGACGCAGCAACTGTTGTTACCAATGGAATAACCCTTTTCAGAATGATTAAGGAAAAAAACTATGACAGAGATTGAAAGATTAAAAGAAATAGTGGAAAAACTCAGGAGCGAAGATGGCTGCGCGTGGGATAAGGTTCAGACTCACAGTAGTCTTAAGCCCGGCTGCATTGAGGAAGCAGCCGAGGTTATTGGTGGTATCAACATTCTCGAGAAAACCGGTGATCCTACGAATCTGCAGGAAGAGCTTGGCGATCTTCTGCTGCAGATAATGTTCCATGCTGTTCTGGCCGAGGAAGAAGGTCTTTTTACCTTTGAAGATGTAGCCAGAACTATTTCAGATAAGATGGTTCGCAGACACCCTCACGTTTTCGGCGATATGAAATATGCTTCTGAGGAAGAACTCCACGAGGCCTGGGCTGAGATCAAGAAAAAAGAAAAGATTGGCAGAGAGTGGGAATCAGAATATCTTGAAGCTGCAATGAATGAATCTGCTGAACTTATCGATAGGGCAAAGGCTAGAAAAGGCTTTAAATAGGCAAAAATTGGCTATGTAAAAAAATTAGCACTCTCTATTGACAAGTGCTAATTTTGGTGTTATACCTAAAGTAGAACAAAGGAACAGAGAAGACCGTTAGGACTTAAAGTTCCAATGATCCGAACCCTCCGTCCCAATGCTCATATTCTTAATTGTTTATGTGCAAAGGAGGTAAGAATTATGTTAGCACCTAGTATTTTTGAAGAGAAATTTATGGATGACCTGTTTGGATTCCCAGAAATGAAGGAGTTCGACAACCTGGAGAAGAAGCTCTATGGCAGAAGAGCAGGCAGAATGATGAAGACCGATGTCAGAGAGAAAGATGACAACTACGAAGTAGCAATCGATCTTCCAGGCTTCAAGAAAGAAGAGATCACTGTAGAGCTCAATGATGGCTATCTTACCATTAACGCTGCTAAGGGTCTTGATAGGGATGAGAATGATAAGAAGGGCAAACTCATCAGACAGGAGAGATATTCAGGATCCATGACCAGAAGCTTCTATATTGGCGAGAATGTCCAGACAGAAGACGTCGAAGCCACCTACAGACACGGCGTTCTGAAGCTTACCATTCCTAAGAAGGCAATAGAAAAAGTTCCAGAGAAGAACCTTATAGCCATTGAAGGCTAACAACATAATAATCACGTTTTACCCTCCGCTGTTCCTCATTACGAATGGCGGAGGGCTTTTCATTTCTATTTGAAGTAATAGACGTCGATGGAAAAGAAATATGATATCTTAAACCGTAAACAAGCAGGGGATAACTAAGAAGTTATTCCCTTTTGCTTTTATTCTGTCAAAATGCGATTCGGGATCAGCATCAAGCCACTTATTGATCACGGTGGATTCCTGATCGATTCCGCGGATGTTTACATTGTTGCGAGGCTCTTCATAGTAGGAAAAGAGAAGATTTTCGTGCATAGAGATGAAGGCGTACTTATCGCCCTTAAGAAGTCCTTCTTCAACTATTTCGTTGTGGTATCTTACGTAGGAAGCGAGTTTCTCAGGATAAACAAATGCAACTCTTCCGATTCGTTCCTTGTCGGATGTAGTTCTTTCGCGTTCCCATAAATCAACGTCATCCTCGGGAATATGGTGATAGTAGACGTTGATCATCTTAACAAAATAGCTGTCTCCGTTTTCCTCAGGCCAGGGCTTAAGACAAGGCTTGAGGTCACTCATCACTGTGTCTATATTTATGCTGGACTTTTCGTCGGAATCTACGATTTCTTCCAGGTACAGAAAGCCCATATTCTCATATCTGTAAAAAGAGGCATTGCAAATCTTTCCTTCAGAGAGAAGCTCCTTGAAAGAATTTTTGCATCTTTCCGCCAACTCATTTATGGCGTCATCCGTAATCATTGATTTAAAGCTACATCTGTACTGGCTGCGTATTATCATCTTTATACCTCGCTTATTGGCTTTATTATATAAAATGATGCGAGAAGTAGCTAGTATCTGTGTGTGCTGGACGAATTATCTTTACAGCCAGAGCAAAAAAGAGTGCATAAAAGCTTGAATTAGTCTATTTGATTCAGTGGAACGCAGTGTTTGTCGTTTATGGCGCACACTTTTTTAACTCTGTTTCTGTATTTTTCTTCCATGAGTGGTTCTGTGCTAAGCCAAGTCTTTACGACTTCCATGGCCATGAGACCGCCAATGATCTTGGCGCCAAGGCATAGAATGTTTGAATCTGTGTGTTGGCGTGCGAGAGTAGCACATAAAGGATCCTGACACACAGCGGCGTAACAACCATTTATTTTGTTAGCAATAAGGGCACTTCCGTAACCAACGCCATCGCAGAAAATACCTTTTTCGCATTCCCCTTTGGCTACTGCAAGTGCTGCCGGATATACGAAGTCCGACAGATCGCAGCTCTTTTCATCATAGGTTCCGAAATCTTCGACTTCATATCCTGCGCTGATAAGATAAGCTTTGATTTCATTCTTCATAGCAGTTCCAGCGTGATCATTTGCCATTGCGATTTTCATGGACAAGTCCTCCTGTACTATTTACTCAAAAATAATGCTCGTTTTATCGTCACTTAATTATACCATGCTAGAATTATTTTGAGAGGAAGCGAGTACAATATGGGAAGTGCAAACAGCATAATTTCATTTATTATGAATATAACAGTTGTTATCATAACTCTGGCGGTAGTAGTATGGTTTTTCTGGGAAAATGTGCATTGGAATTTGGCCAGAGGAAGGGTAGCACTTAGATACTTTACCACGCAGAGTAACCTACTTTGCGCAGTTTCTGCATTATGTATATGTCTTTTCCCAAATGC
>JAEEGI010011520.1_pt1 | contig 19067 bp, 10 predicted proteins | sample 8958751 | NCBI WGS metagenome assembly JAEEGI01 (sample SAMN16246545, study PRJNA631951) | gut metagenome | biome: gut microbiome; feature: rumen; material: KS-attached | host: Bos | place: Iran: Karaj | collected 2018-10 | reverse complement strand
GAAATCCATCAAGGAAGCTGGGCTGTGGTTTGCGACCATGCCGGAGGACCAGCTCGAGGAGATGATGCGCCGTGATGCCAACCTGAGGCGTGACTGGGATCCGGAATATGGGGACAGGATGGTGAAGATCGTATTCATCGGGCGCAACATGGATACAGCGCTGATAGAGAGCCTGATGGATTCGTGCCTGGAGAAATAAAAAAAGGTCGTTACCTCCCGGCAATGACCTTTCCCCACTTAATACAAACCTAATTATGAATAAAACGTAATGAAAAACGTATGAAGATTCTTGTTTGATTCTTCTTATTGCATTTTCCAGGCCAGACTGAAAAAATTTTTGAAAAAATCTGCAAAATTTTGATTTTTATCAGCGAACCCTTGATCCACGACCTTTAATGCCATATTCCATGAACAAAAAAAGTTTGAATCTTCTCTTCGTCATCATCTTCCTGTCCTTGGGACTGCTCTCAGCGGAAGCGAGGAGAAAGCCGGTGATCGGCATAGCTCCCGGTTACAGCGGGGCCAACAGTTCGATAGTGAACAGAAGTTATACCGATGCCGTCTACAGGGCCGGCGGAATCCCGGTGATACTGCCCCAGGTCAACGACGAGGCCGCTGCTTCCGAAATCCTCTCCAGGCTGGACGGTGTACTGTTTACCGGTGGAGTCGATATAAACCCTGAGTATTATGGCGAGACCGTGCTCAACGATTCCGTCGAGATCGACGGCCACAGGGATACCCTGGATGTGACGTATGCGAGGGCCGCCCTGGGACTCCGTCTCCCGATCCTGGCCATATGCAGGGGTGAGCAGATGATGAACGTCGTGCTCGGAGGTTCGCTCTATCAGGACCTTCCGGCCCAGAAACCATCTGAAATCGCCCACAGGCAGTCCCCGAGCCTTACCCAGGCTACACAGAAGATCAGTGTCACCAAGGGATCCATGCTGCACAGGATCATGGGCAAGGATGTGCTGGAGGTCAACTCCGCACATCATCAGGCGGTCAAGGATCCTTCTCCGAAGGTCATTGTCACCGCCTATGCCGAAGACGGTGTTGTGGAAGCATATGAAGGGAACATCAAGGGCCAGTGGCTTCTGGCGGTACAGTTCCATCCAGAGCAGATGGTCCGTGTAGATGACAGCTGGCTGGCTTTGTTCAAAGCCTTTGTCAAGGCAGCCCGTTAACAGATGGGCAGGCTTACCGTCCTGTTTGCGGCCTTTATGACCCTGTGTTCCGGACTGCATGCGCAGACCGGAAGCCTTGCAGATATATTCAATGAACCGCCACAGGAGGCCAGGCCGCAGGTATGGTGGCACTGGATGGACGGTAACGTTTCCAGGGAGGGCATCAAAAAGGATCTGGAATGGATGAAGCGTTCCGGAATAGGCGGCTTCCATCAGTTCGATGCCGGAGGGATAGATATGCCCCGTGCTGCCAAGGTCAAGCTCCCTTACCTGTCGGATGGTTGGAAGGATGCGTTCAGGTATTCCCTTCAACTGGCGGATTCCATGGGCCTGGAGGCGACGATAGCGAGCGCCCCGGGTTGGAGTTCGACCGGAGGCACCTGGGTGACGCCCGAGGACGCACTGAAGAAACTTGAGTGGAGGTCGGTCGACGTCCCGGGAGGAAAGGTGGATGTCGTGCTCCCGGACCTTTACCGGACAGTCGGGCCTTACCAGGATTTTTTCCAGGGGAATGACAGGGTTGAGATCCAGCCGTATGGGAAAGACCTCTATGTCCTGGCGGTAAAACGCAGCCCTGGGGACCTTTCGATGGAAGGGATGGGCGCCGTCACCACCATCTCCGACACCCTCATTACAGTATCCTTTTCCAAACCACGAAAGATCCGTTCATTCACTCTCAAGTCGCAGGCGATGGGCGGGCGGCCAAGGAAGGGAGAGCCAGACTGCAGGAATATCCTTGAGTACAGCAGGGACGGCAGGACCTGGAAAACCGTCCGCAAGATCCTTCCTGCCAGGATTCCATATACCACTGAAAACATATCTCCCGTGAGGGCCCGCTATTTCAGGGTGAGGGGGGAGAAACTGGAAGGACTCGAGCTGCATACCGTATGCAGGATAGAACATGCCGAGGAACTGGGTGGATTCAGCAATAACTTCGATTTCAACCGTTTCCATACTCCTAAGGCAAGGGCGCCGCAGGAAGTGATCGATCTGACCGGAAAGATGGCTCCTGACGGGACGCTGTCCTGTACGCTTCCCAAGGGACGGTGGAGGATCTACCGTTTCGGATGGTCCATCACCGGCAAGGTCAATCATCCCGCTTCACCAGAAGCGACCGGCCTCGAAGTCGACAAGCTGGACAAGGATGCCTGGATGAGGTATTTCCACCATTATCTAGACCTCTATAAGGATATGTCCGGCGGGATGCTCGGCGAAAGAGGGATCAGGTATCTGCTGACGGACAGTTACGAGGCCGGGTCATATACGTGGACTCCGTCGCTGCCTGAAGAGTTCATGGCCCGCCGGCGCTACGACCTGCTGCCCTGGCTCCCGGTCCTCGCCGGAGAAATACTGGGCAGTTCGGAGATGAGCGAGGGATTCCTTTGGGACTGGCGCAAGACTCTCGGGGAGCTCTTCTGCGAGAATTATGAAAGAATCAGCGACCTTGTGGAGGAATATGGCCTGGCCGGCAGTTATTGCGAGACCCACGAAGGGGGCCGGGCATATGTGGGAGACGGAATGGACCCGAAGCTTCATTCGACTATCCCCATGGCCGCGATCTGGATGGAGAATACGCCCACCGGATCGGGTGTGCCCTCAGCCATCGCCGATATCAGGGAATCCGCGTCGGCCGCCCATCTCACGGGGAAAAGGATAGTCGCGGCCGAATCATTCTCGGTCAACGGTGACGAAGGCCGTGCATACACCTATTGCCCGGAGAATATGAAATACATAGCTGATGTTGCTCTCAGTGCAGGACTGAACAGATTCGTGATACACGAGAGCGCCTCCCAGCCGAATGACGCTTATCTCCCCGGACTCCAGTTGTTCCGTTACGGCCAGTGGTTCCACCGCAATGAGACCTGGGGAGAGTATGCCCGGGTATTTACCGACTACCTCGCCAGATCGTCCGCTATGTTGCAGCAAGGCTCTCCGATGGCCGATATCCTGCTGTATTACGGCGAGGACAGCAACGTCACGTCCCTCTACGGCGGGGATTCCTTCGACCTTTTGCCTGATGTCCCTCCTGGCTATGAATATGATTTCGTGAACCCTTCAGCCCTTCTGGCCATGGAACCGGACTCTTCGATGCGGTACAAGGTGCTGTGGCTCGACAGGAACTGCGAAACCATGTCGATCGAGGTGCTTGTGAAGATCCTGGAACTCGCCGATGCCGGAGTCAGGATATGCGGAAGTGCACCAGTACGCATAGCCGGACTGAAAATGCAGCGGACAGACCGGGTCTTATTCAGGAGGCTTGTCAGGGATATCTGGAAGAGCGGCCGTTACAACGTTTTCGGGACGCTTCCCAAAGCCCTGGAAGGAGTCGATCCCGACTGTCTTGCAAGCTTTGACGGCAAGGAGGCTTCTCCGACTGACTTCCGTTATGTACACAGGATTCTCCCTGATGGAGACCACGTTTATTGGATAAGGAATTTCTCGGGATCCGACACACGGGCAACAATCAGTTTCAGGGACCATTGCCGGAATGCCGCACTTTTCAATCCTGAGAACGGAAGTATCATACCGTTGGAACCGTCACTTGAAGGAGGCAGGTCCTGGGTCAGCATTCCCATGATTCCTTCAGACGCCTTCTTCGTCGTATTTTCCGACAGTCCTTTCGTACCTGCCGGCAGCCGGATGTGGTTCGACAGCCGGAACGAGACGCCCTCGATGTATCTGGCCCTTCAGGACGACTGGCGCGTGCATTTCTCCCAAAAGGGCGGAGGAAAGGCGGATGAGTATTACACAGAACTGCATTCGTGGACTGAAAGTACCGATCCAATAGTCAGGTATTTCTCGGGTACCGCTGTCTACACTACTGTTTTCTCGATGAGGAAGGAAAGACTGGAATCCTCAGGAAGGATCCTGCTCGACCTGGGAGATGTCAGGAACATCGCTGAGGTTACCATGAACGGCAAACCGGCAGGAGTACTTTGGAAGGCTCCGTTCAGGACGGAAGACATAAAACCGTTACTTCGCGAAGGGGACAATACCCTTGAGGTCAAGGTGACTAATCTTTGGCGCAACAGGATGATAGGGGATGTCCAACCCGGGGAAACGCATCCGGTCACTTCGATCCGCCGGTTCTACAAGGCCGGTGACCCGCTTCTCCCTTCCGGGCTCCTGGGCCCTGTGACCGTCATTGGATTGTAAAGCTGTTGACTTCCCGTTCCGCCTGTGGAGCCGTACGGCTCTGTTCCCGTTTCTTCCGGCTCATGAAAAGGGCCTTGAAGAATTCCTTGAACGTGTTGAATTCCCTCTGGTAGGTGATACCGACTCCGTTGCGCTGGGTGTTGTCCAGGTAGGTGGTATAGTCGTCCGCCGAGTGTGAGAACAGGTTGAGCCTGACCTGGCCGGGCCTGTCCAGTTTGATTTCGATGTCCAGGTCCCCGACTACATCGGCTCCCGCCGAGTTGCGGTATTCCCTGTTCCCGACATTTCCGTTGACGATCACCCTGTTATTGAACAACTGGGTGGATACGGCGACATCGAATATGTTCGTGCCGCTTTCGTTGGACTGGTAGTTCAAGCCGAAGTCCAAAGGGATGTCGAGTCTCTGCAGGATGGTGTTGAGCTGTCCTGCCATGATTTCGGCCAGGTTGGAATACAGGGTGTTGGTGTTGTTGACGACTCCGGACTGTTCGTCAGGCATGAAGCTTCCGGAGATGAGGAGCGCCAGGAACTGTCTCTGCACCTTGTCCTCCGTGTTCAGGGCACTTTCCACCTTCGACTTGGTGGTGGGGTCAAGGTCGGGGACATCTATCGAGAAGGTCAACTGCGGCTCCTTCAGCTTGCCGGATATCCCGATTCCGCAATTGACGGTCCTGCGGGCGGAAACTGAAGAAGTATCAGCGATGAGCGTTGCCACAGAAGCTTTCGTAGTGTACAACCCTTCGATGTCCAGGTCGCTTTCCATCACGTCGCCGTTGAACCTGATGGAACTCCCGCGCGAAATCGTGAAGTCCCTCTGTGCTATGTCCATCGCATTGAAATGGAAGTTTCCGGTATTCAGGGTGTAATCACCGTTGATGGTGAAGAGGTCCCTGCTCGGGCGCACCATTATGTCGATGTTGCCGCGTCCGCTTCCGTTGAGGACATTCCCCGCCGCCCTGTCTATCTCCACATAGGCCTCGGTATTCTGGTTGGCGGCGATCTTCAACCTGACTGCGAAGTCCTGTTCCTTCCGGCTCTCGGTGACGAGCCTGTTCATCATCACGTCATACGGATCGACATAGACTTCCTTGTAGGGTTTCTTGAAGGTGAGCAGGTTGCTGTTGCCTTCCTTGGATGCATTGTCGATCGGAATATGGATCGTGCCCCTCTTGTCAGTCCGGGCATCGACATCCAGGCGTATGGCGTTGAAAGGTCCCCTGATGGTCACGTTTCCGCTAGCGAACACATTTCCGTAAACGGGCTGTCCGGCTCCTGCACCCATGTCTATGGCCTCCATGCGGTTCATGTCGATCCTGGTATCCATCCGGAAATCTTTCAGATGGTTGAACAGGATACCTCCCGTGAGGGTTCCGGTGCCGTCATAACGGTCTTTCAGCGCTATGTCCTCGAAGATGAGACCGTTGTCGCCGATGCTGAAAGGACCGGTCGCGAAATAAGGTACATTGGTATATGCGACCTTCAGGCATACGTTGTCGAATCTGGTGCCTTCCCCGGAGACGGACAGGTTGTCCGTCTTCCCGGATACCCTGACCTTGCCGCTCAGGAGTCCTGATGTTTCGCTGAATATGGATGAAAGGACAGGGGAGAGGTAACCTGCCTCCATCCCGTCGAAACTGGCAAGCAGGTCAAGGGTCTTGCCCTTCATCAGGTAATTGCCGCCTATGTCCAGGGTGCTTTTGTCATCAAGCAGGTTCCTGGCTGAGAAACGGAGCTTGCCGCTGTCGTCGATGTCGCTTGCAATGTCCAGCAAGCCTACCCTCTTTCCGGCGACTTCCACGGAGTCGCAGACCAGCTTGAGTTCCAGTCCGGCATTGTCCTTCCAGGGCGAGGTCAGCATCCCGTGTCCGGTCGCGTGTCCGGATATTCCGTATCCATCTCCGAGGAACCTGTTGGCAAGGGCCATGTCGAACCTGACCAGGTCGACGGTCAGGGAGTCAGGTGCGGTGGATGAGAAACCTCCGTCGATCCTGATGGACTGTCCGTTGCTCGTAGCCGACAGGTTGTCGACTTTTATGTCTTTCCCTGCGATCTCGATCGTGGAAGGAGAGATGCTCCAGTCCTCGTCATTGAACCAGATGCTGGACGGCAGGGTCATTCCGTGGATCAGCAGTGTCCCGTCGGGCCCGCGTTCGAATTCTCCCGACAGGTAGAGTTCACCCTTATCGGTCTGTTCGGTCATGTTGTCGTAAGAGCTGCCTATTCCGATGTGGTTGTCCTTGGCGTAGAGAGTGAAGAAGTTGTTCTTGAGCAGCAACCCCGCCAATGCCATTTCGGATCCGGTTATGGCTCCGTTAAGGCTTCCGTCCTTGTTGTCGAAGGCCAGGTCGAGGTTCCTCAGGTAATTCTTCTTGATCGCGATCCTGGGCGACTTGACCGTTGCCTTGACATTGCCGTCCTGCGATATGTTGAGGCGGACCTTCGTGCTGTCCGCGATGTACAGGCCCGGCATCACGAAGGACAGGACGTCCCGGGCGTCGTGGACGTCGAGTTTCACGTCGTAACTGTCACCGGCCCATGACCGGGTGGTATCCTTCAGGATGACCGGCAGTTCACGCTGAATAGTCAGTTCCTTGACATCCTTGAGGATGCCTGTAAATGACCTGGTCCCTACATAGGAGGCATTGGCGAAACCGGATTCGAGGTTGATACGATGGACATCGTTGTTGGAATGGGACTTTATGCAGATGTCTCCGATGTCGTGGGCGCCGAGTGAATTCTCCAGGTTGAGGTCGAGGATGTCGAGGTCCCCGATTATATCTCCGCTGTTTACAGTCATGTAATTGGCGTCGATCCTTCCGGAAACTTTGGATACTCCGCGCTTGTCGAAGCCGAGGGCATTGAGATCGGCGTATCCGACGTTGGCATAGAACTTATAGATGCCGTTGCTGGTCTTGTCCGAGAGAGTGAATATGCCCTGGAAGAGCAGGTTCAGGTTCGGATCGTTGCAGACCAGGCGCCCGTCGAAGGCCTTGTCGGTATATGTTCCCGTGGCGATGATGTCGGAATATTCATACCCGAGAGCCTGGAGTTTGTCCACGAACAGGGAGTCGATCCTGACGGAGGGCTTGCCTCCCAGGGAAGCGCCCAATTTTCCCCGCATTGTCATCCTTCCCAACTGCTTCACACCCAAGATTTTGCCGAGGTCCAGGCTTTCAGCGTTGATATTGCCGGTCAGGCGTTTGTCATAACCTTTCTTCAGCAGGTCCTTCATCTTGATGTCCGCCCTGACGGAGCCTGAGGAAGTGGTGGTTAGCTTTCCCTTTGCCCCAAGGTCGTCAAGGGTGCCGAGTACCGTCCCGTCGAATACCAGATGCTCACCAGGGGCGAATTTCGAGAGGTCCATCCTTGTCCCGGGTGCGAAACCCTTGATGAACCGGCCCAGGCCGTCCGACGTGAATGCAAGGTTCCCGGCCCGGAAATCGAGTATCGTGGAACCGATGTCGGGAAGCCCGTTTATCCTGCCTTGAAGGGAACCGGAAACCCTGCTCCCGGTCTCCGTGAAGTTGAATCTGTTTATCCCGAGGTCCCTTACCGTACCCTCCACGTCTGCGTTGGAGACCCTCAGGCTGATGTTTCGGTCCCTGAGCGCAGGAGCGAAATAGGACAGACTCCTGAAATCGATGCGGCTGTCCTTGATGTTGCCGGTCATCCTGACCTCGTCCAGGAAATTGCTGAAAGAATGGGTGTCATTGTATGACATCGTGTATTCAGGCATGTTGATCACCGACCAGTTGTCGGTCAAGTGGAGGTCTTCGATCAGTGTCATCCCATGCCCCACCCTGGTTTTCCCGGAGAGTGACTTGATGTCATATCCGCTTTTCTCGGTAGCGCTGAGGCTTTCCACGACTCCTGTCATGTAGCCTTTCGCCAGGCTCAGGCTTCTGGCTGAAAGGGAATGGACCGTGATGTCCATGTCGCTCCAGTCTATCCCATGGTCTTTGGGAGGCTTCTCATCCTTCAGGTTCAACAGCCTGAACCTGAAATCCTTGGCAACGACTTTCCCGGCGTCGAAGATGTTCCCCATTTCCTTCTTGTCTTCCTTGTCCTTCTTGGATAGGTTGAAGACCCGGCTGAGGTTGTTTCCATCCTTATCTATGACCAGGTTGAAATCCGCATCATTCACGGTGACCCTGCGGAGATGAAGCCCTTCTTTCTTGAACAGGCCCTTGAGCGAGAATGTGGCTACCAGCGACTTTATGCTGGCGAGGGTGTCGATGGCTTCTCCGGAGGGGAGTACCGGCGGGTCGTTATCCAAGATTGCGACATCCCTGAGGGAGACGGCGTTGAAAGGCTCAAGATGGATCCTGGAGAATTCTATCCTGCCATTCAATTTCTCTTCCAGGGAGGCGATGACCTTCCTGGCGATGAAGGTCTGGACTCCGGAAGTCTGGAGGAGAAGCCATAAGGCGAACAGCACAGCTGCTATCGCCACGACTATGGTCCAGAATATCTTGAAAGCCTTTTTCACAATCTACAAAGTTACCAAATAACTTTGAATATTTTTTGACTATCTTTGTATTCCGTAAAAAGTCTTTGAATATCATGTCGGATTATATCCTTGGGATCGAATCAAGCTGTGACGATACTTCTGCAGCTGTGTTGAAGGACGGTTTCCTGCTATCCAACGTAATTGCCAGCCAGCAGGTCCACAAGGATTTCGGAGGTGTGGTCCCGGAACTGGCTTCCAGGGCCCATGAACAGAACATCGTCCCCGTCGTAAGCCAGGCCCTCGACAAGGCCGGCATCAATCCATCCGACCTCACCGCGATTGCCTTCACACGCGGCCCTGGACTCCTGGGCTCACTGCTTGTAGGTACCTCATTCGCCAAAGCCCTCGGAATAGCCCTGGATATCCCTATCATCATGGTTAATCATCTGCAGGGCCATATCCTGGCAGGCTTCGTCGACCAGGAGGGGAAGGAGAACCGCCATCCTGCCTTCCCGTATCTCTGCCTGCTGGTTTCCGGTGGGAACTCCCAGATAGTCAGGGTGGACGGCCCGCTCGAGTATACGATTCTCGGCCAGACCATCGACGATGCGGTGGGGGAGGCCTTCGACAAGTGTTCCAAGATGATGGGGCTGGGGTATCCGGGAGGACCGGTCATCGACCGTCTCGCCCAGCAGGGCGATCCCAAGCGTTTCCAGTTCGCCAAGCCGCACATCCCGGGTCTCGACTACAGTTTCAGCGGTGTCAAGACATCCCTCCTGTATTTCGTCCGTGATGAGATTGCGAAAGACCCGCAATTCATAGAAAATAACAAGGAGGACCTGTGCGCAAGCTTCCAGAAGGTCCTGATAGACATCCTGATGGACAAGCTGATAAAGGCTGCGCGCCAGACCGGGATAAAGGAGGTCACGATCGGAGGAGGCGTTTCTGCCAACAGCGGTCTGCGTTCAAGGATAATGCTCGAAGGAAAGAAAAGGGGCTGGAATACCTATCTTCCTGAATTCAAGTTCACCACCGACAACGCGGCCATGATCGCAGTGGCGGGATGGTTCCGTTACAAGGCAGGTGAACGTACTCCGCTGGATGTGGCTCCGGTTTCCAGAATAGCTGATTATTAAAGATTTACGAATATGATTGAGTTTGAAATGACTGGCCGTGTCGGCCGTGACCTGAGGCCTGACGACGTCAGGATAGTTGCCGCCAGGGAGATGAACCTGAGGGGTAACGCCGTGATCAACGTGATCGACCCGACCAAATCATACCAGCCGACCTTCCCCAATGCTGCGGCGACCTGCGTCATCGCGCGACGCTCCATAGATGCGAGGAACGATGTCATCTACAGGTACAGGATCGAAGGATACAACCACCGTTTCGAATCCTATGTTCCTTACGAAGTCGCCCCTTACAAGGATGTCTCCGGTGCCGAACCTGTGATCGTAATCGGTGCAGGACCGGCCGGTCTGTTCGCCGCCCTCAAGCTCCTGACCCTCGGTCTCAAGCCCGTCATCCTGGAGAGAGGCAAGAATGTGCACGACCGCAAGTTCGACATGGCCCGGCTGAGCCGTGACGGAATCCTCGACCCGGACTCCAACTATTGTTACGGGGAAGGCGGGGCAGGCGCGTTTTCCGACGGCAAACTCTTCACCCGCTCTTCGAAGCGCGGGGACATCAGGGAAGTCCTTCACCAGTTCGTGGCATTCGGCGCAAACCCGCAGATCCTGATCGACGCCCATCCGCACATCGGTACCGACCGTCTTCCCAAGATCGTGGAAAACATCCGTCTAGCCATAGAGGAACATGGTGGTGAATACCATTTCGGAACGAAGGTCACTGACATCGTCCGCAAGAAGGATGGCTCACTGGAGGTAAAGGCCCTGGACAGCGAGCATCCTACGAAGACGACCGGGAAGCCCAAGGCTGTCAAGTACACTGCCAGGAAAGTGATCCTGGCATCCGGTCATTCCGCGAAGGATATATATGAGATGCTCCTGGCCAGGGACTGCCGGCTGGAAGCCAAGGGTTTTGCCATGGGAGTGCGCGTGGAGCATTCCCAGGCCCTGATCAATGAAGCCCGGTACCACGGTCTCTGGGAGCCGGGTATGCCTGCGGCGGAGTATTCATTCACCCAGCAGGTTGACGACAGGGGAGTCTTCTCCTTCTGCATGTGTCCGGGTGGCGTACTGGTACCTTCCGCTACCGAGCCTGAGACCATAGTCATGAACGGAATGTCCAATTCCGCCCGCAGCGGGAAGTTCGCCAATGCCGGGGTAGTGGTCCAGATAGAGCCCGACGACGTGCCAGCCGAGTTTGAATCAGCCGGAGCCCTCAAGGGACTCGAATTCCAGAAATTGGTCGAACACAGGATGTGGGAGTATGCCGTAAAGCGTTCGTCCAATCCCATGGCCGCTCCGGCCCAGAGGATGATTGATTTTTGCAACGGGGTTGTCTCCGAGGACCTTCCCGAGACATCCTACAAGCCAGGAGTTATCTCCGCACCTCTGCACGACCTGCTCCCTGGTTTTATCTCTTCCAGGCTGCAGAAGGCCTTCCCCGAGGTCAACAAGCGTTCTATCAGGGGATTCTTCACCAATGACGCGCTGCTCGTGGGAGTCGAATCGAGGACTTCATCACCGGTAAGGGTGCCGCGTGATCCCGAAACATACGAATCTGACGCCATCCCCGGACTCCTTCCTTGCGGTGAGGGTGCCGGATATTCAGGAGGGATAGTCTCGTCCGCCATCGACGGTATCAACTGCGCTGTCGCCGCTTTCCGTTCCCTCTCATCCCCGGTCCCTGAGCATGCCGAAGGGCCGATGGATCAACAGGCTCACCAACCGGAGAAGTAGCCATGCCGGAAGACAAACCCACAGTCCATGCCGGCTTCCCGTCGCCTGCTCAAGACTATATGAACACGTTCATAAGCCTTGACAAGGAACTTGTCCGTCATCCCGCCGCCACTTTCTTCGCCCGCGTGGTGGGGGATTCGATGGTCGATGCGGGAGTGGATGAGGGTGATGTCCTGGTCGTCGACAAGTCGATAGAGCCTCAGGAAGGAGATATGGCCGTCTGTTTCATAGACGGAGAGTTCGCATTGAAGTTCATCTCCTTCAAGGAGCCGGAACCGGTTGCCGGGAAAACCAGGACCATGAGAGCGTCAAAGCCAAGGTCATCCTACGATATCCTGGAACACAGGAAGATGTGGCTGCTCCCCGCGAACGAGAAATATCCGCCCATAGAAGTGTCCGAATCAAACGACTTCACCGTTTGGGGAGTCGTCACATATATCATAAAGAAAGCTTGTACGCGCTTGTAGACTGCAACAACTTTTTCGTTTCCTGCGAAAGGGCCTTCCAGCCTGAACTGGAGGGCAGGCCCGTCGTTGTCCTTTCCAACAACGACGGTTGTGTGGTGGCGCGCAGCAATGAAAGCAAGGCGTTGGGGGTACCGATGGGTACACCTTTTTTCAAAGTCAAATACCTGGTCGACCAGGGGAAGCTGGTTGTACGGTCCTCCAATTATACCCTGTACGGAGACCTCTCTGCGAGGGTCATGTCGCTTCTGGCTGAGGTGGCACCGAAACTCGAGGTCTATTCCATCGACGAGGCTTTCATGAATATGGACGGTGTGCGCCGGGAGGAAGTTGTCCCGGTCTGTTCGGCCCTGATAAAGAAGATCCGCCGTTGGACAGGCATTCCGGTAAGTATAGGAATAGCCGAGACTAAGACGCTCGGCAAGGTGGCCAACCATTTCGCCAAGAAATACAAGGGTTACAGGGGAGTCTGCATGATCGACTCGGAAGAGAAGATGCGTAAGGCACTCTCCCTGACTCCCATAGGAGACGTATGGGGGATCGGGTGGAGAGGCGCGCCCAAGCTGGAGGCCCAGGGCGTCAAGACTGCCCTGGATTTCGTGGGAAGACCCATTGAATGGGTCCGTGAGCGTATGGGAATTATGGGAGTCAGGACTTGGTCGGAACTTCAAGGCATACGGATGGTCGAGGAGGAGAAGGAAGAAAAGAGGAAGTCGATTTGCACATCCCGTTCATTTGCGAATATGCTGACGGATCTGGACGAGCTGTCCCTCAGGGTTTCGGATTTTGCCGGCAAATGCGCGGAGAAGCTGCGCAAAGACGGTACGGCCGCAGCCACTGTCGGCGTATTCGTGCATACCAACCGTTTCCGGGAGGACCTGGCCCAGTATTTCCCCAATGCTAGCGTCAGGCTCGACGTCCCGGCTAACAGTACTCCCGAAATAGTCGGAGCTGCCCTCAGGGCTCTCAGAATGGTCTACAGGCCTGGTTTTGAATACAAGAGGGCTGGCGTGATCGTGGCCGACATCGTTGATGCCGGGTCTATCCAGCAGACCCTTTTCGGTTTCGACTCTGAAACCAGGAGCCGTGATGACAGGATTTCCAAGGTGATGGACCTGGTCAACACTTCGGGCAGGAACGTCCTTCGGCTGGCCATGCAGAGGGAAGGACACTATTCAGACGGTATAAGGCGCGAGTTCTGCTCAGGGCTCTATACCACGTCTTGGGATGGATTGATACAGATAAGTTAATAATACAAGTACTGTCATGAACAAGTCATTCAATTGTTTCCTTTTGGCCGTCACCCTGTTTGCGGCGGTATCATGCGGTCATCCGTTCGAGACCTATGACCTCAGGTGCGAGGGACTGGAAGAACCGCTCGGAATAGATTCCGCACTTCCTCATTTCAGTTGGAAGATACGCTCTTCGGAGCCGATGCAGCAGGTGGCGTATGAAATCCAGGTCGCCGCTTCCGAATCCTCCCTCAAATCCGGCAAGGCACTGCTGTGGTCTTCCGGAAGGGTGGCTTCCCAGGACCAGGTAATGGTTCCGTATTCAGGGAGCGGTCTGTCTTCGAGGCAGCAATGCTGGTGGAGAGTCCGCGTCTGGAAATCCGACAAGGAGGTTTCCTCCTGGAGCAAGCCCCGGCGTTTCGGAATAGGTGTCATCGGTGACGACTGCCTGAAGGGAGAGTTTATCGGAGCTGTTCCCGGAGAGGGACGGTCACCGCTCCTGAGGAAGGAATTCGATGTGGAAAGGAAACCGGGTGAAGCATTGCTCTATGTCAACTCCCTTGGTTATCACGAGGCCTACATCAATGGCGTCAGGGTTTCCGAGGCCGTGCTCAATCCTGCGGTGTCGCAGTTGGACAAGAGATCCCTGATCGTGGTCTACGATGTCTCCAACCTCATCAGGAAGGGAGCCAATGAGATCGTCCTGTGGACCAGTTCCGGATGGTACAAGCCCAGGACTTTCAGTGCTGCCTACGAAGGCCCTCTGGTGAAGGCGGAACTGGATGCAGTGACTGCTGATGGGATGACCGCCCTTCTTTGCACGGACGGTTCGTGGCATGGTGCCTGGAGCGGATACAGGGATTATGACACCTGGCGTGACTGGCATTTCGGCGGCGAGGCGATGGATGCCAGGGTAATGCCTGCCGGTATTGACAAAGCCGCCCTGGACAAGCTCGAATGGGCCCCGGTGGATGTGGTTGCAATCAACGGAATAACGGCATCCCAGCAGATGTGCGAGCCCTGCCTCGTCCAGGAAACCTTCCAGGCGGAAAGCATAGAACCTTTCGGAGACAACGGCGGCTGGCTGGTCGATTTCGGCAGGGTAGTCAATGGAATGCTGGATATCACCATTCCCGGTCATCCTGAGGGGCATGTGTCGACGGCTTCGTTCTTTGATAACTTCGAACCTGACGGCACGGTCAAGCCGGTGAGCTGGAACTATTATACTTCATCAGGCAATGCCGCCGGCGACAGGTTTGTCAACAAATTCAACCATCATGTCTTCAGGTATGTCCTTCTCGACAGTCTCCAGACCGCTCCGAAGATTGAGGATATCAAGGCAATGAGGATGCGTACCGACTATGTGAGGACGTCTTCGTTCGAGTCTTCCGACAAGGAATTGAATGCCATCCACGACATGGTTGCCTATACCCTAGAGAACCTTGCATTCGACGGTTATATGGTCGACTGCGCGAATATCGAACGCCTCGGCTATGGTGGCGATGGAAACGCGTCCGCGCTGACGTTCCAGACCATGTTCGATGCTTCTCCTCTCTATGTCAACTGGTTACAGGCTTGGAATGACGTCATTAGGGAAGACGGTGGCCTTCCCCATACCGCACCATGCCCCCAGAGGGCGGGAGGCGGTCCTTATTGGTGCGGTTTCATCGTCCAGGCCCCCTGGCGCGCCTGGATGAGCTATGGTGATTCCCGCATGCTGGAAAGATGCTATCCGACGATGAAGCATTGGCTCGATTATGTCGATGCCTATACTGTCGACGGCCTGTTGAAGGAGTGGCCCTCTACGGAATACAGGCACTGGTACCTTGGGGACTGGGCGGCTCCGGACGGAGTCGATGTCCAGGATCCCGAGTCCGTGGACCTTGTCAACAACTGCTCCCTTTGCCAGGTGTACAAGGAATTGGAGGTCATCGCCGGCCTTGTCGGACATCCCGAGGATGCAGCAGGGTACAAGGCACGTTATGATGCTTTGGCAAAGCGCATCAATGAAGTACTTTACCATAAGGATGAGTATGTCTACGGAAGCGGTTCGCAGATAGACATGGCCTATCCGATGCTTGTCGGGATAGTTCCCGCATCAGACCTCCAGCAGGTCCGGGACAAGCTGGTGGAACGCACCGGGACCGTCTATGAAGGCCATCTCAAGACTGGCCTTGTCGGTGTTCCGGTCATCACCGAATGGGCGACGCTGGCAGGGGAGTGCGATTTCCTGTACGGAATGCTCAAGCAGCACGGTTATCCAGGATATCTTCATATGCTGGACAATGGCGCTACAGGTACATGGGAGCACTGGAATGCAAGGCGCAGCCGTCTGCACAACTGTTTCAACGGTATCGGAAGCTGGTTCTACCAGGCTCTGGGAGGGATAATCCCCGATGCTCCCGGCTACAGGCATATAGTTATCAATCCCCAGGTCCCGGAAGGCCTCGAGTCGGTTTCCGTCACGCAGGGTACCCCGTACGGCCCTGTAGTGGTCAGGCGGAACGGGAATGACCTGCATTTCGAACTGCCGGTAGGTGTGAGCGCCACCGTGAAGGGTGCAGAATATACCTGCGGCAGTTACGACGTCGTATTGTAAAAGCTGGGCCTGAGGCTATCCGATAGCCTTCAGGATGCATTCGACGGCCTCGTCCTCGGTCATGTAATCCATGTTCAGGACGAGGTCGTAGTTTCGCAGGTCGTAGCGGCTTGTGCCAGCGAACTTCTGGATGTAGTTGTCCCTCGCCTTGTCGACATAGTCGATGACTTCCTCGGCCTTTTTCTCCGTGAGTTCCTGGCGGCGCATCACCCTTTCTATCCTTTTCTGGCGGGAGGCATGGATGAAAACATCCAGTTTGTTGGGATGGTCCTTGAGGATGAAGAATCCTGAACGTCCTGCGATGACACATGAAGACTCCTCGACAATGGAGCGTATGATCTGCTTTTCGTTTTCGAATATCTCGTTGGATGTGACCACAGGAGGCTCCTCCACTCCACGGGGGATGAACATCTCGGAACCGAATTCAGGGGAAATCCTCGAGAACAGGTCCTCGAGCCAATTCTGTTTCTTCCCCTTGATCCTTTCAATCTCGCCCTCGTTGAGGCCGAACATGTTCACCAGCTCCCGTATGAGTTGCTTGTCGCAGAAACGGACTCCGAGTTTTTTCGCCAGTTTCCTTCCGACGGTCCTTCCGCCCGATCCTACTTCACGGCTGATGGTGATAACAAATCTGTCGTTAGTGTTCATGTGACAATCGTTTTATTTACAAATATATGAAATAATCGTCAGTTATTTTTTGTATATTTACAAAGATAAGTCAATAACCCCCAATAAATATGCTTAACAGAAGAGATTTCCTAAAGTCCATGGCGGTTGCGTCTGCCGGCATGGCACTGACACCTGGAGAGATCCTGGGCAGGGACACTTTATCCGGAAGTTTGGCAAAGGCCAAGCCTAGGGGCGAGAAAGTGAAGATCGCCTTCGTCGGAATAGGTAACCGCGGTGAGCAGATCATCGGTGATTTCACCAATACCGGCATGATCGATGTCGTTGCCCTCTGCGATGTCGACATCGACGGCCCTCAGTGCAAGAAGGTCCTCGGCATGTATCCGAAGGCCAAGAGATTCAAGGACTATCGCCAGATGTTCGACAAATGCGGCAACGAATTCGACGCTGTCGCGGCTGCCATCCCCGACCATTCCCATTTCCCCATAGCAATGCTCGCCATGAGCCAGGGGAAACACATCTACCTTGAGAAACCGATGTGCCGCACGTTCCACGAGGCTGAGCTTATGATGGACTGTGCCAGGAGACATCCGAACCTGGCCACCCAGGTTGGTAACCAGGGCCATTCCGATGCCAACTACTTCCAGTTCAAGGCATGGCTTGATGCAGGGATAATCAAGGATGTCACTGCCGTGACCGCCCATATGAACAATTCACGCCGCTGGCATAGTTTCGATGCCAAGAGGATGTACAAGATGCCTTCGCAGCAGTCGATCCCGAGGGGTATGGACTGGGACACCTGGCTTGGAGTGACTCCTTACCACGATTTTAACGAAAAGTACCATCAGGGTGACTGGAGGTGCTGGTATGACTTCGGAATGGGATGTCTCGGAGACTGGGGAGCCCATATCCTTGACACCGTCCATGAGTTCCTGGAGCTCGGGCTTCCGTACGAGGTCAGCATGCTCTATGAGAACGGTCATAACGACTACTTCTATCCTTATTCATCAACCATCCTCTTCCGCTTCCCTCAGAGGAAGGGAATGCCCCCTGTGGATGTCACCTGGTACGACGGCCTCGACAACCTTCCCCCGATCCCGAAGGGATACGGCGGCGGTGTATCGACGGCGGACGTTCCGGCTTCCAACCAGAATGACGGCCCTGTAGCTAAGCTTTCTCCCGGAAAGATCATCTATTCGAAAGACCTGATCTTCAAGGGCGGCAGCCACGGTTCCACTCTATCGATCATTCCCGAGGAGGCTGCCAGGGACATGGCTTCCAAGCTTCCCGAGGTACCGAAGAGCCCTTCCAACCACTTCGAGAACTTCCTCCTTGCCTGCCAGGGTATCGAGAAGACCCGTTCTCCTTTCGAGATCAACGGCGTTCTCTCACAGGTCTTCTGCCTCGGCGTCATCGCCCAGAGACTGAATGCGAAACTCTATTTCGATCCCCGCACCAAGCAGTTCACCAACAATGACTTCGCCAACGCGATGCTCGTAGGCCAGCCGCCTCGCAAGGGATGGGAGGAATTCTATAAGATGTAAAGGACCATACCATGAGAAAGATAGCATTCGCATTTCTGACCCTGGCCCTGTGCCTGTCTTCTTGCGGTTCCAAGGAGTCGGCTAAGGACAATTCGTTGACCCGCAAGGAGAAGAAGGACGGCTGGGCCCTCCTTTGGGACGGAAAGACCACTGAAGGATGGCGTGGTGCCAAGCTGGACGCTTTCCCCGAGAACGGCTGGGTAGTCGAGGATGGTGTACTGAAGGTCCTGGCCGGGAATGGGGGAGAGTCCACTAATGGCGGTGACATCATCACCACAAGGACCTACAGGAATTTCATCCTCAAGGTGGACTTCAAGATCACCGAGGGTGCAAACAGCGGAATCAAGTATTTCGTGGATCCTACACTGAACAAGGGTGCCGGCTCTGCGATAGGCTGTGAGTTCCAGATCCTGGACGACCTCCGTCATCCTGACGCCAAGCTCGGTGTAAAGGGTAACAGGACCCTCGGCTCGCTCTACGACCTGATCCCTGCTCCGGAGGACAAGCCTTTCGACATCAATTCCTGGAATACCGCTACCGTCATAGTCGAGGGTTCTCATGTAGAGCACTGGCTGAACGGTGTGAAGCTCCTTGAATATGAAAGGAACAACCAGGAGTGGGATGCCCTCGTAGCATACAGCAAGTACAGGGACTGGCCCAACTTCGGAAACTACGAAGAAGGTTACATCCTTCTTCAGGACCATGGCAACGAAGTCTGGTTCAAGAATATCAAGATCAAGGAGCTTTAACCTCGAAAATATGCCTTCCCTGACATAGCCGGGGGAGAGGGCTGTCAGACCGGCCTGTACGCAAAATGTGGCGTACAGGCCGGTCTGACGGCGTTTTTGCGTTTGTTAAATTCATTATTTAACAAAACGTACTCTTATGAAGATTGACAAAGTAATCTCTATGATGCGTTCTTTGCTGATAATCATTGCGTTAGGCGT
>JAEEGI010011519.1_pt1 | contig 19068 bp, 17 predicted proteins | sample 8958751 | NCBI WGS metagenome assembly JAEEGI01 (sample SAMN16246545, study PRJNA631951) | gut metagenome | biome: gut microbiome; feature: rumen; material: KS-attached | host: Bos | place: Iran: Karaj | collected 2018-10 | reverse complement strand
CAGCACAGGCACGATCTACCTCCCTACAAAGAGCAAGGTCGGAAGGGTACCGTTCTATAGCAGCGAGAACATACTGGGTAGCTATCATATCAAGACGCTCTGGTATAATCTGGGCATCATGCTGATAATGAGTATCGTTATCGCCATCTTCCTCTTCATAGACTGGCCTGGCAGAGTGTTAAGGAAATAGTCGGAGGTATAAACAACAAAGAAATATAAACAATTCTTTTATTAATAACTATCAATTCAAAAAAACAATGAAAAAATTATCAATTCTCGCTGTAGCATTCGCAGCAATCGCTTTCGCAGCTTGCGGAAACAAGAGTGCACAAAACACTGACTCTGCAGATTCAGTGGAAAAGAGTTTCGAACAGGAACAGATTGAAGCAAGCATCAAGATGCACGTTGACAGCCTGGCTGGTGAAATTGGTAAGCTGAAGCAGCTGCCTTTCCTGCAGTCCAATGGCGACGGCACCCTGAAACTGACGAAGGAGGAATTGCAGGTAAAGCCCGACTATCTGCTGAATCCATCAGTAGCAGAGAACGCTACTACCCTAGCAGAGAAATATCGTCTGCTGTCTGCTCTTGACATTGACAGAAGAACTGCCCGCCTCTATGAGATGCCGGTAGATGAGTATGACAAGGCCATCAGTAAACTGGCTGCTGACATCAACGATCCTTCATTCAAGAATCTCGATGATACCAACACCGTCTCTGAGACCACTCAGGCTCTCTACAACGCAATGAACGAGAACGGCCGTATCAACTACTTCTGGCAGATTGCTGCAGCTTCTCTGATTGAGCAGCTCTATGTAGCTAACCAGAATACCGAGAAGTTCCTGTCTTCTTTCACTGACGAGACAGCTGCTAACACGACCTTCCGTATCGTACTGATTATCGATGCTCTGAATCGCCTGTCTGAGTACGATCCCGACATCAAGCCTGTTGCAGAAGCTGTTGCTCCGCTGGATGTTCTGAACGCTACTACCGTACAAGAACTGAAAGACCAGTTGGCAGAAGCAAAGGACAAGATCAATGCTGCTCGTGCCACTCTTACCAAATAAGGCATAACACCTTATTTAATATATAATCCCCGAAAGTTACTTGCTTTCGGGGATTATTTTACAATAACGAATAATCTGATTATCATCGTAAGTGTTAACCGATAATGTCCTGGCATTAGGTGGTACCTGAGGGGCACGAGTTCCGCTTGTAACGCTTTTCGTCAGACAAGTCTCTACACGAATCTCATCCCAAAGATCTTTCTCCAAAAAAGAACAGAGCGTCTTGGCTCCACCTTCTACAATCAGAGACTGGACACGATGAGCATGAAGGCTCTCCAGATTAAGCGGATGTGAATGATCGATGACCAATCGTTTTGGATCAGGACCATACCACTCTCGTACATTCAGCTGAGGATGGTCACGCTCATCTGTGACACGACCTACAAGAATGGCATCTTCTTCTGCACGTAACTTATGGGAGAGCATCTTGGTAAAATCGCTGGAAATAGAGGTGGGACGGAATTGATCGTCAATAAAGCCATTGGCGGTCTGGGCCCATTTCAAAATGATATATGGGCGCTTCTCGCGATGAAATGTGAAGAAACGACCATTCAGTGCCTGACATTCTGCTTCCAATACACCAACCTTCACCTCAATACCAGCATCACGCAGTTTCTTAATACCCCGACCCTGTACTTCGGCAAAAGGATCGATACAGCCAACCACCACACGACGTACACCTTTCTTAATAATAAGATCGGCACATGGTGGGGTCTTCCCATAATGAGAACAAGGTTCTAAGCTCACATAGAGTGTGGCTCCTGACAGCAGAGACTCATCCTCGACACGAACAGAGGCAAAAGCATTGACCTCTGCATGGCCTTGACCACAGCGCACATGATAGCCTTCACCGATAATACGACCATCGCCACTTACTATCACAGCACCTACCATCGGATTAGGCTTAGCGTTCTGCAAGCCATTCTTTGCCAACTGAATACAGCGGCGCATGTATTTCTCATCATTTATCATCACTTTTTCAGCTTTTTACTTTTTTACTATCTTACTTTTTCGTATCTTTGCAATCGCTATGACATACGAAACACTCTGTCGCAGACTAATGACCCTTTATGAATCTGGTGAGGCGAAAGCCATCGCCCGTTGGGTATTTGATGCCCGTTTCGGATTGTCACTGGCCGATATACTCTGCGGCAAAGATACGCAATTATCTGCAAACGACCAAGAGGATGTGGAAAAAATCGCTTGCCGGCTGGAGAAAGGAGAACCCATTCAATACGTCATCGGAATGACAGACTTCTGTGGAAGAACATTTCATGTAGAGCCAGGCGTGTTGATTCCGAGGCCAGAGACAGAAGAACTCTGCCATTGGATTCTGGAAGAAGACATTCCAAAGGGAAACATTCACTCCGTTTTGGATATCGGTACAGGTAGTGGATGCATTGCTATCACACTGGCCTTAGGGATCCCGCAAGCAAAAGTTTCCGCCTGGGACATCTCAGAAGAAGCGCTTCACATTGCACAGGAGAATGCAAACACCCTCAATGCCGAAGTCACCTTCGAGAAGTACGACATTCTTCAGCCATCCCATCTGTCAGCCCCATTATGGGACATGATTGTGAGCAATCCACCCTATATCAAACCGTTGGAACGGCATGAAATGGCGAAAAACGTGCTTGAGTATGAGCCGGAAATCGCTCTCTTTGCACCAGAAGAGAATCCGATTATCTTCTACCAACGTATCGGAGACTACGCAATACAACATCTGACCTTTGGTGGTCATCTTTTCTTCGAGCTCAACCCAATGACCTCTACCGATGTCTGTAACTATCTCAAAACACTTGGTTTTACCAATATTGAGGTTAGGCAGGACCAGTTCGGTAAACAACGATTCCTTAAAGCTATTAAAATATGAAAAAAGAAATGACTGAGCAGGAAGCTTACCTGCAGCTTGCTGCCCTTTGTGCCCAAGCCGAACACTGCCGACAGGAGATGCTCGACAAAATGAAACGATGGGGACTAGATGAAGGAGTAAAAGACCGCATTATCAGCCGCCTGGTCAAAGAGCGTTTCGTGGATGACGAACGCTATGCCCGAGCTTTTGTCAAAGACAAGGTGCGCTACAACAAATGGGGGCGCCGCAAAATCCAGCAAGCACTATGGATGAAGCGTATTGATGAGCATATCCAACAGCAAGTTCTCGATGAAATCGAAGAAAGAGAGTATCTTGAGGTTCTTCGCCCACTACTGAAACAGAAACGTAAGTCGGTAAAGGCGCAAAACGACTATGAATTAAACCAAAAACTGATTCGATTTGCCCTCGGACGGGGGTTTACTTTTGATGTCATCCGCCAATGCATCAACGTGGACGAAACAATGGATTTCGACGATGAAACCGATTAGTTTCTGGCATCGCCTGCTCGATCTTATCTCCCCAAGGCTCTGTGTGGTCTGCGGTCATAGGCTCACTGTCACAGAAGAGGTTATCTGTGCCCGTTGCAACTTTCATTTGCCAAGAACAGGTTTTCAGCACAATGCCTATGAAAACGACATGGCCAAACTGTTCTGGGGGCAGATTCCCATTGAGCGCGCCACAGCCTTCTTCTATTACGAGGCACATGCAAAAACCGCCAATATCCTCTATGAGTTGAAGTATAAAGACCATCCTGAAATTGGAGAGATCTTTGGAAGAATGTTTGCCGCAGAAATCAAGTCTGCAGGATTCTTCGATGAAATCGATGGAATTGTGCCTGTTCCTCTGGCAAAGAAGCGTCAGCGCCAACGGGGTTACAACCAAAGCGAGGAGATAGCCCAAGGCGTCAGCGAAATCACAGGACTACCTATCTATAAAAAGGTGGTGAAGCGTATCAGCTTCAAAGGCTCTCAGACCAACAAAGGCCGTTGGGACCGCCAAGAGAATGTAGAACGCGTCTTCGACCTCATCGATGCTGAAGCCGTCAGTAACAAACATCTGCTCCTCATCGACGATGTCGTCACCACAGGCGCCACCTGCATCGCCTGCGCCAAAGTGCTCTGCCAGCCTGCCAACGTCCGCATCAGCATTCTCTCCCTCGGTTTCGCCAAGTCATAAACGAGTTTAACTTTTATAAAGCTGGGGCAAAGCATAGCGTTCATACCCAAATCGAAGTTACAATCACTCGGAAATGAAAAGAAAAAGGTTTTTCTTTTGCATTTCACTCGTTTTTTCGAAACTTTGCCATCAAAGATGGCGAACTTACTCCGTCTCGGCAAAAAAAAGAATAATTTCTTTTGTTTTGCTCTCGACTTTTCGTAACTTTGCAGCCAAATCAACGTTGAGATTATGGATATCAAGAATCAATTTGCCAAAAAACTGATGGACATTCAGGCCATCAAACTGCAGCCGAATGAGCCTTTTACATGGGCTTCAGGCTGGAAATCACCTATTTATACCGACAACCGTAAGACGCTGTCGTTCCCTCAGCTCCGCTCATTCGTGAAGTTGGAGCTCTGTCACGCCATTCAAGAGAACTTCCCTGAGGCAGAGGCTGTGGCTGGTGTTGCTACTGGTGCTATCGCTCAGGGTGCGCTCGTGGCTGATCAGCTGGGGCTCCCTTACAGCTATGTGCGTCCGAAGCCAAAGGATCACGGTATGGGCAATCAGGTGGAAGGTGAGATCAAGAAAGGTGCCAAAGTGGTAGTAGTTGAGGACCTGATCTCCACTGGCGGCTCATCACTGAAGGCCGTAGCAGCCCTGCGCGAATATGGCGTAGAGGTCATCGGCATGGTGGCTTCGTTCACTTATGGGTTCCCAGTAGCTGAACAGGCTTTTGCTGAGGCTGGCGTAAAACTGATCACACTGAGCAACTATGAAGCCGTCATTGAGGAAGCTGCTAAAACAGGCTATATCAAGGAAGACGATAAAGCAGTGCTCGCAGAATGGCGCAAGAACCCATCGACTTGGAAACAGGCAGAATAATAATTTGAGACTTTTGTATTATGGGACTATTCGGAAGTGAAAGCAAATTCGAGAGCAGTGTTAAGTTTGTGCCCTACTCTCAAGAGGCTGTCTATAAAAACATCAGTGACCTGAGGAACCTGGAGAAAGTGCGCGACCGCGTTCCAGAGGACAAGGTTAATGATTTCAGTTTTGACGAAGATACCGTGAGCCTCAACGTGGCTCCTGTAGGTGAATTAAAACTACGGATCTGCGAACGTGAGGAGCCGAAGTGCGTGAAGTTTGAGACTGTGCAGTCACCTGTACCATTTAATGTTTGGGTTCAAGTGCTACCTGTCGATGATAATAATGCTAAGATGAAGGTAACCGTCAAGGCTGAGCTGAACCCGTTTATCAAGAGCATGGTTGAGAAACCTCTGCAAGATGGTGTAGAGAAAATCGCAGATGCCTTGGCACAAGTACACTATACCTAACAATACAAACATGAAACTCTGGGAGAAAAACTTTGAGATTAACAAGGAGATTGAGCGTTTCACCGTCGGCCGTGATCGTGAGATGGATCTCTATCTGGCAAAATACGATGTACTGGGTTCAATGGCGCATATCACCATGCTTGAATCCATCGGACTGCTTGAGAAAGAAGAACTGCCCCAGCTGTTGGCAGAGCTGAAGAACATCTATCAACTCTGTGAACAAGGCGAGTTTGTCATCGAGGATGATGTAGAGGATGTTCATTCTCAGGTTGAGATGCTGCTCACCCGCAAACTCGGTGACATGGGAAAGAAAATCCACTCTGGCCGAAGTCGCAATGATCAGGTGCTTGTCGATCTAAAGCTCTTCACGCGTCATGAACTGATGGAGATTGCCCATGAGGTGAAAAGCCTTTTTGACGAACTGATTCAGAAAAGCAATCAGTACAAAGATGTGCTGATGCCAGGCTACACCCATCTCCAGATTGCCATGCCTTCCAGCTTTGGTCTCTGGTTTGGCGCCTATGCCGAGAGTCTTACAGACGACATGCTCTTCCTACAGGCTGCTTATAAGATGACAAACCGCAATCCCCTCGGCTCAGCAGCAGGCTATGGCAGTTCCTTCCCCCTGAATCGTACAATGACCACCCAGTTACTCGGCTTCGACTCCATGGACTACAACGTGGTCTATGCCCAGATGGGGCGTGGAAAGATGGAACGTAACGTAGGATTCGCCATCGCCACTATTGCAGGTACCATTGCCAAGATGGCCTTTGACGCCTGCCTGTTTAACTCCCAGAACTTCTCTTTTGTGAAACTTCCAAAGGAGTGTACTACCGGTTCGTCGATTATGCCGCACAAGAAGAATCCTGATGTCTTCGAGCTGATTCGTGCCAAATGCAATAAACTGCAAAGCCTTCCCCAGCAGGTAACACTGATCATGAACAATCTGCCTGTAGGCTATTTCCGCGACCTGCAGATCATTAAAGAAGTCTTCCTTCCTGCTTTCGACGAGTTGAAAGACTGTCTGCAGATGGCCGCCTACATTATTAATAAAATAGAGGTCAACGAACATATCCTCGACAATCCGATGTACGATCCTATGTTCAGTGTAGAGGAAGTGAATCGTCTCGCTGCCAACGGGATGCCTTTCCGCGATGCCTACAAGAAGGTAGGACTCGACATCGAGGCAGGCACATTTAAGGCCAGTCACGATATCCATCACACACATGAGGGCAGCATCGGCAATCTCTGTAACGACCAGATTCAATTGCTGATGCAGCAGACACTTGACGGTTTCCACTTTGAACGAGTAACTGAGGCAGAACAAAAGCTCTTAGGCAGATGAGACGGTATCTTTTGCCTTTCTGTCTCTTAACTCTTTTACTATTATCAGCCTGTCAGGCTGATGATAGTATCAGCCGTGAATACCGCTGTAACTTTATCTTCTACACGTCGCTCCATCCTCAACCCTGCCAATTGACTGGCATTTTGGGGAATAGCGGGCATTTCGTGAAAATCCAAACCAATATTCAGCAGGGGATACGCCATTTAAAGACGACCCGTAACTACGACAATGCCTCGGAAGATGTACCATTAACCACAGCCAAGGAGAGTCAGTTTAACTATTACCTTGGTGCCAACGACTGTATTATCATCGGCACTAGCAGTTATGACAACCAGCTCGTAGCCTATGACGGCCAGTGTCCCAATTGTCTGGCTGATTATAATGGTATTAGCTATCCCCTCACCTGGCAGAAAAACGGTATGCAGCTGCATTGTGCCAAATGTGATCGCTCGTATGATATCAACAATGGCACTATCGCCAGTGACACTCCTGGTAGCAACAAACAGCTTCTCAGATACAAAGTAATATTCGACGGTGACCTCATCCATGCCTGGAATTAATGACAAAAATCTAAATAATGTGTAAAATATTTGGCCATTCAAAGAAATAGCCTTACCTTTGCATCCACAAATTGAATCCATTGCCGCAATGGTGGAATTGGTAGACACGAGGGACTTAAAATCCCTTGACCCGAAAAGGTCGTGCGGGTTCGAGTCCCGCTCGCGGCACTAATACTATAAAACTAATAATATGCAGAAAAAAAATCTCTTTCTCCTGTCTGCCGCATCACTGATGCTTTTCTCTTCGTGCTCCAAACTCGGTGCACTCTCTGCAGACAACTTCACTGTAACCCCTAACCCTCTGGAGACTCAGACGGGCACTGTTCCTGCCACTATCAATGGCCATTTCCCCGAGAAATACATGAAGAAAAAGGCCGTAGTCACTGTCATTCCTGAACTGCGTTACTCTAACGGTCAGGTTGTACAGGGTAATACAGCTACCTTCCAGGGTGAAAAAGTTAATGGCAACGACCAGACCATCTCTTATAAACTGGGTGGCAACTACACAATGAAGACCAACTTTGCCTATGCCGATGACAACAAGGCAGAGATGTACCTTACTTTCAATGCCCGCCTTGGTTCAAAACAAGTGGAGATTCCGGCCGTGAAGGTTGCTGATGGCGTTATTGCCACCTCAGAACTCTATAAGCGCACGGTTACATCAGCTCAGGCTGCCATCTCGCCTGATGCCTACCAGCGTATCACCAAGAATAAGCAAGAAGCTAATATCAAATTCCTCATCCAGCAGGCTAACCTCCGTAAGAGCGAGTTAAAGAACAACTCTGTGCAGGAGTTTGTCAAGATGCTCAAAAAGATTAATGATGATCGCGAGGGATTAAATCTCGACAATGTAGAGGTATCAGCCTATGCTTCTCCTGATGGTGGCTTCAGCATCAATGACAAACTTGCCAATCAGCGCCAGAAGGTATCAGAGCAATATGTCAACCAAGAGCTGAAGAAAATCAAGATGAACGCATATGTAGATGCCAAATATACTGCTCAGGACTGGGATGGCTTCCAAGAGTTGGTACAGGCCAGCAATATTCAGGACAAGGACATCATCCTGCGTGTTCTCTCGATGTATAAGGATCCTCAGGAACGCGAACAGCAGATTAAGAATATCTCTGCTGCTTTCCGCGAGCTCGCTGACGGCATCCTGCCAGAGTTGCGTCGTTCACGGCTCACCATCAACTACGAGACAATTGGCCGCAGTGATGATCAGATCCTCGACCAGATCAAGGCTGATGCTACTAAGCTGAGCATTGAAGAATTGCTCTATGGTGCAAACCTGAAAGAGAGTACTTCTGAAAAAGAAGAAGTCTATAAACTTGCAACACAGATCTATCCTAATGACGCTCGCGCTTATAACAACATTGCTACTCTCGAATATGCCAAAGGCAACTATGATGCTGCCAAGGAGTATATCCAAAAGGCACAGAGCGTATCAGTCAATCTGCCCGAGGCAAAGGCTAACCTTGGTATGCTTGCACTGAAGAACGGTGATATCAAGACCGCTGAGCAATATATCGCAAGTGCAACCGATGCCAACGGACTGGCAGAGGTGATGGGTAATCTGAATCTGGCCAAAGGCAACTACGCTCAGGCAGAGCAGGATTTTGCCGACATCTATTCAAACAGTGCAGCCTTGGCTCAGATTATGAACAAGAACTACGCTACAGCTGATATCACACTTAAATACATCAAGAATCCTGATGCCACAACAGAATACCTGAAGGCAATCCTCTATGCAAGGATGGGCAATAACAATGATGCCAGCAAGGCTCTGAGAAACGCCATCAGCAAAGACGCATCGTTTGCCAAGTATGCTGCAAACGATCTGGAACTGGCAAAGGTTCAGAAGTAAAGAAATGAAGAAGATTCTTGGATATATACTGTTCACACTGGCCGTCGTCTCTTGCGGAGATAAACGGCAGACCTTCCTGCTCGAAGGCTCCTTCAAGGGCTTCAACCAGGGTGAACTGTATATCTACGGCGCAGATGGTACCCGTCCGCTGGATACCATCGCCGTAGTCAAGGGTCAGTTTCGCTATGAGATTCCACTCGAAGACTCCACTACATTCGTACTGGTCTTCCCCAACTTCTCTGAGCTACCTGTCTTTGGCATGAAAGGAGCCAACGTCAAGATTAACGGTGATGCCTCCCACTTAAGGGAAGCTGATATCTCTGGCACCGATGAGAATGAGGATTTTACAAAATTCAGGCAAAAGACCAGTCATCAGACACCACCAGAATTCAGCCTGTCAGTAGCACAGTTCATCAAGGAGAATCCCACCTCCCCCTTCGCCATCTATCTGATGAGGAAGTATTACATCCAAATATCTGAGCCCAACTATCCTAAAGCCATCGAGGTAGCAGAAGCCATCTTGAAAGCCAATCCTGATGCAGAAAACCTCAAGAACGACATTAAACGGATGGAAGGTAAAAGATATTTGAAAGATGGTGGCAGATTGCCTGCTTTCACCATGACTGACATTAATGGCAATGCCATAAAATCGTCTGATCTTAATGCCAAACTGAATGTCATCACTGTCTGGAGTAGTTGGAACTATGAAAGTCAGAGCATCCAGCGGCAACTGGCCTCCAAGAAAGAGCAATACGACAGCGATCTGAAAATCATCAGTATCTGTATCGATGCTGATGTGAAGAACTGTCGCCAGAAGGTTAATCGCGATTCCCTAAAATGGAGCACCATCTGCGACGGGAAAATGTGGGAAACGCCATTACTGATGCAGATAGGATTATCTTTTGTGCCCGACAATATCATTACCGACAGTCAGGGTAAGATACTTGCACACTCGCTGAACCTACGAGATCTCATGGACAAGATAGACAAAACACTGGATAAAAAAGAAGAATAAGACAACAATCATCCTAAAAACATATATCTCTTAAATCACATACTATGCTGGTAAAAACATTCTGTGCTGAAGTCATGGGACTGGAAGCAACTACCATCACCATCGAAGTCAATATGACGAGAGGCGTTATGTTCCATCTGTCTGGATTGGCAGATACTGCTGTCAAAGAGAGTTACGACCGTATCCGTGCGGCCATCACCAACATTGGCCTTAAACCACCGACAGCCGAGCTGACCATTAATCTTTCACCTGCTGATATCCGCAAGGAGGGAAGTGGTTACGACCTGCCATTGGCTATTGGCATCCTTGCTGCCCACAGTAAGGTGAGCGATGGCATGCTATCTGACTATATGATGATTGGCGAACTTGGTCTCGATGGAAAGTTGAAACCAGTCAACGGTATCCTTCCTGTTGCCATCCTTGCACGAAAGGAGAAATTCAAAGGCTTGTTTGTACCCCGTGAGAATGCTCGTGAAGCTGCCGTCGTAGATCAACTCGATGTCTATGGCATGGATAATCTCACTGACGTTATCAGTTTCCTAAATGGCAGCGATCAATTTGAGCCTACAATGGTGGATACACGCAAAGAGTTCTACGAACAACAATATAGGTTTGATCTTGATTTCTCAGATGTTAAGGGTCAGGAGAGTGTAAAACGCGCATTGGAAATTGCTGCTGCCGGTGGTCATAACATCATCATGATTGGCAGCCCTGGTAGCGGTAAATCAATGATGGCCAAACGTCTGCCAAGTATTCTACCACCACTCTCTTTGGCAGAGAGCTTAGAAACGACCCAGATTCACTCAGTAGCAGGCAAGTTGTCGAGCGGCACATCTCTGATTTCACAGCGGCCTTTCAGAAGTCCCCACCATACCGTTTCCCAGGTAGCGATGACTGGCGGTGGCAACAGAGCCTTGCCAGGCGAGGTCAGTATGGCCCATAACGGGGTACTCTTTCTCGATGAGTTGCCAGAGTTCAACAAGAGTACTCTCGAAGTGCTACGCCAGCCACTCGAAGACCGTAAAATCACTATCTCACGAGCAAAATACACCGTGGAATACCCCTGTTCCTTTATGTTTGTTGCCTCGATGAACCCTTGCCCATGCGGGTATTATGGTGATCCTACGCACCATTGCGTCTGTACGCCTGGTCAGATTAGCCGGTATCTCTCCAAGATCAGTGGTCCACTACTCGATCGTATAGACCTCCATTGTGAGGTGGCCGTTGTGCCATTCAAACAACTCTCAGAGATGCAGCAAGGGGAGCCCAGTGAAACCATTCGTGAGCGCGTTATCAAGGCACGCCATATTCAGGAAATCCGATACAAAGACTTCAAGGGCATCCATTGCAATGCCCAAATGACAGAACGGATGATCCACCATTTTGCTGAGCCCGATGCCCAAAGTCTCGACATGCTACGCATGGCTATGGAACGCCTTTCGCTTTCTGCCCGTGCCTATAGTCGTATCCTCAAGGTAGCCCGTACCATCGCTGATCTGGAAGGTTTGGAGAAAGTGCAAGCACACCACATAGCCGAGGCTATCGGGTACCGAAGCCTTGACCGTGGTGACTGGGCCGAGAGGAGCCACTAAGCAGAAAGAGCCTATGAGTGGAGATCGAGCATGAAACGGGCTCCCTTGTGGAACTCCGGATCGATGTCGAGGTCACCATTCATCTTCAAGGCCATCTGACGGCAAATAGGCAGGCCAAGGCCATCGCCTGTGGTGAGGTCTCTGATCTCAAGGAACGGTTTGAAAACATCCTCACGCTTCTCCTCTGGGATACCACACCCCGTATCAGAAACTAAGAACTGATGAGCGTGTGCACCACGTTTCTTATAGTCAAGCCAGATATTACCGCCTTCAGGTGTATAAATGGCTGCATTATTCAAAAGGTGAAGCAGAATATGCGATACATACTCCTTATTGATTTTAGCGCTCATGTTCGGAGCGTTCACTTTCAGCGTCACATCAGCTTTTACCTTATCACGGATCTGATCCATCAGTCCCTCACAGAATGCCGGCAACTGAACATCCTCAAATTCTATCGGGGCATCAGAATTCTCCAGTTCCGACAAGGTCTGAATATGACTGGAGAAGTCGAGTAATGCCTGCACTTCAGGCTGCTTTTTATCGAGTTTCTGCAACGTAGGATCCAGCTGTGCTGAGATATTACTGATGAACTTAGCTTTCAGGGCATTGTTCTCATCAGAAATCTTAATCAATTTCTTCTGCTTACGGGTAAGTAAGATGAATCGCATCAAGATAACAGCTCCCACAACTAAAGCAGCAGCCAAGGCTGCAGCCAAGATACCAAGTCCTATGATAATGGCCTGACGTGTAGTCAAAGAACTGTCCTTATCAGCAATGATAGCTTCGTTATCAGCAATCTGCTTCTTCAAAGCTCCTATTTCATCAGCCCGCTTCAAGGCATTTGTAGAGTCCTTCCATGCAAGATAGTTACTATAAGACTGTGCTACCATATTAGCACTACCCGACTTACGTCCATTGGCAATCAACGTCTTGTAAACTTCTTCCACCTTATCATACTCCTTGGAAGCCGTCAGTTTATCGGCCATTTCCTTGAACACAGCATTACCCTTTGCATTTTGTCCAAGGGTATAGTAATAAATCGCCTTGGTATAAAGCAGATCGTTCTTTACATCTTCATCACTACCCGTATTGGCATAATTCTCCATCGCCTTCAGATGCTCTGCGGCCGAAGCACTTCTGCTCATGCGCATATACATCTGATAGCGCTCCTTAGAAACATAATAATGCAATGGTGCGCTGGCAATGGCTCCCTGAGTCTTGGCTGAGATAGTCTGGTCAACCCGACGCAAAAAGTCGAATGCCTCTTGATAACAATTGTCCTTATAATAAAGTGCTGTAGCCTTAGCTGCACAGTCCACACTCTGTTTCATCTGCCCTTTATTAGCATAATCTTCAAAAGCACGGACATAGCAATAACGGGCACTAATAAACTTTCCCGCCTCAGCTTCCGATTCTGCACGCTGTTGTAACTCGCTCTTCTGGGCATTGATAAAGGTGCAACAGAAGAACAAATTCAAAAGTAAGACAAATACCTTTTTGCTCATAATGTAATTCTAAACTATTTTATTACTGCAAAGGTAAGCATTTATTTGATTTCAACAAAATTTTTCCGTTTTTTTAATAGGAATGTTGGCCATATCGGATAAAAGACTTAACTTTGCACACAAAAAACTGCAATCCTAATCACATCATCCCGCTGTCAATGGTATTCTCAGATTTGTTTTTCCTCTTTGTTTTCCTGCCAGCTTTCTCCCTATGCTATCTGGCTGCGACATGGTTGGGGAAAACCATCCATAGCCATACTCCCAGAAACACAGTACTGACCATCTTCTCCCTGCTTTTCTATGCATGGGGTGAGCCTGTCTATGTTCTCTTGATGCTCTTCTGCGCCATACTGAATTATCTCGCTGGCTTGGGCATCGGCCATACCAAAGGTACAACCCGCAAATGGACGCTCATCGTCGGATTGACTGGTAATATCCTGATTCTGGGCACTTTCAAGTATCTTGGTTTTTTCACTCAACAATTGACAGCTATCGGCATCCCTGTAACCGATCCGAGAATTGCCCTTCCCATTGGCATCAGCTTCTATACATTCCAGTCAATTTCCTATCTGATAGATGTCTATCGTCAAGAGGCTCCTATGCAACGCCATTTCGGCAACCTGCTACTCTATATCTCTATGTTTCCACAACTTATAGCAGGCCCTATCGTGCGCTATAACACTGTGGCACGGGATATTACCAAACGTGTTACCACATCTAAGGATGTGGCCGCCGGCATCTACCGTTTTGTGATTGGACTAGGCAAGAAGGTCATCTTTGCCAACCAATTGTCTGAGATCTCCGACCAGTTTCTCGCCAGTAGCATACAAGACCTCACCACAACAGGAGCCTGGGTTGGCATTATCGCGTTCACTCTCCAGATTTACTTCGACTTCTCTGGTTATAGTGATATGGCCATCGGATTGGGGCGTTGCCTTGGTTTTCACTTCAACGAGAACTTCCGTCACCCTTACTGCTGTGACACCGTTACCGATTTCTGGCGACGCTGGCATATCTCGTTAGGCAGCTTTTTTCGCGATTATCTGTATATCCCTTTGGGGGGCAATCGCCGCCATCAAGCATTCAATATTCTTCTGGTGTGGTTTCTTACGGGGATGTGGCACGGAGCCAGTTGGAATTTCATCATCTGGGGTATTTATTTCGGTTTCATCGTAACAGTCGAGAAATACACGATTCTACGCATCCGCCAACACATTCCTTCACCTTTGCTCCACCTCTATAGTCTGACACTCGTTATTGTCGGCTGGGGCATTTTCTACTTTGACGATAGTAGCAAGATGGTACACTTCTTCGAAATCTGCTTTGGACAGGGTGCTGTCTTTCATGACTATATCACCATCAGTGCACTGGCTGATAACTGTTGGCTTTGGGTGGCATGTCTACTTTTCTGTATGCCTCTACGGAGTCGTATCGAGACTCTGCTAAAGGGATATACCAATAGCAAAGGAACCATGCAGGAGTCACTGCTTCTCATGGGGCGCTTGACGCTCTCCATTCTTTTGATAGTACTGAGTGTCTCCTTGCTCATTGGAGACACCATTGATGCATTTATTTACACCCGGTTCTAAAGCCATGCGATACAACAAAGTCTATTTGATAATCATCTGCCTGCTGTTGGCCGCTTTGGCAATAGTCTTCAATACCTTTCCACGCAGCACCTTCTCAGAATTGGAGAAGCGTGAACTGGCCAGATTCCCGGAATTTACCACAGAGAGACTTCTAAACGGCACTTTTACCTATGAGGTCTCATCGTGGTTCAGCGACAGTGAACCATTCCGAGATCATTTCATGTGGCTGAATATGCAAGTGAAAGACCTTATCCGGCTAAAAATAGGCAAGGATCATGTCAGCTTCCATGCCGCGAAGACAAAACCCGGGAATCATATAGCCTCTGAGACCAAGAAAGTGACTATACCCCCCAAAACAGAAGAGCCCTATGTTTACGAGAACCACATTACAGCCAACGAGAACGCAAAGATTACCCACGCAGGAATCATCATCGTCGGTTCTGGAAAAAAGGTGCGGGCACTGATGACCTACGGCGGTTCAGAGAATGGCAGCACGGGTTACGCACAAGCCGCTAACCAATATAAAGACAGTTTCCCTGATGTAAATGTCTATTGTATGGTCATCCCAACCGCTGTAGAATATTACTGTCCTGACAAAGTAAGAAACCGCACCTGTCCGCAACGTCCGACCATCACGCATATTTTCCGTAACTTGTCAGCAAAAGTAAAACCCGTGGACATCTATGCAGAATTAGGCAAGCATGCCGATGAAGATATCTATCTGCGTACCGACCATCACTGGGCAGCTCTTGGTGCCTACTATGCCGCCAAAAAGTTTGCCGAGGTGGCAGGTGTGCCCTTCCGCCCCTTGTCGGCTTATGACAAGAAAGTCATCCACAATTTTGTGGGAAACATGTACGGATATTCTCAAGATATAGCCGTAAGAAATGCCCCAGAAGACTTCATCTATTACGTCCCACGCGATGTCGCTTATAGCACGACCTATACCGACTACACTATCGACAAGAACTATCGTGTTGTCAGCATGGGCAGCCCGCATCAAGGAACATTCTTTCAGCACTTCAGAAATGGTAGTGGAGCTGCCTACTGCACGTTTATGGGCAGCGATGCCCGCATTACCCGTGTTGAAACCAGCACCAATAACGGGCGCCGCCTGCTCATCCTGAAAGACAGTTTCGGCAACGCCATACCCGGCTATCTCTTCTACTCCTTCGAACAGGTACACGTCATCGACTCGCGCTATTTCACCATGAATATGGTAGAATATGTCAGAACCAATGGAATAACCGATATCCTCTTTGCCAATAACATCTTCAAAGCCTACTCCAACAATACCTATACAAAGTATATCAAGTATTTGTCACAGACCACTAATTAGCCGACTCGTCTTTTTTCTTCTTTTTAAAGAGGCGCTTAAAGAATGACTCCTTCTTAGGTGGCTCCTCAGTGGCTTTTGTATCGGTTGATTGCTTCTTTTTAGTCTGTTTCTTATCGGTTTTATCATCTTCGTCTGAGCTTTTCTTTTTAAACAGATCTATCAGTTTTCCTTTCAGCCTGGGTTTTACCTTGACATTGCTAACCTTGTCGATATCCGTAAACGAGAAGTCAAAGCCCCACTTCAGGCTCTTGAGGTGATCAACACTGCCTTCCACATATCCGCCATTACTCTTGATACCAACCTTCAGTTCCTTCAACTTAACTCCCTTATAAGCAACCTCATAAACAAGCGCATCAACTGTTCCATAAGGCATCTTACCACCAGTTTTCTTGCGTAACGCTGCTGTACGTTGTTTGTCGATATCCACCTTGAAGTCGGCTTGCAAACCAACATCACCGAAATCCTTCGAACCCAGTAATTTTCCTAAATGTATCTTCTTGGTATCAATGTGGCCAGTGATATAATGGTTAAGATCATCAATAGTAAAATTGAAAGCCATATTACCCACAGCAGAGCCTAGCACACCTTTAAACAGCTCATGCTTCCAGATGACATTGAAGTCGCCTGTATAGGTAAGCGTACCCAGGTTATCCAACTGCTTCATCATCATCTTCTTCACAACGAACTGATTGATAATTTCCTGCTTGACCTTACCCTTGGCTATCATTTTCTTAACGTGGAAATGAACATTGAGTTTCTCTTTCTCCTTCAAGTGGTCGATACCGCCATCAGCCGCTATCGTCAACAATTTGTCAGGCGTATTCACATGAACATTCCTGAAAGTAAGGGTACTGTCGGTACCGCTGAACACGACACTCAACTCCAACGGCATCTTGAAGTTCTTCAATACTGGAGCAAAAGGTCGCGCGATATCACGTAATTCCGTCGTGCCCTTGATGGTCGAGGTCTGGAACGAGAATTTCCGACCCTTCTTCTTGCTGGGCAATACGACTGTAGCACTGTCGAACTTCAGCACCGTACTCTCCTGCTGGACGGTAATATCCTTGACATGAGCAATCCCTTTGCTGATGCCGGCCCTCAGCCGCAAGTCCTTCACATTGAAGCCCGTCACACTGTCTCTGGCCACAAACCTCGTCAGTTGGAAGTTGAGGGTATCATTCTTCAAATCCAGATGATTCAGCAGCAGTTCAGCATGAGCGATGACATCCACATGACCAGCATCAAAGAAACCCCTCTTCGGTCTGTTGGCATTTTTACGTGGCTTATGATTATCAATCGTAAAATGCAGACTGTCGAGAATCACCTGCTGACGCTCATCCTTTCCGACGATAGTCGTAGTGCCGATGCTAAGACTACGAGTCTGAGGTCCTTTCTTGGTCATCGCCTCCATTTTCCCACTCAGATGAGTGATCTTAGCTTCCTGGCTCCCCGTCCAGTGAAGGTCGTAGGTCAGTTTTTCCAGATAGAAGGTGTCTTTATTGAAGACAACATCGATTCTGCCAATCATCGCGTCCTTCACCTCAAATGTCAGGCGAGTGTCCACAGTATCCTTCTTTTCTTCTGTTTTCTGCTGCTTCTTCTTAGCCTTATCACTCTTGAAGGCATCTACCACAAACTGGAAATTGGCCTCGCTACCTTCAGGTTTGTAGAGACGGGCCTTTACGCCTTCCAGACGGGCATAAGTAACCTTGAAATGATCTCGGAGCATGCCCCAGCAGTCAAGATTGACAGCTAATCGCTCCACCTTGAGCATCTGCCGATGCTCGCGGTCTTCAACATCCATGCCATATAATCCGACTTTAAACTTGAAGAAATCGACATGGATGCTATCAATAGAAACTTTGGTCTGTAGTTTCTCCTCCAGCAGTTCCGTTGCATGAGTAAGCATTTTCTGCTGGAAAGACCTGGAGTTAAGTACAAGTGTTGCGGACACTAATAATACAATTAATGTAACCAGCAAGCCACCAAGGATTTTCAGCCCTAAAACTACAAAACGTTTCATCATAAACCTTTTTGCTGGCAAAGATACGAATAATTCTCAATAATTTTGTAACTTTGCCAGCAAAAACAAAAATAAATCTTCAAAAATGGACGAAGCAACGTGCGTCAGACTGCTCGAAGAGCACGACATCAAACCTACAGCCAACCGCATTGTGGTAGTCAAGGCATTGGCCAGTTCAATGAATCCACAATCTTTGGCTGAGTTAGAACGGCGAATCGTAACGATTGATAAGTCGAATGTCTTCCGTGCCCTGATGCTGTTCAAGGAACATCATCTGGTACATGCTATTGAAGGAAGTAGCGACGGCACGAGATACGAACTGTGTCACAGCCACAGTCATGAGCACGACGATGACCAACACCCACATTTCCTTTGTGAGATCTGTCAGCAGACTTATTGCCTCGAAGGGACCGAGATGCCGGCACTGACTCTGCCAGAAGGCTTCGAGGCACATACAGCCAACTACATGATCAAGGGAATCTGTCCGCACTGTAAAAAATGATTAATCTGAACAATTTACGCATCATCGCTTTTGATGCCGACGACACGCTTTGGGACTGCCAATCGCATTTCGAAGCCGTAGAGAACCACCTCTACCGGCTGATTGCGCCCTATTGTGAAACTCCTTCCAAAGAACTGTTCCTTACTGAATCGGGTAATATGGCCGACCTCGGCTATGGCTGTAAGGCCTTCACCATCTCGATTATCGAGACAGCCCTCCGAGTGGCAAGCGACCATCTATCAGCAGCAGAACTGTCTGACTTGCTTGCCGAATCGAAGTCGCTGCTCCACTTACCTGCCACC
>JAEEGI010011517.1_pt1 | contig 19069 bp, 14 predicted proteins | sample 8958751 | NCBI WGS metagenome assembly JAEEGI01 (sample SAMN16246545, study PRJNA631951) | gut metagenome | biome: gut microbiome; feature: rumen; material: KS-attached | host: Bos | place: Iran: Karaj | collected 2018-10 | reverse complement strand
GATCCATTATCCTGGTGTATTGGTTTCTAAGGAAGACTTTGATGCTGCCCCCGCAGAGATCAAGGATCAGCTGAAGCCCTTCACCGAGCAGGTTTGGAACATCGACAAGATCCGTGAGCAGTTTAAGGATGCCATCGAGGCAGCCAAGAAGTACGACCTGCAGCTGTTCTGTGGTGAGTGGGGTGTCTATGAGCCCGTGGATCGTGAGATTGCCTACAACTGGTATCGTGACGTGCTGACTGTATTTGATGAGTTCAACATCGCATGGACCACATGGTGCTACGATGCAGACTTCGGTTTCTGGGATCAGCAGCGTCACTGCTATAAGGATTATCCTCTGGTAGAGCTTCTGATGTCAGGCAAGCCTCTGGAGAAATAAAAACTAAGCTATAGATTCCCAGCGAGGAATTTACGGCACACTTCTACGGGAAGACCACGACGGCGGGCATAGTCTCGCAGCTGGTCTTCCCCTATTTTTCCCAAGTTGAAATAGCGGGCTTCCGGGTGGGCGAGCATCAGACCACTGACGCTGGCATGAGGTTTCATGGCACCACTCTCAGTGAGGCGGATACCAATCTGTTTCATATCCAACAGATCATCCAACACGAAGTTCAGACTGGTATCTGGCAGAGAGGGATAACCCACCGCAGGACGGATGCCCTGAAACTTCTCGATGAGCATATCAGAGATGGAGAGCTGTTCATCAGGTGCATAGCCCCAGAGATGCTTGCGAACCTCTTCGTGAAGCACTTCTGCAGCAGCCTCAGCCAGACGGTCTGCCAACAACTGCGCCATCATCTTCTGATAGGCATCCGAAGTGAAGTCCGTCTCCAGGCCCATATCCGCAGAAGTGGCGAAAAGGCCGATCTTTGAAGTTAAAGATGAGCCATCAGACTCTAAGGGTGCGACATAATCCGCCAAAGAACGATAGCCGCTACCCACCTCCTGTTGACGAAGCATCGGGATGCGCTTATTGCCAGCAACGATGATATCATCACCATCGCTATGGGCATCAAGCAGCAAGAAAAGTGCATGTGCATGATATTTCCCCTCCAATGTATCAAGGAAAGCCTCAGCCTCCTGGCGCAGTCGCTCTTTCTCCGACGGGTCTTTCACCTGCCAGGCAAAGAAGAAATAAGGCCAGTTGATATAGGGCCTGAGTTGGGAAATATCGTAAGTCTGTATCATCTGAAAGCTACTGGTTGGCCGATATAACTGGTATCCACCCTACCCTGCTGATAAACGGTGTGCCCATTGCAGAGCGTACGTTCTACGCGCCACAGATACATATGTCCCTCCATCGGACTCCAACCGCATTTACTCTGAATCACATCTTTTGTCACCGTCCATCCAGTCTCAGGACGCACCAGCACAATATCTGCCTGATAACCCTCACGCAAGAAACCTCTTTGGCGCACCTCGAAGAGACGGGCTGGGTTATGACACATCAGTTCCACCAGACGTTCGATAGAGAGTACACCCTGATCCACAAGTTCCAGCATCGTCACCAATGAGAACTGTATCATAGGCATACCACTGGCAGCCTTCACGCACCCACCCTCTTTCTGAGACAGGAGATGAGGGGCATGATCCGTGCCGATGACAGTGATCCGTCCATCGTTCAATGCTTCGCGCAGTGTATCTCGATCCCGCTGTGTCTTGATAGCGGGATTACATTTGATGCGAGTTCCCAAAGTTGAATAGTCCCGATCGCAGAAGTAGAGATGCGATACAGTGGCTTCAGCGGTGATGTTTGTGGTACCTTCAAGCAATTCTAACTCCTTAGCCGTTGTAAGATGGGCTATATGGAGTCTTGCATCATGTTTCTTGGCCAACTCAACAGCCAGACGGGTACTCTCATAACAGGCTTCCTCACTGCGGATCTCAGGATGATGTGTCACCTTGGGATCATCGCCATATTGTTGGATGGCAGCAGCCATATTTCGATTGATGATATCCGTATCCTCGCAATGGGTCATGATGGGAAGCGTGGAGGAAGCGAAAATCTTCTCAAGGGCCTCCCTGCGATCCACCAGCATATTGCCTGTAGAACTACCCATAAACAGCTTGACGCCAGGGATACGATGCCGATCGAGTTCAGGCAGAAGGGCTGCATTATCGTTGGTGGCACCAAAGAAGAACGAGTAGTTCACATGACTCTTCTGGGCTGCCAGCGAGAATTTCTCTTCCAAAGCCTCCAGAGTAGTAGTCTGCGGCACCGTGTTAGGCATATCGAAATAAGTGGTTACGCCACCTGCAGCAGCTGCACGACTCTCACTCTCGATGTCAGCTTTAGCCGTCAGTCCTGGCTCACGGAAATGCACATGATCATCAATGATGCCAGGTAATACAAAACAGCCCGAAGCATCTATGACCTCATCATAGGATGCTTCGGGTGTATGGGGTTCTGTGTAAATCTGAGCAATCTGGAAATCCTCAATGAGGATGGAGCCCTCAAACAGCCGTCCTTCGTTTACCAGCGTTCCGCCTTTAATCAGCGTTCTCATTCCTGTGGGATATTGAGGGAAGGCAGCGACATGGAGTCAGCCATTTGCTCTTGCGGAGCAGGCTGCGTCTGAGGCGTATCATCCACCAGACCATTCTGGCGAGCCTGAATCTCGTTGGCAGTCTGATAATACTGCTTCACGTAAGGATCCTCCTTGAATTTTTTCGTGGCTTTACTCATGATATCCTCAATCTGAGGGGTGAGCACAGGATAAGGATAGCCACTCGTCATCATCATGAAGACGCCAGGACCCAGCACGTTGTCGAAGTTCTCGACGATGAAGTTAGTCACCAGACTATCCTCCTGTTTGGCCAGACGGGCAGCCTCAGCAGACAATGTGCGGTTAATGATATCCTCATCGATGCCGTCAAGGAGCATCTGACTCTGCTTGTGCGACAGCTCATTCATCTCATTACCAAGCTGATCGTGACGATTGATGAACTGATATAGTTTATCATTCAGCGGTGTACCGCTGACGCTACGGCCTGTATTATCGATACGGACTTCAATCTCTCCCTTCTCAACCACCACAGGCATCGCAAGCGGCTCATCATCCATATAAAGGTTTGCCAACTTCACTGTATCAAGCAGTCCGGCAAAGCGGAATTTACCATGCACAACATCACAGGAATCCATGCTCTTCAGTTCCTGATCCTTCACCGTCTTCAGATAGAGTTTACTTCCATCAAGTGACGACACAGAGGAGGAACCTTGTATCGAATAGGACTCCGCACAGGATGCGAGCGTGGCCATAACGACAAATGCGTATAGAATCTTGTTCATATTAATACCTTTCGTGGCGCAAAAATACAACGATATATTGAAGTAGAAAAAAAAATTTGCGCATTTTAAAACAAATGCGCAAACTTTTATAGTTTTTTTGCCTCTTTTTCCAATTCATGACCTATTCTATGCGTAGAATAGAGTTGTAAGATGGCAGCGACCAACAGTGTGATGACCCACTTATTATATACATATTCCATATAGGTAATATAGCTCAGCCCGAAAATGTTCCCCTTACTGGCAATCATCAACAGGCCGGAAATGAGGAAGAACACATCACTCACCAGCTGGATTCTGCGCAGACGACGAAGCACGAAGTTGCTGCCTTCATAGCGCTGGAGCATCTGCATCGACGCAAAGCCTAAAGCACCAACTGAGAATACATAGGGTGCACTACCCCATGCCAACATTGTGGTGCCCGCACCGATCACCATCAGTAGAGCACCCAAAAGAAAGATGACGGTCTGGACTTTATTCAGTTGTTTCATGTTTCTGGATAGGGTTTTCCATTTCACCATCATCGCTCAACACGAAGATGTCTTCATCATCAGCCTTCATGAAATAACGCTCACGGGCAATCTTCTCCATCGCCTTCGGATTTCTGTCCAACTCACGGATCCGCGCCTGATCACGACGATAATCGGCATTGTATTTCTCCGTCTCTTCCTGCAACTCATTGATGCGCTGCATATTCTTAAAATGATTCCAGAAGCTGTTATCATCGAGGAAGCCTACAATGACCACACCGACGATAGCGACAACGGCATACTTGAAGAACAGAGAATGCCATACCCGAAGCAGGAACGCCTTTACACGATTGAAACCTTTCATATATTCGTAATTTGTCTGCAAAGATACAAAATTCTCTTAATTCATAATTCTTAATTCCTAACTTTTTTGTATCTTTGCCAAAAATTTATTCAGATTATTATGGAATACATCGTTTCAGCACGGAAATACCGTCCGATAACCTTCGATTCTGTCGTAGGTCAGGCGGCTTTGACCACCACGCTGAAGAATGCCGTGAAGAGCGGTAAACTGGCACATGCCTATCTCTTCTGCGGTCCAAGAGGTGTGGGAAAGACCACCTGTGCACGTATCTTTGCCAAAGCCATCAACTGTCAGAATCCGACAGCTGAGGGTGAGGCCTGTAACGAATGTGAGAGCTGTCAGTCGTTCAACGAACAGCGTTCACTGAACATCTTTGAGCTTGATGCTGCCTCAAACAACTCTGTGGAGCACATCAAGACCCTGATGGAACAGACCCGCATCCCGCCGCAGCTGGGCCGATACAAAGTGTTTATCATCGACGAGGTGCACATGCTCTCTACAGCAGCCTTCAATGCCTTTCTGAAGACCCTGGAGGAGCCGCCTGCACATGTGATCTTCATTCTGGCAACCACTGAGAAGCATAAGATCCTGCCGACCATCCTGAGCCGTTGTCAGATTTACGACTTCGAACGTATGACCATCCGCAACACGGTGGATCATCTGAAGCACGTGGCTCAGCAGGAGGGTATCACCTTCGAGGAACAGGCACTCGCCGTGATTGCAGAAAAGGCTGATGGCGGTATGCGTGATGCACTCTCCATCTTCGATCAGGCTGCCTCATTCTGTCAAGGTAACATCACCTACGAGAAAGTGATTGAAGACCTGAACGTGCTCGATGCCGAAAACTACTTCCAGATCATCGACCTCTCTATTAATAATAAGGTAAGCGACATCATGGTGCTCCTGAATAACGTTATCAATAAGGGATTCGACGGTGGTCTCCTGATTCAGGGACTTGCCAAGCACGTACGCAACGTGCTGATGGCGAAGGATCCGCAGACGCTCCCCTTGTTGGAGGTCAGCGATCAACAGAGACAGCGTTATCAGGAACAGGCAAAGAAGTGCGAGACCCGTTTCCTCTATCAGGCGCTGAAGAAGATGAATCAGTGTGATATCAACTATCGACAGTCAAGCAACAAACGTCTGCTTGTGGAACTCACGCTGATAGAGATCGCACAGATCACCCAGCCTGCGGAGGAAGGCGACGGTGCGGGGCGTAGCCCCAGAAGATTAAAATCCCTGTTTAAGCATCTGATGCGACAGGCTCAGCCCAAGCCAGCGGCCCCACAGGTAGCCGCGGCTAAGCCTGTTGCACCTAAAGAGACCAGCAAGCCTCAAATAACCAGCATGGCTAGCGAGGCTACACCAGCTAATGACGCCAGCAAGCCCAATAAAGCCGTCAAACTCGGCGGTATCGGTTTCTCATGGAACAACCTGATGGATCAGGGGAAGCCCTCAAAGATCAACATCATTCCTGGTACCGTATCCCCAGCCATCGCCCAGCAGAAGAACGCCCAGTTCTCTCAGGAGGATCTGGAGCTGCAGTGGATGGCGATGTGCAACCGGATGCCACAAGAACTCAGTGGCATAGCCACCCGTATGAAGAACATGAATCCCATCATCACAGAACTGCCACAGATAGAGGTGCAGGTTGACAATGCACTCATCAAGCAGGAGATGGAGGATTTCAAAGGACGTATCGTCAGTTCACTCAGAAACGGACTTCAGAACGAGAACCTCTCCCTCGAGATCCGCATCTCAGAACAGAAGGAGCAGGTAAAGGTGATGACCCGTCGTGAGCAGTTTGAGAAACTGACAAAAGAAAATCCTGCCATAGAGAAACTACGGCAGGTATTTAATCTTGAGTTAGCGTAAGAGCACTTAGCCCTTACGCTTCTTTTTATTCCCCTACAAACCGCTTGATGGTCTCTATACAGGCCTCACTGCTGACGGGTTTCGGAAGGAAATCGTCGCAGCCTGCCTCTACAGCCAACTGGCGATCGCTATCGAAAGCATTAGCCGTGAGTGCCACGACGGGCAGATCAGGATGCTTCTCCTTGATAGCCTTGGTAGCCTCCAGGCCGTTCATAATAGGCATCTTAATATCCATCAATACGATATCATATTGACCTTTATCTACCATTTCTACAGCCTCCTGACCATTCTTGGCACGTTCGAACTGATAGAACTTCTTCAAGATGTAAGACATCAGGATGAAGTTGCTGTCATTGTCTTCTGCTACTAAAATCTTTTTCATATTTCAATTCTTCAATTTTTCAATCAATTCTTGGCCAGTCTGTCTTTCCACATCTTACTCATATCCTCCAGGGTCTTACCCTTGGTCTCAGGTACAAGACGCCATACGAACAGAGCGGCAATCACACAGATGATGCCATAAAGACCGTAGGTGAACCAGTGTCCGAAGTCATCGCCCTCCGTCAGGTGCATGTTGAACATCGGCACGAATGAAGAGCTAACGATGAAGTTGGAGATCCACTGGAAAGCCACAGCGATGGCAACGGCAGCACCACGGATGGTGTTGGGGAAGATCTCAGCAATGAGTACCCAGGTGATGGGACCCCATGAGAACATGAAGGATGCCGAGTAAACCAACAGCGAAGCAGCTGTGACTAAGGCAAGACTGTCATTACCGAAAGTGATAGCCACACCGAAGGCACCCAGAGCCATACCCAGAGAACCTGTGATCAGCAACGGCTTACGACCCAGTTTCTCAACGGTGAACACAGCCACCAGCGTGAACGAGATATTGATGATACCCATGAATACCGTCAACATCATCGGGTCGTCCATACCCATATCACCGAAGATACGTGGTGCGTAGTAGAGCACGGCGTTGATACCCACTGCCTGCTGGAATACTGACAGCATGATACCCACGAAGATACAGAGTGCACCGTAAGTCATCAGCTTCTCGGTCTTCACCACCATCGTGTCCTTGATGTCCTGAATGATCTGGGCAGCCTTTGAGGCACCGTTGATCTTTGCCAGGATACCCTCAGCCTTCTTGTCCTCACCGATGCTGACGAGGTAACGCGGTGTCTCAGGCACGAAGCAGATCAGCAGGGCGAAGAGTCCTGCAGGCACAGCCTCACTACCGAACATATAGCGCCAACCTGTTGTCACAGTCCACTGGGCAGCAGGTGTAATCTCAGCAATCTGCTTACCCATCTCCTCCACGAGCGGCTGAATGTGGTCGCCCAGGATGAAGAAGTTCACGAAATAGACCACCAGCTGACCGAAGATAATGGCAAACTGGTTCCAGCTGACAAGCATACCACGGATATTCGAGGGAGCCACCTCACCGATATACATCGGACAAATAGCAGAGGCGAGACCCACACCGACACCACCGATCACACGGTAGAAGTTGAACATCAGAGCCAGTGTATAAGTAGGCTGTCCATATTCGAAGAACAGGAACTCAGGATCCATCGAGCCCAGTGCAGAGATAAAGAACAGCAAGCCGGCAATAATCAGCGACTTTTTACGTCCCAGATTGGTGGCCAGATAGCCCGAAAGCGCTGAACCGATGATACAGCCAATGAGTGCCGATGCCGACGTAAAGCCGTGCCAGCCATCTGTGTAATCAAAATCCTGTGCAGTCTTGAAGAATGCCTGTAATCCCTTTTCTGCACCAGATATCACAGCTGTGTCATATCCGAACAGCAGGCCACCCAATACGGCGACCATTACAATTGAAATCAGGTAGGCTTTGCTACCCTGCTCTTTTAGTTGATCCATCTTTTTCAGTTTTATTGTTATTAATCATTTGTTTTCTCCACTGGCAGACTGAGGGTGAACGTTGTGCCTGCCTCCGAAGTCTGGTCAAGCGTCAGTTCGCCGCCCAGCTTCTGGGCCGACTCCCAGCAATAGGCCAGTCCGAGTCCGAGTCCTTCCGTAAACTCATCCACCTTCGTCCATCGCTGGAAAATGGTACCCACCTTATCCGAGGGAATGCCGCATCCCGTATCCTCCACGCTGAAGAGCATCATCTTCCTGCCCTTCTGCTTCTCCGTGCGTACCTTTAATATAATATGTCCCTTCTCGGTAAACTTCACCGCATTCTCCAGAATGTAACTGAGCATCAGCAGCAGACTGTCGCCGTTGGTATAAAGCATCACGTTGCCATTCGTCTGGTTATCCAATTTCACCTTCACCTTCTCAGCATCCACCACCGGCATGTTCTCTATAGCCTTGCAGCAGATGGCGACGCCATCCGTCTCGGTGGCCTGTGCCATCAGATCCTTCGAGCTGTCATTGGCTATGGCGAGCATCTTATTCACCAGCGACGTAATCTGGTAGGCACTGTGCGTGATGTTCTTGGCCACCTCACCACGTTCCTTGTCGCCCATGTCAGGACCCATCTCGGCGAGCACCTGCGAGAAGCCGTTGATGATGTTCAATGGGGTGCGTACCTCATGACTCACATTCCTGATAAACTCCGACTTCATCTCGTTGGCAGCAGCCACCTGCTTGTAAGCCGATTTCAGTTCCTTGTTCTTCGCCATCAGCTGCTTATTGAACTTACGGCGGATCAGGATATTACGGGTCATCAGCACAATGGTAAGCAATGCCAGGATGGCAATACCAAACAGGATGTAGTTCATCACCTTGGCCATCTTCTGACTTTTTCTCATCAGCTCCATCTCCTCTTCCGAGTTTTCCATATTCTCGGCAATCATCACACCCGTGATGGAGTCGCGCTTATGCATCAGCTCACGCTGCGTCATGAAAGCTTTCTCGTTATCGCCGATATAGCGGTAGATGTCACACTTCAGCAGATACTGCTCCTTCAGGTTCGGCAGGGCTTCAGCCTCTGCCAATGCTGCATCCTGTCCCTGATCCAACAGCGTCCTGTAGATGCGTGCATAAGGTGTAAAGAGGTCGCCCGAAGGCATCTTGTTCAGCCTCTCGGCCTCATCCATCTTATCGATGCACTGGCGGAAGGCCGCATAATCCTTCTGTTTGAACCTCACGATAGCCTTGATGGCATAGATATCCGCCAGACATCGGTAGAAGTTCCACGAATCCTTATGCCTCATCAGTTCCTTCTCGGTCACATCGAGCCAGTGGAGGGTCAGATCCAAGTCGTTGTTCAGATGCACATGCGCCAGGGCGAGATAGATAAACGACTTTCCGTCGCGCTCAAACCGAGTCCCCTTGATCTGCTCTGCCGACTTCAGGAACTCCGCCTCGGCACCTGGGATATTACCACAGGTATTATAGATGTGGCCCATCATGTTCGAGATAAAGTAACGTCCTTCATCGGCATACTTGCTGCCCTCGATATCACTCTTCATTCCCTGGGCGATATGGTAGGCCGACGAGATGTTCATCCTGCCCAGACTGTACATGATACCGCATACCCACGACGTACTCGCTTCCAGCAGGTCATCATCGGCCTTGGCATGCTTCAGATACGCCAGACAGGCGTCAAAGACCACCTGCTCTTTGTCCTGGAAACACGCTTCCCACATGGCCTGCTGCAACTTTCTGTGCTCAAGGGTATCCTTACAGTGTAGCGACTGCGCCGAGACCTGTGACACCGACATCATCGCCGCCACAAAAACCAACAAACGCAGACATTTGAACAACTTCATACTGGTAGGTTTCTAGAAAATACCCTGCAAAAGTAGTGATTTCCGATGAAACCGCCAAACATTTTGCCACTTATAACATTATTTTACGAAGAATATTTTATCATATTGAATTATTTTCGTAACTTTGCCACCAGTTTTTTCTAATTAATAACTTATAACCAACAAACAACATGAAGAAATTCTTTTTTGCACTAACACTGCTCGTAGTAGGTGCTTCGTCAGCGTTTGCCCAGTGGGGGCGCCCCGTTGATTATGCGGAAGGCCCAGGCTTGAAGGATGCCTACAAAGACTATTTCACCATCGGCGTGGCCGTAAACCGCACCAACGTGTCTGATCCCGCTCAGATCGAGATCATCAAGAAACAGTTCAACAGCGTCACCGCTGAGAACGCTTGGAAACCAGGCGAGATCCATCCGGAGGAGGGCGTCTGGAACTTCGGCTTAGCCGACAGCATCGCCAACTTCTGTCGTGAGAACGGCATCAAGATGCGTGGCCACTGCCTCTGCTGGCACTCACAATTTGCCGACTGGATGTTCACCGACAAAAAGGGCAAGCCCGTGAAGAAGGAAGTGTTCTACAAGCGTCTGCGCGAACATATCCACACGGTGGTAAACCGCTATAAGGATGTGGTCTATGCTTGGGACGTAGTGAATGAGGCTATCGCCGACGACAACATGATGTTCCGTGGGTTCCGTCCCGGAGGTCCTGCTCCCAGCCCCTATCGTCAGAGCCGTCACTTCGAACTCTGTGGCGACGAGTTCATCGCCAAGGCCTTCGAGTTTGCCCGTGAGGCTGATCCCACAGGTGTGCTGATCTACAACGACTACAGCACCGTGGACGAGGGCAAGCGCGAGCGTATTTATAATATGGTGAAGAAGATGAAGGACGCAGGCGTGCCCATCGACGGTATCGGCATGCAGGGTCACTACAACATCTACTTCCCCGATGAGGAAGCCGTTGAGAAGGCCATCAACCGTTTCAGCGAGATCGTCAATACGATCCACATCACAGAGCTCGACCTGCGTACCAACATGGAGAGCGGTGGTCAGCTGATGTTCTCCCGTGGTGAGGCCAAGCCCCAGCCCGCTTATATCCAGACACTTCAGGAAGACCAGTACAACCGTTTGTTCCGTATCTTCAGAAAACACAAGGACGTCATCAAGAACGTCACCTTCTGGAATCTCAGCGACAAGGACTCATGGCTCGGTGTGAACAACCACCCACTGCCTTTCGACGAGAACTTCAAGGCTAAGCGCTCACTCGCCGTGATCCGCGACTTCGACGCGAAGATGGACAACTACGTGCCCAAGGACGACTGGGTAGCCAACCCCATGAACCAGCCCGGACAGGCGTATCCGCAGGTGAACAGCGAGGGCTTTGCCCGCTTCCGCGTGGTTGCACCCGATGCCAAGTCGGTCATCGTCAGCCTCGGTTTGGGCGGACGTGGCGGCACCGTACTCCGCAAGGATAAGGACGGCGTATGGGTAGGCACCACAGAGGGCCCGATGGATCCAGGATTCCACTACTATCACCTCACCATCGACGGTGGTGTGTTCAATGATCCTGGCACCCACAACTACTTCGGCAGCTGCCGCTGGGAGAGCGGTATCGAGATTCCCGCTCCCGATCAGGACTTCTACGCAGAGCGCACCGACATCCCTCATGGCAACATGCAGAAGGTGCTCTTCTACTCCAAGAGCCTGGGCAAGATGCAGGAGGCAACCGTTTACCTGCCTAACGGCTATGGCAAGGTGGTAAAGGGTAAGCAGGAGCGCTATCCTGTGCTCTATCTGCAGCATGGCTGGGGTGAGAACGAGACCAGCTGGCCCGTACAGGGTAAGGCAGGCCTCATCATGGACAACCTGATTGCCGACGGCAAGATCAAGCCCTTCATCATCGTGATGGCCTACGGTCTCACCAACGACATCAAGTTCGGCACCATCGGCCAGTTCACCGCCAAGGAGTTTGAGACTGTACTCGTCGATGAGCTCGTGCCCTTCATCGACAAGAACTTCCTGACCAAAGCCGACAAGTGGAACCGCGCGATGGCAGGACTGTCAATGGGTGGTATGGAGACCAAACTCATCACCCTGCGTCGTCCTGAGGTCTTCGGCTACTGGGGACTGCTCTCAGGCGGTATGTACATGCCTGAGGACATCAAGGATCCCAAGTGCGTGAAATACATCTTCGAAGGCTGTGGTGACAAGGAGAATCCCGACGGCATCAACAAGAGCGTAGAGGCGCTGAAGGCTGCTGGCTTCAATGCCGAGGGTCTGATCTCCGAGGGCACCGCCCACGAATTCCTCACCTGGCGTCGTTGTCTGCAGAAGATGGCCCAGAGCCTCTTCAAGTAAGATATCCCCTATCCTAACTAAAACCTCCTATTGGGCACTATCCCAATAGGAGGTTTTATTTACTTAATGTGTCTTGTTCACGTTGCGAATCTTCTCCAGCATAGCAGCGCGCCAGGCGTCGTCGCCAGGAATTTGGATACGGCTGTTACCCGTGGCCGAAAAGGTGAAGATGACCGTTCCGTCGTCATTGAGCTCCACGGTGCCGCGATCACTCAGCATGAAGAGGTCGTCGCCCTCCACGGCGTTGATGACGGTCAACGGGTCCCACATCATCTGACCGGTGTTGCAGTTGCAGGTCATATAGACTTGCTTGATAGGGTGATAGTCAGTCCATGAGACATCGCTGACGACCTGCTCAGGCAGATACTCGATGCCGTTGCCCGTCTCCATGGGGTCGAAGATGATATCGACGTCGGAGGGCCAGAGGCGGAAGAATGTCTTGGCAAAGCCGATGCCCTGAAGGAAGTTAAAGTCAGGCTCGGCAGACAGGCCGAAGGAGCCGCCCTGAATGTAGAGGCACTTCACCTTGCGTCGTACCAGCTCCACACCCGACAGCGGGGAATAGGCATCGCCTACGGACTCCAGCAACTGAGCGAGGCAGACAGTGAAGCCGACGGAACAGATGCTCACCGAGTGGTCGGGCTGCGCAGCGAGCAGACGGCGGTAGAGTTGCCAGCCGTCGGGCAGCGCCGAGTAGTCGTCGATGCTGCGGGCGAACATAGGTTTGTCGTCGCCTTTCGTATAGGTAGGCAGAGCCTTATAGTCAATCCATACTTTAGGATTCTTGATGCCGTTACGGACGAGGCCGATGGGCAGATTACCGTTATTAAAATACGTGTTCATCACGTCGGCACAGGCGGCACAGTCTTCGCCCTCGCGGTCAACCACCACCCCGAGCAGCTTGCACTTACCTTGCTTTTGGTAGTAATAGAGCATCTCCAAGGAGAAGAGGTCGTCCGTGGAGGAACCGATGTCAGTGTCGAAGATGACCAAGGGAACGCCATCATACTTTTGGGGATATACAGAATTATCGTCGTTAGTACACGATACCAGACCTAACACCATCGTCAGGACGAGCATCCAAAAAAATATCATTGTCTTTTTCATTACCTTATCTTTTAATCATCTACTTACTCTTTGTTATACAGCTTTTATGATGCAAAGATAAAACAAACAATCCATTCCGCCAAACTTCTGGGCAAAAAAACAATTTTACGACACGACCAGCCCCTATTCCCATACTCTGTCGCAATACGTCCCCCCTGTCACAACAACTCCGACAAGAATCTGGCTAATGCGAGCCCCTTTGCTATTATAAGAGGATTTTCATTTGCTCTCTCTTTGGAATGCGATTAGAATATGAAAAACGATAGTAATTATATATAATTAACAATTTACATTTGAAGTCTTGTTTTAATTTGTTTATCTTTGTATTCGATTCAATATCTACAAGGATTACAATTTTAATTAATATATAAGCAAGATGGGATCAGCATTTATTAGTATTAGATACTTTTTCAACAAAATTAATTCGGTTAGGCTCCTCCTTTCCTTATTTTTCGTTTTTTTTAACTGCAATATTATTGCCCAGGATTTGATAGACACGAAGATTGCAGTCAATAATGTAATAGACGAAAAGACTTTTGTTTTGATATTTTGCAATGAAAATTATAAATACGAGCAGCCAGTTCCATATGCTCTGAATGATGGAGATATCTTCAGACAATATTGTGAGAAGACCCTAGGTATTGCTGCCGAAAACATCAAATATCAGCCCGATGCTTCCCTTAACGACATGCGCATACAACTCTCGTTATTGGAGAAGAAGGTAAATGCATTTGATGGTGAAGCTAGAGCTATCGTTTATTATAGTGGTCACGGGATGCCGTCGGACGATGACAAGACTGCCTATTTACTTCCTATTGACGGTAATAGTGCCATTCCCATGAGCGGCTTAAGTATCGCCGACCTTTATAAGCAGCTGGGAGAGATGAAATCACGTCAGACCATGGTTTTCCTTGATGCATGTTTTAGTGGAGCCCGTCGTGATGGTCAAATGTTAGCGTCTTCGAGGGGTGTTGCTATCAAAGTGAAAGATACGCCAGTGACAGGTAACATGGTTGTTTTTTCAGCAGCTCAAGGTAATGAGACAGCATATCCATACAAAGAGAAGCATCATGGATTGTTTACTTATTTTGTTTTGAAACAGTTGCATCAATATGGTGGCCATATTACATTAGGTGAGTTGAGTGACTATGTAACAAAACAGGTAAGCCGTACGTCTATAGTTAAAAACGAAAAGAGTCAAACTCCCTCAATCATAGCATCTAATTCTGTAAAAGATTGGCGTAACTGGATTTTTGCTGAAAAAGCAGCTAATCAAGAAGATGTAGTTTCAAATAAGGAGGTGATAAATACAATTCCTGTTAAGGCGATGAACAAACCTCCTTTGTCGAAAGATGCTTTCTTTCCCAATCCTATGAATAAGCCTGGACAGAAATATCCACAGGTCAATTCTGAAGGTTATGCCCGCTTTCGTATCGAAGCACCCGATGCCAAATCAGTCATTGTCAGCCTCGGCTTAGGCGGACGTGGCGGCACCACACTCCGCAAGGATAAGGACGGCGTATGGGTAGGCACCACAGAAGGTCCGATGGATCCAGGTTTCCACTACTATCACCTCACCATCGACGGTGAAGTAGTGAACGATCCTGGCACCAACAACTACTTCGGCTCATGCCGTTGGGAGAGCGGTATCGAGATCCCAGCTCCCGATCAGGACTTTTACGCTTATCGCGATAATATCTCTCATGGTAAGATTCAGGAAGTAAAATTTTACTCCAACAGTCAGGGTAAGATGCAGACCGCTATGGTCTATCTGCCACCTACCTACGGCCAGTCCATCAAAGGTAAGAAGGAGCGTTTCCCCGTGCTCTATCTGCAGCATGGTTGGGGTGAGAACGAGACCAGCTGGCCCGTACAGGGTAAGGCAGGCCTCATCATGGACAATCTGATTGCCGACGGTAAGATCAAGCCCTTCATCATCGTGATGGCCTACGGTCTCACCAACGACATCAAGTTCGGCACCATCGGTCAGTTCACTGCCAAGGAGTTTGAAACCCTGCTCGTGGATGAGCTCGTGCCCTTCATCGACAAGAACTTCCTCACCAAGGCCGACAAGTGGAACCGTGCGATGGCTGGTCTTTCAATGGGTGGTATGGAGACCAAGCTCATCACCCTGCGTCGTCCTGAGGCCTTCGGCTACTGGGGTCTGTTGAGCGGCGGCACCTATATGCCCGAGGACATCAAGGATCCGAAAGCTGTGAAATATATTTTTGAGGGATGTGGTTCAAAGGAGAATCCCGCTGGTATAAACAAAAGTGTCAATTCTTTGAAGGCTGCAGGCTACAATGCTGAGGCTTATATATCCGAAGGCACAGCCCACGAGTTCCTCACCTGGCGCCGCTGCCTCGAAAAGATGGCCCAGAGCCTCTTCAAGTAAGAAACTGACTCCAATCTACAATAAACCTCCTACTGGGCATTATCCCAATAGGAGGTTCTACTTATTTTGCCAGTATGAAACCAGACTTCCGTCGGTTATCCTTCGGCTTCACGGCGAAGTGAATCCAATGGCTGCCAGCCTTATTGCGCTCGATAAAGAGCTCATCATAATCCCGCTGGGTGCCATCGGAAATATCCAGCAGGATCGAGGCGTAGCGGATGGCTTGCTCAAAGCCCGACACATGGATATCAACGGCGCATCCTGTCAGGTGGTTGCTGGTGGCACTCCCACCAGCCCTCTTATTTACCTCCGGCGACCGATACCCCGAATTAATCACCAGCGGCATCTCTTTCTGGGGACACTCTTTCTGGGGACAGTCCCTAGGATAAAGGGTGTTGTAGGAATATCGCAAATCCTCAAGCCAATTCTCACAGAGATTCTTCAAATTCTCGATCGCTACCCGACTGGGGATATTCCCATCTTCCGTCTTATAATTCGTCTTGGTCAACTCCCCGAGCGTAAAGTGAGGCGATAAGCGAAGGCCATCAAGCTTGCTTGAATGGCTGAGCGCAGCCTCACTCGGCGAAGCCAAGTGCTCGGAGAGTTTAATGTCTTTATTCATACTTACTTCTGTCATATTAAAATCCTTCATGTTATGGTGTTATGTTATGCCCTTACAGCATCATCATACCCGTTTTGCGATACTTCGACTTTGAAGAGCCGTTCTCCTTGAACTGACCAGTTTTCACAGCCACCTTATCAGCAACCAGTCGGTTAGCCCTGACACGTGCAGACTCGATGGGCAACGAGAAGCACCGCATCACATCCTCGATGGTAAACTCCTCAGGCAAGCGGTTGAAGCACTCGATGGTTTTCTGGCTCCTCCGGATATTAACGCAAGCATCACGATCCTTATTCTCGAAATATGTCTCCGCCATCTTACCGAAGAAGTGACGCTGACAGGCATATTGGATATTCACGATCAACTCTGCCAGTCGCCAATCCACTTCGTCCGTCTCAAACGTTCCACACCAATAGTTGCCATCCTGCTTCATCTGATCCCAATGGCGCATCACAATGAATGGTGCAGAGAAGTTTAGACCATGATAGGCACAGCGTTTCAGTAGCATCTCATCCGCTTGGGAGTCGTTCTCCTCAGCATCGGCCATGCGACGCGCTGTCCACAGATAGAGTTCATGAACAAGACTTTTCACCGTCAGTTCACCCTTCATGCGGTCGAGTTTTTCAGCCCAGGCCTTCAGACGTTCATCGCTCTCTAAATCCACGGTCTCTTCCTCAGCCATCATCTGATATTTGGTAGCAGGCAGGGGAATACAGGTCAGGCGCGTGGCCAGTCCTGATCCGAAATTCTGCTCATTCACCATCTTCTTCAGCGCGATGGGCGTGCCCGTATAGATGTAATTCCAGATCACATAGAACTCCTGAAACACGCTGTCCACATTGGAATACGCCTGACCATCCTCCTCGTTATGGAACGCTTTGAGTTGCAGGGCTTGCTTATCGATATAAGCACCACCTTTCTGCAGCGACAGGGTATTGTCGAGTTCCGTGTCGAAAGTCAGCATGTGCAATTGCATCGGCTCACCATCCACTTCCTCCTTGGCGTTCACCATATCTTGAATAAACTGGGCATTACTCGTTCGTGCAGGGTGGATACGGACTACCACTTTCGGTTTCTTGGGTTTCTCCTTATTCGCACCTTTCGTACGCATCTGTTCACGATAGGCATTGATCGCCTCCTTGCCGATCTTGTCTGCAGCCACGATGGGCGATGCGAGCAACTTAAACAATCGCGTCGCAAAACTCTTACCACTGGCAGGATCACCGATGATCAGTGTCGAGTTGTTCAGGCGTCGCAATTCCTCAGGGCGATGGTAAAAGCGATAGGTGCACCTCGTCATCAGCGTCATCAGCAATCCACCAGCCACGAACAATGCCGCAGGATACTGGTTCTTCTTCAATCCCTTTGTGATATCCCTGATGATCGGATAATCCTCACTCAGTGCCTCAATCTGCGCCCCCCACTCCCAGAGCCAACGGCTCATGTTCGTATCCGCCAACCTATCACTGGGGCCAGGCCCCAGCGATAGGTTTTGGGCTTTCAAGATGCCCTGCATCACCTTCGAAACGCCTTTTGGCTGTTCCTTACAAGCCGACTCCACGATAGCGTGCAACTCCTGTTCGTCTAAACCCAGACGAGGCATGACCTGCAGCAGCAGAGCCTTATTGTTGTCACAGATCGCCCGCAAGTTCACTGCCAACTGGTAGAGCTTCACATTGCGCTCACCCTCCTGAGGCTCGCCCCCGTTCTGTTTCCACCACTCGTCGATGATTTCACTATAGGGCCGCCCCTTGAAAGTTTTTTCTGGCAACGGACTACACGAATTAAGGACTTTTTCTTTATCAGCTTGGCCAGTCGTGTCAGTCCTGTTGTCCGTTGCTAAAGAATTCTCATTCGTAGCCTGTGAATGACCGTCTCGATATAGAGCAGTATATCGCTCAGCAAATTCCTTGTTCTCATACGTAAATAATTCCTTATCCAAATAAAGTATGTCAGATTCTTTGCAAATGTAACTCATCCTTGATGAGTCTTTGCAACACTCATCGATGGTCACATTACCAAGCTCACTCGACATAGCACGTTGGTTGTCGATCAGGTTTCCGAGGCTGGCATCCGCCTTAAACACGACCTTCAGCCCCTTCCCACTAGGTGTGACATACACCAGCAGAATGTCATTTTTACGAGTCCTGTCAGTCCTGTCGTCCGTTGCCAAATGCCAACTCTCGAACACCTCGCGCGGATTCTCAATGTGGTCGATATCCATCACCACCAATCCTGTCAGCCTCGTGGCAGATTGTTTTCGCCAGGCACCAGTCTTACCAGACTTCGAGGTCGTTTCGTCGAATGTCGCTTGGAAGATGAAGGCAGGCAACTTGCGTTTCAACGATGCCTCGCCCGTCTTACGATACTGATCGATCGCCTCATTCCATTTGCCCGCCCTGACGAGCGCATAAAACTGCGCTTCGTCAACGGGCAACGTAGGATGACTGAAATTCTTCTGATAACAAAATCCCATCTCTTAGTCTTTTATCTCAATTTTTACGCCCTGAGTCAGACCAGCCAACTCATCCACGACCTCTCCACGGCACTGCAGGCGTGCTTGCACCTTCACCCCATGTTTCATGAAGAAGTCCATGTAGATCCGCACCTTCTCCCAAGCCAGCTTGGCACTGTCGAAGCCGTCGAGTTCAAAGAACCGCATCCAGTCGTTATCGCCATCGTCACAGCTCACGGAGTAGCCATCTACCTTCATCCTCACCGTCACCACCAGATTCAAGGTCTGAGGCAGAGCCTGGAACTTCACGCCCAGCGCATTCAGATCCTTCAGGCGGTTCTTCAGCACCTCCTTGGTGTCGATCTCACCACACTCCATGGCGCAGCCCATCATGC
>JAEEGI010011515.1_pt1 | contig 19071 bp, 15 predicted proteins | sample 8958751 | NCBI WGS metagenome assembly JAEEGI01 (sample SAMN16246545, study PRJNA631951) | gut metagenome | biome: gut microbiome; feature: rumen; material: KS-attached | host: Bos | place: Iran: Karaj | collected 2018-10 | reverse complement strand
TTCGGTGACTGGCAAGCAGGCTTCAGCAATGTCTTTGATGACCATCTTTTTGATGGTCAGGAATATACTTTCACTGTGGAATCCCGCAAACGTAATGGAGATAATCCCCATGTAATATTAGAATTACAGACAATCAGCCAAGACCTGTACTATTTCTTGAAATCCTATCAGGTTTTCCGCATCTCCACCGATGATGTTTACATGACACCGATAGGACTCTACAGCAATATCAAAGATGGATGGGGTATCCTGGGCTCACTCAGTTACGACCGCCACATCATCTACTACTGACATTCCTTATTAGACACGCATTCAACTGATTGATCAACAAATAAAAACAAACAATTAAAGATTTGTGTTATGAAAAGAAAACATTTATTGTATTTTGTAGCATGTGTCTTACTTTTCTCAAGCACCGCATGCAGTAATGATGACTTAATAGAAGAAACCGAACTTGTGTCGGAGAGTCAGGTTAAACATCCACATAGGATTATGACTAATCTTAATCCTAATGATTACAATGTGAACATTAATATGGTCAATGGCTATCTAAGGCTAACCAAGAGAATTGATGATTTACGTTGCATCACACCTCTCACTATTGACCAAGATACACTTGCGTGGGCTGTCCAATATCAAAAAGGCTGGCAAGTTCTTTCAGGAGACAGTCGAATGGCTCCTGTCATGATTTCTTGTGAAGAGGGTGATTTCGAATTGAAAGAACAATCTCCTAACACTAATGCAGTGAATGGCTTGCTTTACTATATTCGAGACATTCATTATGGAACAGACACGTTAAAAAATCGGGTATGGAAATTTCTTGAGACATCTGATTTGAAACCAAGGATACTGCGTTCTCCTCGTCGAGCAGGTGGGGAGATAGCTACACGGGGTATGTGGATAGCAGTGGACTCATCATATGAATATTCAAACGAAGTCACGGTCCCTCATATTATTCAAACCAAATGGGGGCAGGGTGTTATAAATACCACATGGAATGAATATTCATCGCCAAATCCACAACACAAATGCCCTTGGAACGGCTATACCGAGACAATCAATGGCAAGCATTGTGTCGTTGGATGTGCACCTGTTGCTGTCGGACAGATTATATATAAATATCGTAAGAACAATAATAGGGGTATTGCTATTCCCATGAACGGAAATATAACGAATGATATACCTCAATTTAGTGGTTTTTCGTCAAACGCATGGTCATTATTTGCTAATGACAGTAGTGAAACTAACCTGCAATATACAGCTATCTTTTTATCATATATAGGTAGCCAAATGGGTATAGTTTACGGCTTGACCGGTAGCTCTTTGCCAGAAAATAATATTGATAATGCGATTAGTGAGTTTTTGGATTTTGAGTTAGTTTGTTCTTCTGGCAATAGTTACAATTATAATATTATATGTGGATCATTGGCAAATAGCAGTCCTGTATGTGTGTTTGCATCAGAAGCAAGACTGCCAGGGCAACCACAGTTTTTAGTAAATAGTCATACATTCATTCTTGACAGTAAACGAGAAAGAAATGATTATATTAAAGTAACTTATTTATGGGATAATGATTATGAGGTATCATGGGAAGAGTATAATCGCCTTGATCCTTGGCGGTTTGAAATGCCTGATGATTATGATCCCATTGAAAATAATGAAGTGTTCCATGAACATAATATTAGTATTAGTACATCCATCGATTTTGCTATGAACTGGGGATTTGACGGCAATAGTGATAACGTTTATTATATTGCAAGTTATAGAACATATCCCAATTCTGATGAATATGGATCTTATCCAGGAACATATACTGAATATCAACCATATTGGACTTATTCTAGCTTCGCGTTTACTGTAATTGTCAGGCTTATTTACAATTTTCACGAATTATAATAGACTATTATGAGAAGGGTTTATTGCATTTTAACAATTTTGTTTCTTGTCCCACATGCCAGTCTGCTATCACAAGACTTAGGCCGGAAAACTGGTTTCGGCATAAGATTGCTTGGGGAATTGACATTTAATCAAATTGGGTCTTTTTATCAACAAACGGATAATAATCTAATGTACTATAATGTCCCGGTAAATCATTATTTGGGTAGTCAGTTTGGTGTTTTCTATAAACTTTATTTCGATAAATCCAAAATGTTTATCGAAAGTCAGTTAACAGGTTTATATTTAGGACAGAAAGAGGAAAAAGTGCGCTTTTTTGCAAACTTTCTTAACGATTATGAGGATATCATTCTAAATGATGATATGAATGAATGGGGTGGTAGCCTATCAATGGTTTATGGGTGTAACTTTCCTATTGGACAAAATTTCAGCATTGATGCTTTCACTGGACCAGAAGTGTGTTGCGCTTTTTCATGCAAGAATGAAGAAAACAAGAATCTACTAGATTGGCATTATAATCGTTGGCAGATGCGATGGAAATTGGGGACAGGAGTCAATTACAGACATGTCGGAGTTCAAGTATACGGCTCTTATGATATAACGAAGAAGTCAAAACAGGTCAACACTCGTAACTTTACCTTGTCGCTCGGATTAGGTTACAAATTCTAAAATAGCAAAATTTTCCTAGCAACAAACGATAATCGAACTGTTAGACATGCAAATTTTATACTGCAGATATGTTGAAAAAGAATATAAATCTATTACGAATTTTTATTAGGAACAAAAAACTGATTTTCCTATTGTTGTCATTGCTCGTAATGACCGCTTGTCATGAAAAAGATGAACCAAATGTGGACGTCTTTTTTCAAAACTTAAATCCTTGCCCAGTATCAGGGATATATGAAGGTGTTATCTCTAATATGCTGTTAACGGATAAGAGTTCTCCTGGCGTTGGAGTTTGGTGCGAAATAACGAAAGCTCCTGATGATGCTTATGATAAGGGTGCACCAGTATCAAGGTGCAACGTTTACTTCAAACGTAGTGATTTCCCAAACTCCCGTCTTGAAAGTGGTACTGAAATACAGTTTCGCATAATTAAATATGGAAGTTTCCCCTCTGATTTCCCATATAATTATATTTTCTTATGGGATCGAGCTTATTTCATCTGTATTGTAGAACCTGTAAAGTAGTTTAGTATGGAAAAAATAACAGGCTTTTTAATTATTTTACTTATTTCTTTGAGCGCAAGGTCTCAAAATGGCTATTGGTATGACTCAACTTGGGTAGAATTAACACCAATTGAGAACGAAATAGTTCTTAATACTCGTGTTGTTCAGCCAAAGACATCGTCATATTCAATTATTGCATGTGCAGAAAAAACGTTGAAATCAATGAATCTATTATCTGGAATTTATAGGTTACATGTACGCAAGTCACAGCATGGTGATTCTATTATTGTCCTGCCCAGATTGATATGCAAATTGAAAGACGGATACACAATTGATAACATCGCAAATGAGTTCAAGAACATCATGCAACTGGATGTCGTAACAAACTCAAGGGTATACAAATTCAATTGCAATGTGCAAACAGATACTGAGGTTTTGTCTATTGTAAACAAAATTAATCTTTATGAAGAAATAGACTGGTGTGAACCAAATATGATTATGCCGATTCATTTATACAATACGTATTATTCTCAGCAGTATTATTTAAAGAATACAGGTCAGAATGGCGGCACTCCAGGAATTGATATAAATGCTGAGGCTGCATGGCAAATAACTTCGGGGAGTCCTCTGATAAAAGTAGCAGTTATAGATTCAGGCGTAGATATTAATCATGAGGATTTGTCAAATAACATATTACCTGGTTATACTATCGGCGATAGCGCGGGCAACGGTGCTTGTGTTAATATTTGGCTAGATTCAGAGCACGGAACTCCGTGTGCTGGTATTATTGGTGCAATAGATAATAATATCGGTATACGCGGTGTAGCAAGTGGCAGTAAAATCGTTCCTGTGAACTACATTACGCCATATGCGAATATTGATTCTTTAGCAGAAGCGATAAGATGGTCATATAATCATGCAGACGTGTTGAGCTGTTCATGGGGAATTGACGACTCAGTACATGTTATCGAAGATGCAATAGTTGAAGCGAGTACTTTGGGAAGACATGGTAAAGGCTGCGTTGTGGTCGCTGCAGCTGGAAATGACACAGTTAATCATGCAGTAAGATTTCCTGCTAATCTGAATAGTGTTATTGCTGTTGGTGCAGTTGATAAAAATGGAATTATTTGGGATTACAGTTGTCGGGGTCCAGAATTGGATTTGGTTGCGCCGACTGGTGAAAATTATGGGCCAGGTGATGTCGTGACAACTGATATAACTGGATACTATGGGTTTAACCATAACGGTAATTATTGTTTTGATTTTGGAGGAACATCAGCTGCTTGTCCTCAGGTTGCAGGAGTTGCAGCATTAATGCTTTCTATAAATCCGACTTTGACATCTTCTAGAGTAAAAACAATACTACAAATAACCGCAAAAAATATAGGCACCACAGTTCCTAATAATACTTACGGATATGGTCTAGTAGATGCTGGTGCAGCTGTGAACAAAGCTAAAACAGAATTGCCGGCCTTCACTACCAGTAAGACATATAATGGCGAGAATGAAATGACGGTAACAGTATCTGCAGCCAATAATAACTTTTCTTACTATTTCACTACGGAATGGACAGTATTGGCTGGCAACATGACCATTTCCGCAACTGGCTCAAATTATTGTACATTAACTAAATCAACCAGTGGTCTTCCTACGGGTGTAGTTATGATGAAAGTTAAATTTGGAGATAAGGTACTATATACGACAGTTGTCGGATTGAATATTTCAAATGTCGCCAAATATAGGCAAGAAGCATGCACATATTATGGCGTAGGGCATCCAGCCATACCATTGACCGTTATCAATTCTGGAGGCCAAGCTCATGTTCATCAAGGCTGCCGTGTTTACTTGTATAATGAAGCTTTTGGGCTTTATCAGCATTATGGAAACATTTCACATTCTGGAGTTACTCCCGATGATTGGTATGTCGGTAATAACAATGTTCAATTTAGTTTGCCTTTAGGTTCTGGAGGCATACCGTTTGGAGTTCAAGTTAGAGATGATAGTGGCACGTTAAAATACCAATATATCTTTTTCTCTTACTCGGGTAACGGTAATAGTAGTTTGAGAGTAAATGCTATATCCTCTTCGGAATATGAAATCAGTCTTTGTGAAGATGAGGACAATCAGATAGTTTCTCAATCAAATGATGATGCATTGAGTGGATATGGAAATTCGGAACAAACATGGAGACTTGAGATATATAATACATGGGATGCTTCAAAAGTATATGACCAAGAAATCATTGGAGACAAGGCAATCCTAGACACAAGCGGATGGCGTGTTGGAACCTACGCTATTCGTGCAATCAGAGGAGATCAAATCTTTACAGAAAAAATGCTAGTGAAATAATAGGCAATTCAAAGGTAGAAACACTCCACAATTTAGCGTGTGGTTTATTATTTAAAGCCGAGCGCTTCTCGCTTGGAAGCGCTTGGCTATATTGTGAATCGTAATGTGCAGAATAAAGAATATTTCAAATCATCCGTTTGCACAATATAGTGCTGAAGAAGAAGTTGATCTTGAAGCGATTTATTATGAACAGCAGTATTATCACGAACTGCTGGATCTAACTAAAAATGGAGTTAGCAGGTTTATTCTTGGTCAGCGAGGGCAGGGTAAATCAGCTATCATTCATCATTTGATTCAAGATTTAAAGAAAAGTTCAATCCTTCCTATCCTTATAAGAAGATATGATGATTATCCTGAGAAGGATAACAAATCTTATTATCTTTACTCAATCATTCAAGGCATTGTTTTTGCGTTAGCAGAATACCTGTATGCAAACCCTAATGCAACTAAAAAATTGAATGATACTCAGAAAAATGAGATTGGTGTGTTGATAGAGGCTTTTTATGATGAGTTGCTAGCTGAAGAATTTTTAGAAAAGTCGAAAAACATTCAGCATGTTCGTAAAGTCAATTGGTGGAAAAAACTATGGAATAGATTCGGAGTTAAAGTAGCCAACAAGACACTAAGTACAGTTACGCAGATAACAGCTCAACTTATACAAAGCTACACAGGGACGACACCAGATTTCTCAATTTCTGAAGGCGAGTACTTTCAAGGTCTAACATATAGTGAAATAAGGAAATTGCCAAAATGTGAGATTGTCGCTTGGCCAATCAGCAATCTAGTAAAAATCGTTCAGAACTTAATAGCATCATCAAAGGCGGTTGGATTTAATTCTATTGTAGTTCTTTTTGATCAAATTGATGAGGTAGGGGGAATCAACTCTGATGTAGAGAAAGTGTCCGATTTTATGGTCGATTTCTTGTCTGACACTAACTTTCTATATTTAAGAGATTTGTCAGTGATAATCAGTTTGTGGTCAGAAGTGAAAAACAAGCTGATGATGAAAGGAATTAGATTTGACAAATTCAAGGAAATAGATATCAGATGGCGTGATGAAGAGTTAGTCAAGCTTCTGGATAAACGTTTGCTATTCTATTCAACAGATAAAGGGCATCCTGTCACTTTTGAATCACTTATTCCGGAACAGCGCTATCAAGCTATTGTTTTAAATTTAGCAGGAGGCTCTCCTCGTTCATTAATTACTCTAATGAGTTTTATTTTGAGTGAAGAGCAATCAGATTTGCCAATAATAGAGTTTTCGTTTGCCGCACTAACAAAAGGTTGCATGGCTTTCTGTAAGAAATTTAATTATGTCTCTTTGCAGCCTTCTCGTATCGGCAAAGCTAATGATTTGAAGGCATGGATTGTTAAAATTCTCAGAATGAGACTGCCATCATTTAATGCTCAAAAATACGGCGAGTTTTATAGCCTAAGCTCAAAAGTCGCAAGTAAACATATTGACCAAATGATAAAACTAAATCTAATAAAGGACGCCCTGTTTCCTTCTGAGGATGACGAACCTATTTATGAAGTAGTTGATCCACGAATTCTATTTATGATTAGTAGAGGCGTTACTGAATTGGACTAAGGGAACAACAGTCACTCATATAGTCGAGAATTCAGCGGGTTCCAATGCTTAAATCATCCTTATGGATTAAGTTTTGAACGTCATACGTATCCATAATAAAACAAAGACGAAGGCTAATGTGGATTCTTAACAAATAAATAAAGAAACGAAGCTGTCAAATATTGTGATTAGAAGACTTCTCAAATGAAGTGATATAAAATATGTTTAAAGTAATTTTGAAACAGCCTTGGGCTGAAATGGCAAGCTCAGGGCTGATGACAGTGGTGCATGTTGATGCGCTACCCGAAGAAGTACCCAAGCGTATCTTCTTCCATGCCATGAAGCCTGACCACTCAATAGGATATTCGATTGAGTGGCTTCAGGAAGTGCATAATCAACAACTGTTCGGCAACATCCCCCAAACCGACGACTTGCCAACTGACACGATAGTCGGTTTTGCGGATGTTGTAGGCATTGCGCCCGACGATTTCAACATCTGGTCGCGTGGCGCACCGCCCAATAGGTATTTCCTTGTCAACGCTCACAAGTTTGACAATCCTATACCTATCGAAGACGCCGCTAACTTGAATGCTGGGCACTTGCCTCCGTACCACAAGGTGTGCCATCGATTTCTCTATGAATCAGAAAACGACTTGGTGATACCGGTGTCGGAAGAGGTCCAAACATTGGCTTCTCAAGGTAAATCATTTGAGATCGATCTGATTGGTACTACCGTTAATGTCATCATTGATAGACGAAATCAGCTGAAACCATTCTCTGCTTTCCGGTTGATTTGCGGCAACAAAGAGAAACGGTTCCTGTTTACTGATGACTGCAGAATCGTTGTCGATGTCAATGATGACGGATCGCTGAAATACTATCCAAGTGTGCTGCGCGAGGATGGCGTAGGTGCCAGGGCATCACTCCAGCTGTGCTGTGACCATCCAATCTGTGATTGAATGAGAAAAAGTTTAACCTAACACTTTCAAGTCATGTAAAAAAATAATTGTATATTTGCATCGCCGACCGAAATGGTTGGCAAGACATCGTGGACTTTCGAGAAATCATTATACATTCCCTTAAATTGAAAAAGTAGGATATTTTCAAAGTAGAATGGGCTGTATAATGGCTCGCTTTATAGCGTGAGCCATTTGCACTATTCTACTCGGCACTCCTACTTGCCGCAATTTAAGTGTGAACATGGTTCACGCTTTTCCATCCCCACGGCAGCACCTTCACCTTCACACGGCAAATCATTACCACATAGGCTGTTAGCTAAAAATAGCACATCGAGACATTCAACAACTATCAACTCACTACCAGGCTGTCTCAATGGAGAAACTGACTTCTTTAAATATTTCTATTCATCATATATTATGATCAAAAACAAATAGTTTTAGAATAAAGCCATTTGTTGACATTCTGTAACACTATAATCCAAATTCTTCTGGTAACATACCACGTTCTTTGATAATTCTTGTAATCATTTCCTTGAAAGCATCGACAAAAGCATTCACCTCTTCTTGATGAGCATTTTTCCAAAATTTCATTAATTTGTGGGCTGTTGTCCCCCATACTTCTTTTGTACATTGGCTTTGGAACCACGCCTTTGCTTTTTCTCGGTTAGCAAGTTCGTAATAGTGATAATCCCGAAAGCAGAACTGTCTAGTGTAACTGGCATTGATTGTTTTCCAAAACGGATCTGTATCCGAAAGACCGTTTATCCAATCTGCCACCAACTGTTCTGGTGATTTTGTGCCAGGTAACAGCAACACATTTTTGGCAACATGGTTATAATGCTCGTTTTTATCTACATCACCATCTAGCACAACAAGCCCTTCTGGTGGATAGAAACTGGTGATTTTCGCTTCTATCAGGTTGATATACTCCGAGCAACCTAATTTCGCTTTCACATGTTTGATGATGCTTTTATATTTTGAGGGCACCATGTTATATACAAACAACCAACCCTCATTATCCTCCGTATAAACGTTTACCTTGGTATTGGGCTTTTCTGCTAAAGAAACACAAAGATTATTTTCTATAGTTCCATAGCCTATATGCTCTTTGATTGCAATATGATTATCTTCCCTTATCAAGAACACCATATTCACTTGTCCTTTTCTGGCCTTTTTCGACTCACACTCTTCTTGCAATTTGCAAGCCTCTTTTATTAACGTCAAAGAGTGAGTAGTAAAAATAATTTGTACCTTCAATTTGCCTGCATACGACATTAAACTTTTCAATATCTTGATTTGCGATGCGGGAAATAATGTGGTATCAAGTTCGTCAATCGCCAGAATTCCCCCTCTGTAGTCGTTGGGAAATTTTTCTTTCAATCGTTTAAAAGAGTATAACGCCAGTACAATTTTTCCTAAATTATCCTGCCCGGCAGAGTTCGCCCGCCAGTCATAGGTAGGTGTATTCATGCCTATCGTTTGCTTTTCAGACCCTTTCAGATACAGCGGCCGCACCTCATCGTACACATTAAACAGAACGTCATCGTGAAATATCTTATATGCCTTTTTCTCAGACTCGGTCAATTCCACGTCGTGTGATTCATCCACCATACTATCTTCGCCTAAAGGAAATAACCTTCTAAGACTCAAATATAACACTGGATATTGTATATATCCAGAGCCGGCCTCATGTGTTCCCTTTTGCCAAAAGCGTATAGTGCCTTTCTTTTTGTCGCGCCAGATACTCACAGCTGTAAAGTCATCCATTCCTTCAAGCCTCAAAGTCCACTCATGGTCCCCCGCCTTATCAAAAGTCGGTGAGAACTTGAACTTATTGATGAAGTCTGATCTGTAGTTCCCGCCAATCAACGGCTTATCGCCTCCCATTGGAGATTTAGGATCTAAAGTAAACATCTGAGTCAGCATTCCAAGTAACGTGGTCTTCTGAGTTCCGTTTTGTCCTGCAATCACTGTCAGATGAGACCCTATCTTAAAAGACACATCCTTAAACCCGCGATATTTATGAATAACTATTTCTTTTAGCATATCTCGTTATCTCCTATATTTCTTATCCTCAACAAAACTTTTGGTTGCCTCAATCACAATAGTTATGAATGCCACAATGTCCTGCTTTATCTTCTCTAAATCCCGTAACAAATATGCGGAACCACATTGTGAGAAGCTGGTATTTCCATGTGCTAACTGATTCCTCTTGTTCTTAACGACTAAGAAACTATTACCATATGCCTCTCGTTTATCCAAATCAATAATACAGCCATGCTTTCCGAATGCATCATATATCTTACGAATATCAATACTTCCTGAGATATTAATGGCTAATTCAGCGAATTTTGTCTTCATCGGCATCTTAGATGCCTCATCCATATCCTTCTCCAGTAGATTTGCACGTTTACATGATAGAGTCCACATCCTTCTCATCTCGTCCGTAAGTTCCGCATAAGTTAAGCCATCATCAGCCACGGCATCATAGATGTAGTTAAGACATTCGCAGATTGAGGACTCCACCATGTTGTAAAGCACTACCATAGTCTGCCCCTTCATACAGCATTGCATTAGCTGATCTACATACATCTGTCGCCCATCATTAGAATCAATGATGGGTAAGTTCTTATAGCTCTCGACACCGTCTATGAAGGAGAGGCATCTGAAGTGCGCATCCACGTCTTCTTTCCGCTGCTTATAGTTTGTATCGAGATTCATTTCAAGCAGATGTTCTTTACATATTCAATTCTGTTCAGTATTTTCGCTGCTGTATGTGTTCTATACCTGCCATCAAGGATATTGCAGAATTCATTTCTGCTCTTCTTGTTCACCACAAGTTCGGGATGCCGTTTTGCAGGCAAATCTGGATTCGTGTCCAGGGCCAACGAGGTCCCAACCGCAATTGCCTCAAAATAAGGACGGCTGATGCCCACTGCATTCACGTTCTTGGTAAAGCCTTGGTTTGGATATGTTCTTTCTATATAGTCAATCAAGGTATAAAATTTTTCTGTTAACAGTTCTCTTTCACACTTATTAAACGTCTGATTCTTCTGTGCTAAATAATTATCTAAGTAGCTAGAAACACCTCTGTTTTCGACAGCATTGTAATTTGGGAAAGCCTCACGGAAAGCAAACAAACGTAGAATGAGTTCTTCCTCCTCTCGTCTGTTCTCAAGGTATTTAGCCATAGGACAAAGTTTCTTGAATCTCTTTTCCTTGGCCAGCTGAGCTATAAAATCTGTAAACTCACCTTTATATACTCCGCGCCTTGTTTCCATTGGCAATAGTTGAACACTGCTAGTATTGATACGATCAAACATTTCGTTTCTCACATCCTCAGTTGCTTTTGATGACAAAACTATCATTCTTATGGAAATGTTTTTGAACAATCGCTGTAAAGCATTAGGGAGATCATTGTAATAGCATTGATTCATGTGCGACAACTTCTGAAGGGATACCAAACGTAATTCATTATTCATAAATGCAGCCAGTGTTCTGATTCGTTGAGAGCCATCAACTATTTCTAATCTTCCAGTTTCTTTTATCTCCGCAGAGAAGATGAAAGGAACTGGAAGCCCCAGCATCAAACTCTCGATAAAACGGGATTGATGCTTAATGTCCCAAATAAACTCGCGCTGATAGTCTGGCACATACAGCTCGTTTTCATCATTGTCAATACCTTGATGATATTTGTTTACATAATACTCTACTGTGAATTCACGAATGTCATAAGCAATGGCACTACGTTGTTGATCCATCTGCTCTTCCAGCAGTTTCTTCTTTTCTTCTGTCATACAATTATATAATCTATTAAAACCTAAGGATCTTTTTATAGCTATATTTGTTTTGCAGTGCAAATAACTAAACTATAAAAATCCGCAATCCTCACAATTCACAAAATTACAGAAATTATCGTTATGTACGATGAATAAAGCAATTTTTTTTGACGAATAAATTACGTTGATCTTCCATTTGAAGCTTTTTATTGGGGTGAGCCAAAGGGAAAATAATGACAGTAAACCTGTATAGGGGTTCGTGGGGTCATTAAATGCTTTCTGATTCATTGACCTGTGAACCCTTCGATTCCGTTCATATTCCTCTTCAACTATCCTCTTCAATAATTGTGTTATAGATGGTATTGTGTTAAAGATGCTTTTTTTTGTGGGAATTTTTTGGCCATTTGAAAAGTGATTAGTATTTTTGCAATTTAATGAAATTAGATAGTTACAATGGCACAAGATAACAATAACGCTCTGATACAGTATATGAAATCGTCAAATTTGTTATTTGACAAAGAGAACCCAAGGCTTGTTGAGTTTGGCGCTTCGGAATATACAGAGGAGAAGTTGATAAATCTTCTATGGAAAGAGATGGCAATAAACGAACTTGTAATGTCCATCTTGGCCTTTGGGTTCTTCAAACACGAACCTCTTTATGTTATGGCGGGACAAGACGATAATTTTATTGTTTTAGAAGGAAACCGTCGTTTAGCTGCTGTTCGTTCAATCCTCAACCCGGATTTAGTATCTGGAGGAAAGATGGACAAGTATAAAGAACAAATATCAGAAGGGTTAAAAGAGAGCTTGGAGTCGAATATTCCAGTAATTGTATTACAGAGCCGTCAGGATGCTTGGCAATTACTTGGATTCAAACATGTTAACGGCCCTGCAAAATGGGGGTCTTACGCAAAAGCAAAATACATAGCCCAAGTTCACAACAGCTTTGGTGTTGAACTTAATAAAATTGCTGAGCAAATTGGAGATACGAATAAAACGGTGCGTAAACTTTATCAAGGTCTGATGGTGCTTGAACAAGCTGTTAATCAAACAGAATTCAGTATTGATGATATTCGCTCACCGAGATTGTATTTCTCTCATCTTTATACGGCATTGGGATATGAAAATATTCGAAATTATATCGGGCTCTCTGATGACTTTGAGAGTTCAAACCCTGTCCCTGAAGAAAAGTTAAAAAACCTCCAAGAAGTAATGGATTGGATTTTTGGCTCAAAAATGCGTGATGTCAAGCGATGCGTTGTAACCCAGAATCCCGATTTAAGAAAGCTGGTCGAAATTCTTGGAAATGATTTGAGTGTATCAGCATTGAAAGCAAGTGGTGATATTAATATTGCATATGATTTGACTATTGACGATAACGACGCCTTAAGAGAGGCGCTTGCAAATGCTCGCTTAGCGCTAAATAAGGCTACATCTAAAGTCGGCAGTTTTACAGGTGATGAGGGATTAGTCCGTCAGTCAGGAACCGTTTTAAATTTGGCTCAAACCGTATATGACCGTTTATTTAAAATATATGATGAAATAAAAAACGGTAAAAAAGAGATTCTTTCGGAAGAAAACCAATAAAGCTTTGTTGTTTCTATGTTCAGTAGACTAAATAGTAGCGACAATCAATATGTAGTGGCTGATTTTCTAGAATTAGAATGTATTCGAACTAATTCGGGAGTATCTTCTCTATCATATCGCAGTCTCTTGTCAATTTCTGATGATGAGATGAATAATGATGGCATTGAATCGTCTGATGACGCCTCTGTTGATTTATTAGATTATGCAATCGGCGAGTGCTATAATCGATCACTTTGTTGTCCAAATCTATACCCTTTTGAAACAGGAAATAGTTCATTAGAATTAAAAACTATTGTCAGTTGGCACAAAGAAATTTACACATTTTTACTACTCACAACACGTTTGAACATGAATAGCCAGCGTGTCCAAGCTGGTTATGATGGTACTCTTCTTTTTGAAGAACTCTGTGCTTTGGTTGCTAAAGAATACTTTGGTGAGCATGCACAGGTTAGAGTATTCGGTACTTCTGTTAGAGGCACATTTATGGATAAAGTAACTAATCTCTTAAATTTACTTAGTATTAGTGCTCAATTTCGTAGACCACATGGATCTACAGGGAACGAAAAAGATGGAAGCCTTGATATAGTAGCATGGATACCTTTTGCAGACAATAAGGATAGTCAGATGATTGCATTAGGGCAATGCAAAACTGGATCAAACTGGGAAAGCAAACTTGATGAGTTGAGTGTTAAAGATTTTTTTGAAAATTATACAACGAAAACACCATATTCTATTCCACAGAAGATGTTTTTTGTTACAGAGAGTTTTGGTGATTACAAGTGGGAGTGGCGCTGCAGAAAAGCTAATATAATGTTTGACAGAACAAGAATTATGGAATATTTGCCGTTACAGATGGATATGGTGTTGTTAGAAAAAATTATAAAATGGAATCAATCAGCTCTTAATTGTGTGGACCAAATATTTAATGCATGATTATACGTCATGAAGTATTATTCACCTTTGCGATATCCAGGAGGAAAGAACAAGGCTGTGGCCCTGTTCCGGGACATTATTAAGGTAAATGAGCTTCAAGGATGTGTATATGTTGAGCCATTCGCTGGTGGAGCGTCAGTTGCTTTAGCACTTCTGATGGAAGGTGATGCAGAGCGAATTGTCATCAATGATGCAGATCCATCTATTTATAGTTTTTGGATATCATGCCTAAATCATACAGATGATTTCTGTCAATTAATGCAGCAAACAGAGGTCACTATTGATGTTTGGGAATCACAAAAAGATATTTATCATAAATTACGTGCATCCGCTCTAAACGGAGAAACTTATGATACTATGAAATTAGGATTTGCGGCCTTCTTCTTAAATCGTACGAATCGGTCTGGCATCTTAAAAGGTGGAATAATAGGTGGTCATAATCAGAAAGGGAAATATGGCATAACCGCAAGATTTAATAAACCTGAACTTGAGCAAAGAATAAGGAATATTGCGAAATACTCTGAAAGAATACAGATTTTTTGTGAAGATGCAAAAGTTTTTCTGAAGAATCATAGTGACAAATGGCCTTCAAAATCATTAATCTATTGTGATCCGCCCTATGTGAAGCAAGGACGTGGTTTGTATATGAATTTTTTCAAGGCAGAAGATCATCAAGAGTTAGCAAAAGTAATTCTAAATATGGAAGATAAGCATTGGATTGTAACTTATGATATGAATCCTCTGATTGCAAATATCTATCATGATTATTTAAACAAGAAATTGACTCTTAGTTATAGTGCTAGCCATGAACGTACTGAGTTACAATCAGATGAGTATATTTTTTTCTCGCGGGATCTTCGTATACCGAATAACGATAGGATAACTGATATAACAGAGTAATCTGTCTGTTATTGTGTATGAATTTTTGTCATTATAGTTTAATTATATAAATAGCCTTGGTATAGCCGGGGCTTTTTTATACTGCATACCAACCGCTAGGAGGCGGAGGTTTGCTTTCAAGGTATAGTGGGCGTGGCCGTCCACTATTTTTCGTCTTTATGCACGGCCCTCTGCTTGACGTGAGAGTCATGATACCGTGAAGCCGCATTGATGAAACAAAATGTTGACATTGTCCTGTCGCTACCACCTTTTACACCGCAAAGCTAGCGGGCATCGTGATACTGCAAGGCTATACGGAGTTGCCTCGAAATAATCCACAAAATTTGACGCTGCGCATAAAATTTGGCCAGTCCTTCCAGGATGGATTTTTTCGGTCAAGCCTTGACAGGCGTATCACTAACAGCCCTCGCTCTTAAAGCAGTGTAAAAAGGTTATACGCGACAACATGGACAATGATTATTAACATTTTAAAAATTTCATCATTATGACAGCTTCTTATAACATATCATTCCTGGGTTCTCCCGAACAAGCTGAGAGCCGTGCGAGTAAAAAGGGTTACCGCTCATCCAAGTACAATAATTACATGGTCGAGGTGGTGGACTTCGACAATGAGAGCCACACCTTCGAGGTGGATGCCCGCAGCGAGGCCGAGGCCAGCGAGCAGGCCGCAGACATGGCGATGGCCGCAGGTCTGCAGGTGAGTTACTGCAATGTTTACCTGTATGTAGATAGTTTTTAATTCCTTATATATTCATTTTCAAAATTTTACGATTATGGCAAATCTGATTTTAGCAAGCAAGCGAGAGGTAAAGAGTGGTGCAATGATGTGGCATGTGTACCGCAGTGAGGACAGTGTGAAAAGCGGCGAGTTCTACTTTTCCGAGCCTTTGAAGGCTTTACGTTACGCTTTCATCCTTAGAAAGCGCACTGGCGCAGTGATCCCGAAAGCCATCTATAACAAGCTGATGGCCGAGGTGAAGGCGAGCCAGCCGCAGCAGGAGCCGAGCGCAGCGCCCGAGCAGGAGCAGCCCACCGCCGAGGTGGTGGGCGAGCCCTCGCCGCTGGCCCGTCAGTGGGTCGAGATGAAGGCCAAGCACCCCGATGCGATTTTGTTGTTCCGCGTTGATGAGTTCTACATGAGTTTTGATGATGATGCGGTAGCCGTTAGCGAGATTTTGGGCATAGTTCTCACCCGCACGCAGGCGAAGGACATCACCGAGCGTCAGGCCGCATTCCCCGCCCACGCCCTCGACAGCTATCTGCCCCGTCTGGTCAGAGCAGGCAAGCGTGTGGCCATCTGTGATGGCCTGCCCGAGCCGCAGCCCGAGAAGAAGAGCCGCAAGCGCAGCACCAAGAAAGCCGAGAACAAGTAAGTATAAGTTTAACAGGTGGGCGAGGCCAGCCCCCGCCCACCGCAAAAAATCAAGAGCTATGACACGAGAAGTGAAAAAGGCGGTTTCCCGCATTCGCCGAGTACAGGACGCAGTGTATAACAACAAGGTGGGCATTTGCCACTCGATGAGCATCCACACCAATACGCTGGTGCGATGCGATGGAGAGGTGATGACATGGTGGACGGTGTTTGCCCACCAAGGCGAGCCGCCCGCCAAGGCCTGCATGTCATGGACGTTTGCCGATGACAGCACGGCCGAGGACATCGAAGGCATCCTCGCTGCGTTCTTGATTCTTTCTATCGCAAAATACTTCTATAAAAAAATAACAATGAATCAGTCCATTTTTTAGTAAAAATATGGACTGATTAGTATTTTTTGTACTTTTGCGTTATTAATTAATGATTTCATAAATAATTGAATATGGATATCGAGGCTTATACTAATATTGATAATGCAAAGATTGATTCAAAAGAGAATATAGAATCTTTCGTGCAACTTTGTGATGATTATATTTCTAATAATAATAATCATGATGATTTGTGTATCGGAGCAATTCTGAATAAGTTTTTCAAAATCGTTGAAAACTTAGCACAACAGATTGAATCTCTAAATAAGGATTTTATAACAAAAGGATTTGAAGATGAGGTTGAATCATTGAGATCTAAGGCTGATAATATTAATGAAACCGCAATGAAAGTTCTGCACATCATTGACATTATCCCTAAAAAGTTCACCTTAAATGACGAAAATCTACAGCACATTCAAAATGCAAGCAGTGTTTGGGCCAGATATGCTGTTTTAGCTGAAAAGCTAGTATCGGAAGATATTTCCTCTTCTGGTATATTAAACATGGATAAATTTATCAATTTGGTGAACTCACAGAATAGCTTAAAGATAAAAAATGAATTCAAACAGCAAATAGACCTTTTTGATTATTCATCAAAAGCCACTTTAGAGAGTCTAACTGCTTATGGAAGATCTGAGCAAGTAAAATTGGTTAATGATGTCTATAATCATAAGCAGATATCTATTTCTAAATCAAAAAAAGACGATGCTAAAGCCTCCACGTCTAATGGTAAGAAAACAAAAGTCAATGTCCTGGATAGAAGCAAATTGTGGATTTTTATTATTGCTCTTGCGGCACCATTCATTGGGTTCTTCTCATATGATAGTATGTGGATGATTATCTGTGTTTTACTTGTCGCCGCCATTCAATTTTTGCCTTGGCTTTTTTTGATTAATCCGGCAACGGTTAGTAAAGTGATTAATGTAGAAGATATCGACAAATTAGCCAGGTCAGAAGAAAAATTAGAACTATTAATGAGATTTTGTTTCGTAATTTTAGCTGTCCTTAACATTTTCCCGTTTCTTGCATCAAGTGAATCATTCATGCTGGCCACAAGGGGTTATGATGTTGTACCATATGAAGGAGGTCTATTGGTTACTCTGACAACGATAATCTTAATAGGTGCATGGCTTGTTGCTGCCTTTGCAATGGTTAGACCTGGTATTCATAAGAACAAAGCTTTATATGATTCGTCAGGTAAAACTATTGAAGAAGAGCAAGAAGAAAAAAGACAAGAATCCCTGCGAAAAGTTGAAGAAAGGATTCAGAAGAATATTCAAAAATATGGAGCAGAAGCAATCTCTTTAGGTTGTAATGTGTTTGTAAATGAAAAGACTAAAAAACTATTTGTACAGTCAAAAGAATTTGACTTTAAGGACATATTAGACTTTACTGTAACAGATAATGCTGTTACCATTCATTCTGCCTCTACATCAACTGCAAAAACTAATACGGGAAGTATGATTGGAAGAGCAGTAGTTGGTGGAGCAATTATGGGCAGCACTGGTGCAATAATTGGCGGAGCTACTGCTAAACAAGATATTGTTCATTCTGCATCTGAAAGTAAGATTAAACACGACTACTCAATTATTGTTACAGTAAATAGTATCAGTTCACCGAATGTTACAATTAAGGTGGGGAAAGATGAAGCAACACTGAACAAAATTGTATCAACCCTAACAGTTATACTACATCAGAAATAAACATCTTCAAATTAGTAATCTTTTCGTCCTTCTTGTGGGCGAGTACTAATACAAGGCGAGACGTCAGCATGTACTACGATCTCGCCTTCTTCTATCGTTTTCTCGATCAGATGATGAAATCGTCTAGCGACTGTATCATTTGCCCTCCCCAGGCCCCGCTGGCGATGGGCCGTTCCGCTCCGTCTGCGTCCGCTCCGAATGACTGACTTATCGGTTGGAGAGTGCCTGGTCAGGCTCACTGGCCGCGCCGAGCCCCCATACAGCCGGCTGCTGCGGTCATTGACTTCGTCTTCTTCCTCCTTGCAAGGCAGAGGGCAAGCAAGCTTGCCTTCTGTTCTTGCTTCGTTCGTCAGTTTCCGTTCCGCACTGCGTTTCGCTGCGTCATCGACAGTGCACCACCTGCGGTTCAAGGCGGTCTGCTGACGGCGGGTGCGGGTACGCACCCGGCTTGCTGCACTGGTATCGGGCTCGTCCTCCGTCCTCAAC
>JAEEGI010011512.1_pt1 | contig 19073 bp, 16 predicted proteins | sample 8958751 | NCBI WGS metagenome assembly JAEEGI01 (sample SAMN16246545, study PRJNA631951) | gut metagenome | biome: gut microbiome; feature: rumen; material: KS-attached | host: Bos | place: Iran: Karaj | collected 2018-10 | reverse complement strand
GGAAGACAAGATAGTGGCCAAATTCCTCAGAAGCCGTTCCTATATGCTGGAGGCTGACACCATAGAAAAGGACGAGAGCGTTTACACCACCCGTCTTGGAGATTTTGTTCCGACCGATGTCCTTCTGAAGGAACTGGAAGAAAACAAGGACGCCCATATGTTTGACGTGGGCACCCTTTCCTGCTACCTTTTCGACTACAACCGCATTCCCAACATGATGCACGAGATTGCCGTAAGGAGGGAGGAAGCATTCCGCGCCGTAGGGGAAGGTACCAACAATTCTGTGGACACGGACCCATATGATGTTTACTACAAGCATCTTGTGCTTTGGGACAATACCACCAAAGATCTTGTCGGGGCCTACAGGCTTGGTTTGGGAGCAGATATTCTACGGGAGAAAGGAATCCACGGATTCTATGCAGATACCCTCTTCCGCTATTCCGACAAATTCGCTCCGGTCCTGGAAAAGTGCGTTGAGCTCGGCCGCAGTTTCGTGTGCGTAAGCCACCAGAAGGACACTCTGGCTCTGATGCTTTTGCTCAAGGGTCTTTTCTATACGCTGATGAAATATCCGGAATACAAATACCTCATCGGCCCTGTAAGCATAAGTTCTTGGTACCCTATGCTTTATCGTAGTGTGATGATTCACTATCTGAAGCAGTTCCACAGAAATCCGGCATATGACGACATGACAAACCCGAAGACTCCGTTTGTCCCGGACTTCGGAAGGGTGGATCCGGAAGCGCTTCTTTTCGGTAAAACCACCAATCTGGAAATGTTCGACCGCTATCTTCTGAGAATGAGTGGAGGGCAGTATCGTCTTCCACCGCTGTTGAAGAAGTACATAAAGATGGGATCCAAGATCATAGACTACAATGTGGATCCGGATTTCAACTATTGTGTGGACGGACTGATAATGCTGGCCCTTGAGGATATCCCTACGGACGACCTGGATTCTCTCTCCAGGGAGTTCGATGTCCGCGAACCTATCTACCGCCGCTTCTACGGCTCTGATTTCTAGAAACTTTTACGGAACTGGATCGTAACCGTGACCGCCCCATGGGTGGCATCTCAGTATGCGCCTTGCCGCAAGGTAGAATCCTTTGAATACTCCGTGTTTGCGGAAAGCCTCAATGGCGTATTGGGAGCAGGTGGGGGTAAAGCGGCAGGTTGCCGGCTTTAGCGGAGAAATGCAGACCTGATAGAATTTTATCAGGATAACGAAGGGGAAAATCAGGATTTTCCGGATAACGCCCCAGACTCCCTTTCCTGATTTGGAGGCAGGCTCAGACTCTTCTTCAGGTTTGTTCTCTGCGATGGTCTTGAGAATGGTTACAACGGCTTCCTGAATCTTGGCGAACGGTTGCTTTTCCTTTGATGTGTATGTGAAACTGATGTGTGCCGCACAAGGAGGAAGAATCTGCTTGTTAAGACGGTAGGCCTCCCTGATCCTGCGCTTGAGAAGGTTGCGGTCTACGGCTTTCTTGAAGAGCTTCTTGGGAGCGACAACCATGATCTTGTTTGCCGGATCCTGTTCCTGGGGATTGAAGGAATATTTGGCAATGAGTGGAGATGCCTCTATACGACGTCCCCTGGACATAAGTCTCAGAATGGATTTCCTTGACTTAAGCCTCTCGTTTTTCTTGAACGTCTTAGGGGCGGTGTCTGGCATTATTTCTTGCCTGCGGTCTTGGCTGCAGGTTTCTTGGTTGCGGGCTTCTTTGCCGGAGTGGCTTTCTTCACGGCCGGCTTCTTCTCGGCAACGGCCTTCTTTGCGGGAGCCTTCTTCTCAGCCGGTTTCTTCTCGGCAACGGCTTTCTTTGCCGGAGTGGCTTTCTTCTCGGCCGGTTTCTTCTCGGCAACGTCCTTCTTTGCAGGGGCCTTCGTCTCCGCTTTCTTTACAGGAGCTGCTTTCTTGACGGCAGCCTTTGCCGGCTCTTTCTTTGGCTCATCAGGAAGGTTTGCCTGACGGAAATCAGGATTTAATATCAACTGTTCCAAAGCATTTGCCAGGGAAGGGAATTCCGGAGTAGGGCCTCCGATAGCGTAGGTCAATCCGGCTTCCGTCATGGCCTTGCGGATACCTGCTCCGAACGCGATGAACTTGGTGCCGTTCTGCTTGAATCCCGGGAAGTTGTTCTTCAGGGAAGTAATGTCCAGGGCATTGTAGAAGGCGATGATCTGATAGTCTTCCAGCTTGAGGTCTTTCAGGTCGTTGTCCACAAACTTGGCTACAACAGCCGGAGCAAACTTCAGGTTGGCTTCCTTGAACATCTGGATCCATTCAGGATATATGTGGTCCGGAGAGGCGATGAGGATCTTCTCGTTCTTGTGCTTGTCTGCCTTGGCGAGCCTTACTACAGAAGCGAATGTTCCGTCGCCGAAGAAAATCTTCCTCTTGCGGTAGATGATATGCTTCTGCAGATAGTATGAGAGACTCTCGGAGGTGCAGAAATATTTCTGTGAATCCGGAATCTTTATCCTTTGCTCGGCACAGAGCTGGAAGAACGCGTCAATGGTTCCCTTGGAGGTGAACACTATGGCGGTGTAGTCCGGAATGTTCACTTTCTGTGTCCTGAACTCCCTGAGAGTCAGAGGAACCATGCTGAAGAACGGGTGAAACTCTATGCTCACTCCGTATTTCTTTATCAGATTTGCATAGTGCGGGTTTGCACTGGCCACGCCAGGCTGCGCTATGAGTATCTTGCTTATCTTCATTACACAAATAATCTAAACAGCAGAACCGCCGGTAGCAGTTCGAGGGTGCAAAGGTACAAAATGTAGAAAAAAACAGAAAAATTGTTTTTGAAAATCACCTTAGCTTCCATTATGAGATACATAAGGGCGGGTATGGCACACAAGGCTGCAAACCAAATGTTTATGCGTCCGAAAAACAGCATCGCGGAGGCAGATATAAGATAGTTTATTCCCATTCTGCCTATAAACTTGAAGATGTTTGTGCGGTTGACATAATCCAAAACAGCCATAATGCCGTACTTTACCGCCAGATAAACTATGCTTCCAATAAGGAGGAAGGCAAAGGTTTCCGGGTTGGGAGAGACTGCGAAAAGGGCCGCCGGGAAAATGAAGAAGGCTGTGATATTCCTCGATGACCGGAGGGTGAGCTCATCATCGACCTCTTCCTGTCGCTTGAGGAAAAAGAAAGAATGGAAGGACCTGAACAATCCCTCGAGTATCCTTTCCGTGGCGACAAGGAAGAACACCACCAGAATAATCACGATGGCCATATCGGCGTACCTTTCAACCATAGGATCAGTTGCCTCTCTTCGCCTTATATCCTTCCTGGGTAAGAAGGGCTGTTATCTTGTCCCTGAAATCTCCCTGGATGATGATTTCTCCGTCCTTGACGCTGCCGCCGACTCCGCATTTGGTCTTCAGGCGCTTGCCCAGGGCGGAAAGGTCGTCGTCGCTGCCAATGAAACCTTTGACCAGGGTAACCTGCTTTCCGGCCCGGCCGCTGCGGTCTATGCAGACAATCAGCTTCTGTTTCTCCGGGGGCAGGGTCTGGACCTGCTCGTCAGATTCCGTGGAATCATATTTGAAGTCGGGATTGGTGGAAAAGACAACACCGTCTCTCTTTTTCCAGTCGTTCTTAGCCATAACTTAAACTTTGGGACTGCAAAGATAGTGTTTTCGCTCGGTTTGCATTATCTTTGCCCGATACACGGAAAGAAACAAACCATACAGATGGAAATAAAGAAATTCAAAAAGCTCAACAACATCGTGGCGGTAGCGGTTCTGGCGGTTGCCAGTTTCACCTACCTTTCCACGATAGAGCCGACGGTCAGTTTCTGGGACTGCGGCGAGTTTATTGCTTCATCCTATAAGCTTGAGGTGGGACACCCTCCGGGAAACCCTACATTCCAGGTACTTGCGAGGTTCTTCACGATATTCACCGATAAGGAACATGCCGCTATGATGGTAAATGCGATGAGCGCCCTTTGCTCCGCCCTTACCATTATGCTGCTGTATCTTACGATCGTGCATCTGGCCCGCAGGCTTATGGAAAAGAAGGGGGTCCTGGCATCTGCGGAAGGAATCGACGCAGGCACCGCCCTGAAGATCCTGGGAAGCGGAGTGGTCGGTGCCCTGGCATATTGCTGGTCCGACACGTTCTGGTTCTCAGCAGTGGAGGGAGAGGTTTACGCAATGAGTTCCCTGGCCACGGCCCTGGTATTCTGGGCTATGCTCAAGTGGGAGGAGACTGCAGACGAGCCTTATGCCAACCGCTGGCTGGTGTTCATAGCTTTCATAATGGGTCTTTCCATCGGAATACATCTTCTTAACTTGCTTACGATCCCGGCTCTGGGAATGCTGTACTACTACCGCAAGTGCAAGATTTCCAGATGGGGAGCCTGGAGGGCTTTCTTCATTTCCTGTTTCATCCTGATTCTTATCAACTGGATAATCATACCTTATCTTCCGTCTCTGTCCGCCTTCGTGGACAGGATGTTCGTCAACGGATTCCACTTGCCGAAAAACAGCGGAGCGGCATTCTTCGTCCTGCTGATAATCGGCCTGTGCTTCTGGGGAGCATATCATTCATACAAAACTGGCAAGGCTTTGTGGAACAATGTGTTCCTTTGCACGCTTGCCATTATTATAGGCTACTCCCTGTTTGCGGTTACGGTCATTAGGTCTTCAGCCAACACTCCTACCAACGAGTATCAGCCGGATAACCCTTACACTCTGGTAAGGTATCTTTCCCGTGAGCAGTACGGGTCAGCGCCTCTCATTTACGGACAGACCTATAAGTCCCGCCTGATAGACGTGAAAACTCCGTCCTATTACAACTACGACGCTAATCAGGGCAAGTACGTGAAGCTCGATGGCCCGGCCCAGCCTGTATATGGAGACAAGGTTCTTTTCCCAAGAATGTGGTCTAATGGCACTGACGGTTCTTATGAAAGATTCTATTCAATGTACACTGGAGGGAAGAATCCGACAGCCGCGTCAGAAATCAAGTATTTCTTCGGCTATCAGCTGAACTTCATGTACTGGAGGTATTTCTTCTGGAACTTTGTCGGAAGGCAGAACGACCTCCACGCCAGCGTTCCGGGTGATATCTACAAGGGCAACTGGGAGAGCGGTATCGGCTTCATAGACAAGGCCCACATCGGCGACCAGTCAGAAGGCCCGGATTATATTGTAAACAGCAGGGCAAAGAACCATTTCTACTTCCTGCCTCTGCTTCTGGGCATAATCGGACTGCTGTATCAGCTGCGTCACGACAAGCGCAACACCCTGGTTACCTTCCTGCTGTTCTTCCTTACCGGAATTGCCGTGGTGCTTTACCTCAACCAGCCGCCTTACCAGCCAAGAGAGAGGGATTATGCCTATGCCGGCTCATTCTACGCCTTCACGATATGGATCGGCTTTGCCGTTCTCTGGCTCGGCGATGTACTTGAAAAGATATTCAAGGGCAAGAAGGCTCCGGCTGCCGCGATAGCCTCCGTGCTCTGCCTGCTGGTTCCGGTCCAGATGGTTTCCCAGACCTGGGACGACCACGACCGCAGCGGAAGATACACCTGCCACGACCTTGCCTACAACTATCTCATAGGTCTTGACAAGAACGCCATCCTCGTGACTCACGGAGACAACGATACTTTCCCTCTGTGGTACATCCAGGAGGTTGAGGGAGTAAGGACCGATGTCCGCATAATGAACACTTCCCTCCTCGGAACAGACTGGTACATAGACCAGATGAAATGTAAGCAGTATGAGAGCGACCCGGTTCCGTTCACCCTTGAGAAGAAGGATTACTATTACGGCAAGAACGACTTTGTCCCGGTTACAGACTACATCAAGGGAACCGTTTCCGGCGTTGACCTCATCAAGGTTCTCAAGGATCCTTCCGTTACGGTAAGGATGGGAGATGGAAAGAACCATAATCTCATCGTAAGCCGTCACTACACTATCCCGGTCAACAAGGAGAATGTGGAAAAGTACGGAATAGTGTCTGCCGAAGACCTTGCAAAGGTTCCTGATACCCTGCAGTTCAACATTCCGGACGGTGTTTCCAGCATAGACAAGACATCGCTGATGATGCTGGACCTGCTCGCCCATTACAATTGGGACCGTCCTCTTTATGTTCTTCAGAGGGGTGGCGACATCAACATCGGCATCAAGGATTACCTTCAGTACGACGGCTACGGGTTCAAGTTCGTTCCGATCAAGAACAAGACCGGCCTCAGCAGCGAGTACATCGACCAGAGTGTTGATCCTGACGTCATGTACGACAGGATAATGAACACTTACCGCTTCGAGTCTCTGGCCGCTCCGGTGAACATGGATTACCAGAACCTGCTTACCTTCAACGCCCTTCTTTCTGTAAGGGACATCATGGCCCAGAACGCCAAGGCCCTTGCCCAGAAAGACGAGCCTGAAAAGGCAATAGCGGTCCTGGACAAGATGCAGAAGGTTATGCCTGCAGAGAATTTCCCTCTGAACTCTTCCCTGCTTTCTTCCGGAAACGACCTTGCGGTTATGGACGCGGTGGGCATTTACTTTGCCTGCGGGGAAAAGGAGAAGGGAGAGGCCCTTGGAGACCGTTTCATTGATGAAACCTACAAGCACATAACCCTGTTCAGCAAACCTTATGACGGAGAAATCTTCTCCTGGGAGAATCTCCAGAGGAACATCTACTACCTGATATGGATAGCAGATACCTACAAGGCTGCCGGGCTTGAGAAGAAAGCTGAAAGCATCCGCAGCAAGGCAGACACCTATGTAAAGCTTTTCACCGGAAAATCCCTGGATGAGGTTTAGTCGATAAGCATATTGCAGCCGCGGAGCTCAGAATTTTTGAAGCGTCCGTCCACCGTAAAGGCAGGATGGACGCTTTTCTTTCCGTCACAGGCGGGGAACACCCGCCCCTGGTCCTCGGTTTCTATGAAGCAGCAGGAGTCTATGTTGGCAAGGTCGATTATGTTCAATCCGCCAAAGTCCCTTGACAGCACTTTCATCCAAGGCGGGGTGAAAAACCATTCCGTCCCGAATGAATAGGCCTGGCTGAAAAGCTCGCACATCCCGTATTCGGAGTGGATGGGGCTGCCGCAGAATGCATCGCCGAGACGGGTGTGGAGTTCCTTCCTTGAAAGTTCCTGGCCCCGGCCTTTCATTCCCCCGGTTTCCATAATTATGACATCGCTGAAGATCTTTGTCCTTTCCCCGGAATCAGGCATCTGCTCTTTGACGAATGAGGCAAAATCCAGAAGGGCGAAGCTCACCCCCAGGAGGATGGTTTTCAGTTTTGAGCCTTCTGCCTGAAGACGCTTAAACGTTGAAAGAAGCTCGTCGTGATTGTAGAGATAGAACCCTCCATCAGCTCCGTTTGCCTTTGTCTCGGCGATGAGTTTTTCGGCCATATAGACAAGAGACGATCCCTTCCTTTCCAGATAAGACGGCAGAAGAGCCAGCAGATTATATGATCCGCTTTCTCCGTAGAAAAGCCTGAAGCCTTCTGTAAAGCTCTTTTCATAGACCGAAATGTCATGGACTATATGGTGGGAAGGCACCATTCCGGTTGTGGCGCTGGAGGTGAAGACAATACCGTTCCCGGGTGCAGGGGCGGAAACCACATCCCGGCTTTTGAAAAAGCGGATAGGAAGGAAAGGAATTTCTTCCTCAGATGACGGATGGAAGTTTCCTTTCCCGATCAGGTCGAGAAACTCCCCGTAAACCTTGCAATGCTCTCTCTGGAACTCGAATGCCTCCAGGGCCAACGCCCTGAACCCTTCCTGTGGAGAAGAGCTTTTGTCAAGGGAAAATATCCTGTTTTTGAAATCTTCAACGATCATTGTCATTGCTGTTTGGGTTCAGAGGAGGCCATGCCTTTAAGCTGGTCGATGTATTTGAGGTCTTTCCAAAGGCGAGGAACCTTGTTCTGTCCGCCGGTCTTTCCGCGGGATTCCATCCAGCGGTAGAACGTGCCTGGAGGAAGCGGCAGGATCCTAAGCCGCCGCATGGTTGAACCAGGGGAACGCTTGGCCTCGTAGTCCGAATTGACTTTCTGGATTTCCTTGTCCAGGATCTCGGCGAACTCTTCAACGGATTCCGGCTTGAAATCTGGGCTTTCCGGATTGCGGAGAGGATCGTTGAACTCTATTGCCCATACATGGCAGCCCTGAACAAGCGCACTCTTTGAAGAGTCTTGAGCTACATTCATGAACTGCGGAGCGGCAGTGTAGTCTGTAATCTCTATTCCGCATTTGGATGCCGCGGAGGCTATTGCCTGCTCTGCGTTGTTGATCATCAGCTCCTCTCCGAAGGCGTTGATGAACATCTTTGTCCTGCCAGTCACGATCAGGCGGTAAGGATTTGTGGAAGTGAACCTTACGAGGTCTTCAGGCATATATCTCCAGAGTCCGCCCACGGTGGATATGACAATGGCGTAATCTATCCCGGTCTGCACGCCTTCAAGCGGAACTATGCTGGAATTGTCTCCCTCCAGCGCCTGGTCAAATTTGCCGAACGGAATGAACTCGTAGAAGATGCCGTTGCTTACGGTCATCAGCATACCCTTTCCGCCTTCGAGAGTGTCCTGGAAAGCAAAGTAGCCCTCGGATGCGTTGTAGTTTTCCAGGTAGTGCATATTATCCGACGGAATCAGTTTCTTGTAGATCTCTCTGTATGGCTCAAAACTGATGCCCCCGTGCATGAAAAGCTCCAGGTCCGGCCAGACTTCCACCAGGTTGCCCTTTCCGGTGTACTCCAGTATCTTGTTCATCAGCACAAGATTCCAGCTGGGAACGCCGGAGAAGTTGCTTACGTTCTTGCGGGTGCTTTCCTTGCAGATCAAGTCAACTTTTGTGGCAAAATCGGCGACCAGGGCGGTCTTTCGGCAAGGCGTTCTGAGAAGCTCCACAGCAGCGGGAGAATTTCGGAGCATTACGGCCGAAAGGTCCCCGTCAAACACATTTCCTCCGGAGAGCTGGTCGGGAGCCACGCTTCCGCCCAGAGTCAGCGCGTATGAAGAAAAGATGCGGCTATCCGGATTCTGGTTCACATAGTTGAAGAGCATCATCTTCATTCCCTTGAAATGAGTGCCGTAGAGGGAGTCTTTGGTTATCGGGATGTACTTGCTCTTGTCCGAAGACGTGCCGCTGGACTTTGCAAACCATCTGACTTTCTGGTTCCAGAGCACATAGTCTTCTCCGCTGCGGATGCGGTTTATGTATGGAACCATATCGTCGTATTTGGAAAGCTTGACTCTCTTTTGGAAATCGCTGAGGTTATGTATGCCGTCAAAGTCCCTCTCCTTGCCGAAAAGGCATTCCCGGCCCCCTTTGAGCAGACTGGCAAATACCTCATTCTGCATATCGGCCGAATGGGTCAGGCTTCTTTCAACGTCTTTCAGATAGCCTCTGCCCCAAGCCAGGACGGCCTTGTTTATTACCCGTGCGGTTTTCTTTCCCATATATCTTTTCCTATACGATTCAAATAGCCTTGAACCTGAGCATTTCTCCTTTCCCCTTCAAGGCCTTGCAATTTAATAAAAAAGCGCAAACCCGCAGGAAAAAGCCTTTGCCTTATCCGAACAGTTCCCGCAATACGGCAAGGGATTTTAGTTCTGTCTTGAAGGATGTGTGGAACGATATGTAGTCTATTATTTTTCCGAGGAAGCGGTTACGCATTTCTCCATTGCATTTGATCTCCGGAAGCTGAGATAGCGGGGTGGAAAGTATCCTGTGCAGCAGCAGGCTTTCCTCCGGGGAAAAGCAAAATGTTTCGTTATAATTTACGCAGAACGAGCCCTTTGTAAAGTCAAAGTGACGATATATATCCGAATAGTTGTCCGCCGGCATATAGCCCAGCCTGTTGCAAAGGCTCACCGCGAAATGCAGATGGAAATTCTCCACGCCCTCGTCCATGGCATCCAGTACCATCGCTGAACTGGAAAGGAACTCCATAAGACGGGAATCCGCGTCTCCTTCCCTTAGGGTTTTAAGCAGCAGTTCGCACATGAAAATGGAAATAGCTCCCTTGCGGATGTCTGTCTTGAGGTTGTTGAGAGGAACGGTAGGGGAAGCTTCCTTTATCATCGGCATAGCCCCTCCGTTCTGGGTCCTGAAATGCAGTACGACATCCAGGACGCTCAGCGGAAACATCTGGGAATTCCTTGAGTTCTTGCTCTTTGCAAAGAAGTAGCAGGCGGTCCTTCCCCTTGTCGCGGAGTAGCACTGTACCACCATTCCGCTATCGGAATGCTTGATCGTGTGCAACACTATGATCCTGTCCTTTTCCAGCATGCGCCTAGATTGTACCCTTTCTGAACAGCTTTCCTTATTTCAGCTGGCTGAGGAAGTTTGCGAGTTTTCTCATCGCGATGCCCCTGTGTGAAATCGCGTTTTTCTGGTTTTCGCTCATCTCCGCGAAGGTGCAGCTGCAGCCCTCAGGAATGAAGATGGAATCATATCCGAAACCGCCCTCTCCGCTTTCCTTCTCGGCGATGGTACCCTTCATCTTTCCCTCGAAGGTGTACATCGTACCCTTGTGTATCAGGGTCACAACCGTGCGGAACCTGGCCTCGCGTATGTTCTTCTTGCGCTTGTCCACTTTCGTCAGAGCATCCAGAAGCTTTGCGCGGTTTGCGGCATCGTCGTGCCCCTCTCCGGCATATCGCGCGGAATGGACGCCCGGAGCCCCGTCCAGAGAAGTTACCTCAAGGGCCGTGTCATCGGCGAAGCAAGTCTTGTGAAACTTGTTCCAAACAAACCGGCACTTCATCTTGGAATTGGCATCTATGGTGTCACCCGTTTCAGGGATTTCTCCCCTGAAACCAAGCTTCTTTGGCATAATTAGTGTAACACCCTTACCCAGTATTTCCGATGCTTCTTTCAGTTTGTTGGGATTGCCTGTTGCAAATATCAGTTCCATACGCGCAGTTTTAATCAAACCAAAGTTAGCAAAAGTTTACTATTTTTGAAAACAGCTCAGAAAATGATGAAAAGAAATAGTTTTTACGATATGATACACGGAAAATCGCGTTTGAATGTGTTTGTGGCAACGGTTGGGGCTATTGTTCTCTTGCTGAGCCCATCCTTCCGGGGCAACGCCCAAAGCCGCAACTTCAAACTTACCCAGGGACTTGAAATCCAGTACAACATCCTCCGCACCCTTGCAACCGAATATGTGGACACGGTGGACTTTGCCAAGTTGATTAATTACGGCATAGACGCCATGCTTCAATCCATCGACCCATATACGGAATTTGTTCCGGAAGAAAACTCTGAAACCATCGAGATGATGACCACCGCCTCTTACGGAGGAATAGGAGCCACCATCCGCAAGGACTCTCTGGGCGTTATGATAATGCAAACCTATGAAGGTTCTCCGGCCATACGTTACAACATCGAGCCGGGAGATATTATCCTCAAGATAGACGGAACACCTTGCAACACCCTTACCGTTGACGAATGCAGTAAACGAATGAGAGGCAATCCGGGAACCCAGGTTACGTTCCTGATCAAGAAAGGCCGCACCGGCAAAAATGAAGAAATAGTCGTAACCCGAGATAAAGTCCATACCTCCGATGTCCCATATTTCGGCCTTCTGCAGGCTCCGGATACCTTAAAGATTTGTCCGACGGGTTACATCAAGCTCAGCAGCTTCACCCTCAACGGATCCGAGGATGTCCGCAAGGCCCTGATCAGCCTCAAGGACCAGGGTGCTCAGCGAATAATCCTTGACCTCAGAGGCAATGGCGGCGGACTTATGGATGAAGCCACGGATATTGTCTCCCTGTTTGTTCCAAAGGGCACGCTGGTAGCTACGGCACGTGGTCGCGGAGAAGGAGCAAACTTCAGCTGTGTAACAGACAAGGCTCCGGTAGATACCCTTATTCCGCTGATGGTCCTTGTAAGTTCATCTTCAGCCTCTTCTTCAGAGATTGTCGCCGGAGCGCTGCAGGATCTGGACAGGGCTCTTATAGTCGGAACCCGCACTTACGGCAAGGGTCTCGTGCAGAGTTTCCGGCCTGTAGGATACAACGGGAAACTCAAGCTAACCATCGCCAAGTATTACACTCCGAGTGGCCGATGCATCCAGATTCTGGACTACGCCCACCGAAACCCAGACGGAAGTGTAGGATCTGTGCCAGACTCCCTCAAGAAAGCCTTCCAAACCAAGCACGGCCGCACCGTGTATGATGGCGGAGGAATCACTCCGGACATAGAAATAAAGCCGGAAACTTACAGCCGCCCGGCCCTCGCCCTGAGCCTTAGCGGCATCCTCGAGGAATATGCCGTAGACTTCTATACCCGCAACCCGGACTTCCCTGATGGAGTTTTCAAGATGACAGATGCCCAGTGGGAAGACTTTGTGAAATATGCCGCAACCAAAAAGTTCGACCATAGATCCGCTTCAGAAATCGTTTTCGAGCAACTGGTCCGTGAAGCAAAGGAAGAAGGCCTCTATGAGCAGAACAAAGAAGCCTATGACCTCCTGGAATCAAAGGTCAAGCTCACAAAGGAAGAAGCCATTAACCAGAATCGCGAAGAAATCCAGCCTCTTGTAGAAGAGGATATCATTCAGAAATACCAGTTGACAGCACCACGCATCCGCCATATGCTGGACTATGACTCCCAGCTCTGGAAAGCCGTCTCCTCCTGGCGATAACCCAGATGATGGGCACTACCAGCCCTGGAAATCAGGGCAGTGGTTGGCAGTCCAATCTTGTGGCTGGTGGCGGATAAGTACCTGATATAGTGAACTTTAAACATATCGTCCTGCAGCGAAATCTCCGCAGGGCTAACTATTTATATCGTTGAATATAAGGCGTTTATCCGCCACGAAGATATGTGCCGGTTTTTCCAGACTATATCTGGAAATCTTTGTCAATTTCTGTTTTCCCAGAATTGTACGAGTTTTTCCCAGAATTGTACGAGGTAAATTTTACCGAATGGTTTGGTTTATACTATTCTTAGCTGGACCTTTGGGCAAAAATGAAAGATAAGCGTCCCTTAATCGAGAACGGTGTGTATCAGCATATATATCAAAGAACGCTTGATAGAAACACTCTTTTCCTGTCTAGTTATGATGCTTTATTCTTTATATCTGTTTATTGGATGTACAGTTTAAGGTATAATGTTGAAACCATTGCTTTCTGTTTGATGAGCAATCATTTTCACATATTATGTAAGACAAGCGAATCCTCTATGATAGGTTTTGTAAGGGATTGTACAGCTTTCTTTGCCTGTCGGTATAATCAATACCATAACAGGACGGGGCCTTTGTTTCAAAGGGGATTTGGATATGCGGCCAAATATGGTGGTAAAAAGATAAGAACATGTATTTCCTACATTAACAACAACCCGGTAGAAGCATACTTGGTCGATACAATGGACAAATATGTTTGGAACCTGTTTGCCTTTGGGAGTAAACCCAATCCTTTTTCTCTACCTATCAAGCTAAAGAATGCATCCCAAAAACTCAGACGCTCATTAAAAGAAGTTGATGTTGCATATAATAAACGGGCATGCCTTCCATATGTGGTGTTAGATCATATCTTTAATGGATTGGCTGAGAACGAAAAGCTTCAACTCCGAGATTATATTCTGAAAAAGTATTCTCCAATTAGTTATACGAAAGTCTGCTCAATTTTCGGAGATCTGGAAAAAGCCCGTTTAGCGATGAACTCTTTTATGGGAAGTGAGCATGACATAAAAATGTAGGTGGTAGATAATTGTCTGAAATAGAGTGTTTTAATAGCACAGTCCTGCGGCGAAAACCCCGCAGGTCTATATAACTATATAGTTGGAAATGAGACACTTAGCCGCCACCGGGTGGGTTAGGCGGTCTGCCAGAGGTAGAGTTTGTCGGAGCGGCGGAGTTTCTCGGCGACAGGGATGGAGCACAGGTCTCCCTTGACAGCCGTCTGGACTGGCTTGAGGTCTACCCTTATCTCGCTGACCTTGAGTTCCACACAGCCGGTTGACGGACCTATGATGAGGATTTCGTCTCCGACATTGATTTCTCCGGCTTCCACCAGAACTTCCGCTACGCCGAGCTTGGAGAAGTAGTTGGTGATCTTTGCGGCATAGACTTTCTTGCGGGCGGCCTTGTTGCCATAGACTTCGCTCCACTGTCCAAGACGGGCGCCCTGGTAGTATCCGTCCCAGAAGCCGCGGTTGAAGACTCCGGATAGTTTGTCTTTCAGCTCTTTCTTCATCTCATCCGTGTATCCGGTTGCAGGATTTGATTCTATTGATGGAGCTGGTGTGTTGCTGTTTTCTGGATTGTTGGATGTATCGGCTGGAGATGGTGCGGAGGTGCAGGCATCGGCGGCCTGGCGGTAGGCGGAAGTGACGATCTTAACGTACTCGGCGCTACGGGCGCGGCCTTCGATCTTGAACACGGAGATTCCGGCATCGATGATCTTGTCGATGAACTCAATGGTGCACAGGTCCTTCGGGCTCATGATGTACTTGTTGTCGATTTCCAGTTCACGTCCCGTCTCCAGGTCGGTGACGCGATAGCCGCGGCGGCATAGCTGGTAACAGCTTCCCCGGTTGGCGGATGCACCATATTCCTGCAGGCTGAGGTAGCATTTTCCGGAGATTGACATGCAGAGGGCTCCGTGGACGAAAAGTTCCAGTTGCAGCAGCCTTCCTGACGGGCCGCAGACATTCTCTTTCCTGATACGTTCGCTGATATCCTTTATCTGCGGCAGGGTGAGCTCCCTGGCAAGGACGATCACGTCTGCAAACTGGGCGTAGAACTTGGCGGCTTCAAAGTTGGAGATGTTCATCTGGGTGGAAGCATGAATCTCGATACCCATCGAACGTGCCATCAGGATAACCGCCATGTCAGATGCGATAACGGCAGAGATTCCGGCATCCCGGGCTGCTTCCAGAGCCTTCCGCACGTCCTCCATCTCGGTCTGGTAGACCACGATGTTCAGCGTAAGGTAAGTCTTGACACCGTGTTCCTTGCATATCCGGACAACTTCCTTTAGGTCTTCGTTGGTGAAGTTGTTGGCCGAGTGGCTTCTCATGTTAAGGTTGCCAACGCCAAAGTAAACGGAGTCCGCTCCGCCCTGGATAGCCGCCATCAGGCACTCGAAGTTGCCCGCCGGGGCCATTATCTCAATCCGCTGCATCTTGTGTTCCATCTTTCAACGCAAATCTTTGATTTGTCAAAGGTAATCCTTTTTTCCGGGTTTGGGCACTCGGCGATGATTTTGTCAGATTTCATGAATCTATTATCTTTGAACAAACAATCTTTCAGAACTATGTTAATAACAACCACTCCGACCGTTGAAGGTCACAGAATCATCGAGTACAAGGGAATCGTAACCGGAGAAACCATTATCGGCGCCAACTTCTGGAAGGATTTCAAGGCAAGCATCCGCGATATAGTGGGCGGACGAAGCAACTCCTATGAAAGAGTCTTGATAGAAGCCCGCGAGACATCGCTGAACGAGATGGCCCAAAGAGCTATTTCTATGGGAGCGAATGCCGTGATCGGCGTGGACATAGACTACGAGACAGTGGGCCAGAACGGTTCGATGCTGATGGTTTCCACCAGCGGCACTGCTGTCGTTCTGGGCTGACAGGTTCTGGGCTGACAGGTCCTGGGCTGACAGGTCCTGGACGGAAAGTGCTCCCAACCTCTCTTTTTCGGTGAGGGTAAGAGCAAAAAAGCCCTGAAACGCTCCCAACCTCTCTTTTTCGGCGATGACGGGAGCAATGTTGCTTATTCTGGGTTGATGGCCTTGAGGAACTTGGCCGGAACGCCGCCGACTACGGTCATCGGAGCGACGTCTTTGGTGACCACCGCTCCTGCAGCAACAATGGCTCCGTCGCCGATGGTAACTCCTTGAAGCACTGTTGCGTTTGAACCTATCCACACATTCTTCCCGATGTGAATAGGGGCGGAGTGCATACCGGCGCGCTTTGCCGGATCTTCAGAGTGGTTGAGGGTTGCCAGAACCACGTTGTGCCCGATAAGGCTTCCGTCGCCGATGAATATGCCGCCCTGGTCCTGGAACTTGCACCCCATGTTGATAAATACATTCTCGCCGATGACAGTGTTCACTCCGCAGTCTGTGTAAAACGGAGGAAACATCCCAAGCGTCTTGGGCAGCGGCCTGTCCATCAGTTCTTCCAGCAGTGCGTGCAATTCCTCCGGAGCGTGATATTTCCCGTTGATCTCCGATGTTATCTTCAGCGCCCTCTGGCTCAGCGAATGAAACATCAGATGAACGTCGCTCCAGCCGCCAATCTCCCTTGGCCGGGCCATATACTTTCTGAATTCTTCAATAGTCATATCCACAAAATTACGGATGTAAAGATAAAAAAAGAGGACGCCGCGCGGCATCCTCTTTCAGCTTTTAGCAGAGAATAATTATTCTGCAGGAGCAGCCTCTTCAGCAGCTTCCTTAACAGCCTCTCCGATTTCCTGAACAGCCTCGTTAACCTTCTGCTCGTCTACATTCTTGATGATTTCCTCGAGACCAGTCTTGAGGGCGTTGGTTACCTTAGGGGCAGTGTAGAATCTGTTAACGCAAACAGCTCCGATAGCCAGAAGCACAGCTACAACAGCCAGGCCTTTGCTCTTCTTGTTGCCGAAGCAGCCGATAAGACCGAATACGAGAGCCAGGATTGCAAGAATCCACATCAGCCATCCCATCAGAGGAATAAAGCTTACGATCAGTGCGAGAATGCCGAGAATGAAACCGGCGATTCCGAGTCCGTTACCTTTTTTTGTAGTTTCAGTCATAGTTTTCTAAGCACTGGTTTGTGTCGTGCGCAACATTATGTTAATAATAGTTTGAAAAGTCAGGTTATGTCGCAGACAATGCAAATATAACAAAATGATAGTTTGTTTGCAACTGATAAAAGCGGTTTAACTGTATTTTTTCGGCGATTTTTGCTCTTTCGGGCAGGTAGCTTTACCTGTTTCTGCCAAGAAGCGAGGCGGCAATTGTTTCCATCTGCCTTACCTGGTCCTGGTCAAGACCGCATTCGCGCAAAGACATCATTGCTTCTGCATAGTAGGAGTTTATAGTCTTCCTGGCGAGAGAGTCTATGTCGAATTCCTGGTAGAAAGCCTTGACGGCTTCTATCTTTTTCTGACCTTGGCTCTCGTTCATTTCCAGAAGATTGCCAAGTCTGAGAAGGCAGTCCTTGCCTTTTTCCCGGGCAAGTTCCTGACATTTTATAAGCAGCCAGGTTTTCTTGTTGTTGAGGATGTCTCCGCCGATTTTCTTGCCGAATGTCTTTTCGTCGCCGAAGCTGTCCAGCCAGTCGTCCTGGATCTGGAAGGCTATGCCCAGTTTGTATCCGAAATCGTACAGGGCCTTGCAGACTTTGTCGTCCGCTCCTGCAATCACGGCTCCCATCGCTGAGGAGCAGGCCAGCAGTACGCTGGTTTTCAGGCCGATCATCTGAATGTATTCTTTCAGGGAGACATCGTTTCTGGTTTCAAAGTCCATATCCAGCTGCTGGCCTTCGCAGACCTCTATGGTTGTTTTGGTGAACAGGTCAAGCGCCTTGCCGAGGGTTTCTTTCGGGGCCTGTCCTATCATCTTGAAAGCCCACAGGCACATAGTGTCTCCGGAGAGTATGGCGATGTTGTCGTTCCATTTGCGGTAAACCGTAGGAACGCCCCTGCGGATGTCTGCGTTGTCCATTATGTCGTCGTGGATGAGGGTGAAGTTATGGAACACTTCCAGCGCCAGGGCAGGAGTGAGTATATGCTCGCCGATATCGTCTTTGAAGAGATTGTAGGAAACAAGGCAAAGCCTTGGCCTGAGCCGCTTTCCGCCCATATCCATCATATATCGCAGAGGATCGTAGAGCAGTTTGGGTTCATCCGGCCATTCAAGACGAGAAACGGCTTGGTCAACAAGACTGTATAGTTGTTCAAGTTTCAGCATATCGTGTCAATTGTCAAATCCAGCCTCTAAGATACAACCATTTTGTGAAAGATGAGGGATTCTTTGCTCAAATCAAAATCAGATTCTTAACTTTGACACTCTGAAATTATGAAAAGAAAAGACAGCAGCACGGGTATGCCTGTTTCAGGCAAAGAAAAGGTTTTTGAGACCGGACAGGCCGTTGTGGTTAAACATACCGGAAGCCACTATCTGCTTTCACGCCTGCCGGAGTGGAAGCCGTTTCTTGCTGTCATCAAGGGAAAGCTTCGTCTGGACACCACAACCACCACCAACCCGATAGCAGTGGGGGATATTGTTGAATACGAGGGATCTGCAGAGGCTGCGGCACTCGACTTCCAGACTGGCGGAGAGGTCAGGGATTCCGGAGGAAGGGAATCAGTATGTTCGATAAAGAAGATTCTTCCGCGTAAAAACTGCATTGTCAGACGATCCACAAATCTTTCCAGGCAGAATCACGTCATAGCTGCAAACATAGACAGGGTGTTCCTCACAATCACTCTCCGCGACCCTGAGGTGAAACTTCAGTTTGTGGACCGCTTCCTTGTAACCTGCGAGGCTTATGGGGTGCCGGTGACGATTCTTCTGAACAAGGCGGACCTGTACAGGGGAGAGGAGAATCAAGGCGACTGCCTGGCGGACGAGGATCTTGCGCAGATGGCGGCTGGGTTCATCCAGATTTACTCAGGCGCCGGCTACCAGGTGCTGGAGACGTCTGTAAAGACCGGCTATAACATAGACCGCCTGAGAGAGTTGTGCAAGGACAAGGTGGTGCTTTTCAGCGGCCAGAGCGGAGTGGGCAAAAGTTCCCTGGTAAACGCTCTGGACCCGAGCCTGAACCTCAAGACCGCCGAGATATCCCAGGCCCATCTTCAGGGAAGGCATACCACCACCTTCTACCAGATGCACCCGCTTTCCTGCGGGGGATTCGTGGTGGACACTCCGGGCATCAGGGGCTTCGGCCTGGTGGACTTCAAGAAGGAAGAGCTCAGCAATTTCTTCCCAGAGATGCTCCGCATTGAGGATAACTGCAGGTTTGCGCCGTGCACTCACACCCACGAGCCGGGCTGTGCGGTGAAAGAAGCCGTCGAGAAGGGGGAGATTTCTCCTCTGCGATATTCTTCCTATCTGGCCATGCTGGAGGATGACGGCA